>OGGZ01002454.1_pt1 | contig 12670 bp, 11 predicted proteins | sample 1571371 | NCBI WGS metagenome assembly OGGZ01 (sample SAMEA2582025, study PRJEB24529) | metagenome | biome: Human gut stool | place: China | collected 2011
CGGCCACGCCGTCCTGCACGTTGGCGATGGTGGGGTTGGGCTTGATCTCGCTGTAAACAGCGTAGGCAAAGTTTGCAGCATCCAGCAGGTCGGTGACCTTCTTGGTGACGCCGAACTTGATCAGGTCAGGATCGGAGCAGACGAAAGCCTTCTTGTAGCCGCGGGCGGTCAATTCGGGAACGATGTTCTCAATGGCACCGTGGCCATGGTAGGAGATGGTATTCAGAACGATGCGGTCAGCCATAGTTATTTTTCCTCCAAATCTCTTTTCCGCCGCTTTCCGGGCGGAACTCTCTGTTTTTCAGCATAACACATTGTCAAAAACTTTGCAATGTGAAATTGTTTGAATTTATTGTAAATTTTTATCTATGTGCAGTGTTTTATGGGCACTTTTTCCAATTTCCCGCAGTTTTATGGTGTTTTTTCTTTTTTCCCTTGACAAACAGAGCAAATCGTGTATTATTGTATCAAGTGCTTAATACAGCAAGACAAGGAGATGATACCATGGGCGAACAGTTTGATGCCAGCCGCCCGATCTATGCACAGCTTGTGGAACGGCTCAAGGCCCGGGTCCTGGCCGGCACCTACCCACCGGGCGGACATCTGGATTCGGTACGGGATCTGGCCGCAGCCGCCGGGGTGAACCCAAACACGATGCAGCGGGCCCTTGCCCAGCTGGAGACGGAGGGGCTGGTGCACACCGAACGCACTGCAGGCCGCTATGTTACGGAGGACACTGCATTGATCGAACAGCTTCGCGCCGACACCGCCCGGACGCTGGCGTCGGATTTTCTGGAAAAGATGCGCGGCATCGGCTACAGTCCCGCACAGGCAGCCGCGCTTTTGGAGCACTGGGACGCAAAGGAGGACCGCAATGAGTGAACTTTTGAGCTGTGAAGCACTGACCAAGTGCTACCAGAAGGATAAGACCGCACTGGAAAATGTAGACCTGCACATCGGCTTTGGCCGCATCGTGGGGCTGCTTGGCCCCAACGGCAGCGGCAAGACCACCCTCATCAAGCTGGCAAACGGTCTGCTGCAGCCCAGTGCAGGCAGCATCCGGATCGCCGGCATGACCCCCGGGCCGGACACCAAAGCCATCGTGTCCTATCTGCCGGATGCTGACTGGCTGCCGGACTGGATGCGTGTGGAGCAGCTGGTGGAAATGTTCCACGAATTTTATGCCGATTTTGACCCCGCTAAGGCAAACGAAATGCTGGCCCGGCTGGAACTGGAACCGAAGGCGCGGCTCAAGACCCTCTCCAAGGGCAGCAAGGAAAAGGTGCAGCTGATCCTTGCCATGAGCCGTGCCGCAAAGCTCTACCTGCTGGATGAGCCTCTGGGCGGCGTGGACCCCGCCGCCCGCGACTACATTTTAAGCACCATCCTGCACAACTACAGTGAGGATGCCGCGCTTATGCTGTCCACGCACCTCATCGGCGACATTGAGAAGGTGCTGGACGAGGTCATTCTTTTACAGGACGGCAAGGTCCTGCGCCAGGCCGCCGTCGACGAGCTGCGCGAGGAAACAGGGGAGAGCGTGGACGCTTACTTCCGGGAGGTTTACAAATGCTGACGAAGCTTTTACGTTATGAGTTCAAATCCACAGGCCGTGTTGTTCTGCCCATTGCGGCGGGCGTGCTTGTGCTGAACATTTTTACTAATATTCTGAGCCGTTTTGTCCAGAACACCTCCGACAGGCTGCCGCTGGCCGGGGTCGCCATGGCCTTGCTGGCACTGGCATCTGCCGTAAGCCTTCTTGTTGTACTCGCCATCTGCTTTTTTATTGAAATTCAGCAGTTTTACCGCCTGTTGGGCGAGCGCGGGTACTTGATGCTGGCTCTGCCCGTGCCTATTTGGCAGCACATTGCTGCCAAGGTCATCTGCGGCACGGTATGGACGCTGTTCGGCATGGTATTTTTTACACTTTGCGGCATGCTGACTACCGACACGGTCAGTGGCGACGGGTTTGCATCTGATTTCAGTCGCGTCACTGCCGAGGATGTCGCCATCTGGTCTGCAATGCTTTTGATTATACTGGCCCTTATCGCGGGCGCACTGCTGCACGCATATCTGGCCTGTGCCTTTGCCGCGCAGTTTACCCAGCAGCGGCTGCTCATCAGCATTGCCGCCTACTTTGTCATCGGCTTTATCGGGCAGATGGCAGCCCTTGTGACGGCAGTCTTTGTCGCGTTCCGCGGGTATAAGTACCTTAACAATACCAGCTTCAGCGCCGCGTCGTTTTTCGGTCCCGACAATACCTTGGGCGTTATCGTACTCCCCCTGCTCGCCGTCTTTGCGCTGATTGCCCTTGTTGATGCCCTGCTGTGGGCACTGACCCAGTGGCTCATGACGAAGCGGCTGAATCTGGCGTGACCATAGCCAAATAACCAAAGGCAACACCGCACAATTCCCGCCTTACGGCTTAAGCACCGCTCCGGCGGCTGCGGCACGGCATCTGCGTTGCCAAAATGCTCGATAATACACAAAGTATTATCTGCGCTTTTGGCTTAGCAGCTGCCGCACCTCGCTCGCCGTATCGGCACTTAGAATTATGCGGTATTGCCCAAACGGCACAGAACGCAAAGCTGCAGCGTTCTGTGCCGTTTTTACTTTATAAAATCTGCTATCACCTGCGCGTCGTGCCGACCCTTTTCATAGAGCTTGTTCAGTGCTGCATGTAAAGCAGTGCAATACACCCAATCATTTCAACGGCGGTTCCAGCCGCCGTATTATTCAGCCTACATACAAACCGCCAGTCGGTATGTCTGTGCCTGCCTGACCCAGCCGGTCGGGCAGGCGGCGTTCGGGCTTTTGTACGGCCGCTTTGCTGCCCTGCCCAGTGCCGTGCTTTTTGCGGCGGCTGCTGCCTCGATTTTTATAAACCTTGCTGCATCGCACATTTTCAAAAAAGCCGCTTCTTTTTCGAAATCATGAACGCTTCTTTACCAATTTGTTAAAAAGTTCTTATTGACAAACATTCCACAAGCCGTATAATATACCTTGTGTGTGCATCTATAGGGTAAATCTTTTCTGCCCTGACACATTGGCGTTGTATGTGCTGCTTGCAGCGGCTTCTTCAGCAGGGAGTCGTGTAACAAACCTTTGCGGGGCGGCATAATTGGCGCTGACTCGTCAAGGACTCTGTGCCGGCCTAAGGAAGAAACGGTGCGTAAAGAGAGTGCTGTAACGGGAAATTCCGCAAAGGGGGATGCAATAAAAATGAATGAAAATCTGATCGTATCTCTGAAAGACATTGTTGTCGAATTCGATGGGCAGAAGGTCCTGGACGGACTTTCGCTGGACATCCACGACAAGGAGTTTGTCACCTTCCTGGGCCCCTCGGGCTGCGGCAAGACGACGACCCTGCGTGTGATTGCCGGCTTTGTAACACCGAAATCGGGCAATGTCTTTTTTGATGGCAAGGACATCGCCAACATGCCGCCGTACAAGCGGCCTGTGAACACGGTGTTCCAGAAGTATGCGCTGTTCCCGCACCTGAACGTGTTTGAGAACGTCGCCTTCGGCCTGCGCCTGAAAAAGATGACCGAGGATGAGATCCGCCCGAAGGTGCTCGAGATGCTCGAGATCGTCGGCCTGAAGGGCTTTGAACGCCGCAGCATCTACCAGCTGTCCGGCGGCCAGCAGCAGCGCGTGGCCATTGCCCGCAGCCTGGTCAACCAGCCCCGCGTCCTGCTGCTTGACGAGCCGCTCGGCGCGCTCGACCTCAAGCTGCGCAAGGAGATGCAGCTGGAGCTGAAGCGCCTGCAGCGTGAAATGAACATCACCTTCGTCTACGTCACCCACGATCAGGAGGAAGCCCTGACCATGTCGGATACCGTCGTTGTTATGTCCGGCGGTAAGATCCAGCAGATCGGCTCCCCGCAGGATATTTACAACGCTTTATCGGTGACTCCAACATTGTCGACGGCGTCATGCTCAAGGACTTTCTGGTCAACTTCGGCGGCCATGATTTCACCTGTGTGGACCGCGGCTTTAAAGTCAACGAGCCTGTACAGGTCGTCATCCGCCCGGAGGACGTGCAGATCGTGCCGCCCTCTGTCGGTATGCTGACCGGCCTTGTGCGCGAAGTCATCTTCAAGGGCGTTCACTTTGAAATGCACGTCGATGTGGAAGGCTATGAGTGGATCATCCATTCCACCCAGGCCAGCCAGCCCGGCGAGCTTATCGGCATGAACATCGGCCCGGACGAAATTCATATCATGAAGCGTTCGGAGGTGTGATCCATGCTCAAATCCAAATCCTCCCGCTGGCTGGCCGGGCCGTATCTGGTCTGGATGGCCATTTTCACAGTCGTACCGCTTTTCATCGTCATCTGGTACGCCATGACGAACGCGGACGGCCAGTTCACCTTCGACAACCTCACCCAGATCGGGCGGTATTCCAGCGTGTTTGCCCGCAGCCTGATTTTGGCCGCGATCTCTACCGTGATCTGCCTGGTCATGGCGTTTCCGGTGGGGTATTTTCTCTCCCGCCTGCGCGCCAACAAGCAGCACATTATGCTGATGCTCATTATGCTGCCCATGTGGATGAACTTCCTGCTGCGCACCTACGCCTGGATGACACTGCTGGAGAAAAACGGCCTTATCAACAAGTTCTTCGGTTTGTTCGGCCTCGGCCCCTTCAACATGATCAACACCTCAGGTGCGGTTGTGCTGGGCATGGTGTACAACTACCTGCCGTTTATGATTTTGCCCATCTACACGGCCATGACAAAAATCGATGATTCCATCATTGAGGCCGCGCAGGATCTGGGCTGCAACGTCTGGCATATTCTGTTCCGGGTGCTCGTCCCGCTGACCGGCCCCGGCATTGCCACCGGCATCACGCAGGTGTTTGTGCCCGCGGTCTCTACTTTTATTATCAGCCGTATGCTGGGCGGCGGCTCCAACCTGCTGATCGGCGATTTGATTGAGCTGCAGTTCCTTGGCAACTCCTACAATCTGAACCTCGGCTCCGCCATGAGCCTGGTGCTGATGGTCATTGTCCTGCTCTGCATGAGCTTCACTTCGAGCTTTGACGAGTCCGAGATGGAAGGAGTGATGTGATATGGCAAAAAAACATTCCGCATTGCTCATGCGCACCTACGTCATTCTGGTGTTCTGCTTCATGTATCTGCCCATCGCGGTCATGATTGCGTTCAGCTTCAATGAGAGCAAATCCCGCTCGAACTTTACGGGCTTCACCCTCGGCTGGTACAAAAGCCTGTTCCACAACGAGATGATTTTGTCCGCGCTGGGTCTGAGCCTTGTGCTGGCGCTGGGGTCCAGCATTATCGCCACGGTGCTGGGCACGCTGGCGACCCTTGGCATCAACTCGATGTCCCGCAAAAGCCAGCTCATCATCAATAACATCAGCTATGTGCCTGTCGTCAATCCGGAGATCATCACCGGTGTCTCGCTGATGCTTCTCTTCGTCATGGCGCAGAACTTCGGCATCGGCGGCGAGAGCGGCATCTTCGGCTGGCCGACGCTGCTGATTGCGCACATCACCTTCAATATCCCGTATGTTATCTTTAATGTAGGCCCCAAGCTGCGCCAGCTCGATCCCAGCCTGTACAATGCAGCGCTGGATCTGGGCTGCACACCGCGCCAGGCTTTCACCAAAGTCATCATGCCGCAGCTGTCCCCGGCCATTTTGTCGGCATTTCTCATCTGCCTGACCTACTCTATTGATGACTTCATGATTTCCTACTTCAACTCCGGCACGATGCAGACACTGCCTATCGCCATCTACTCGATGACCCGCAAGAAGGTCAGCCCCGAGATCAACGCGCTGTCTGCAGTCATATTCTGCGTCATTCTGGCAATCATCCTGATTTCCAACGCCGCAGACTCCCGCGCCTACCGCCGCAACCAGAAAGCCATCCGCAAAGCCATGTTGGAAGAAGGGGGGCGCTGAAGATGAAGCTGAAAAAGTTTTCCGCTGCAGCGCTGGCCGCACTGACTGTCACCATGATGAGCGCCGCGCCGGTGCTGGCCGCCGATGACATCGAGGTCAACGAGGATATTTCCGTCTCCGGCGACTACGATTGGAAGCGCTTTGCCAACGACCATATCACGCTGAATGTCTACAACAACGGCCTGTACATCTCCGACGGTTCTGACGAGAGCATCAACGTTCTGTCCGCATTCGAGGAGCTGACCGGCATCAAGGTCAATTACACGACCTACGACTCCAACGAGAGCCTCTACGCCAAGCTGAAATCCGGCGGCGTATCCTATGATGTCATCTTCCCATCGGATTACATGGTGGGCAAGATGGCCAAGGAGGGTATGCTGTCCGAGTTGAACATGGACAACATTCCGAACTTTGCCGGCATCGGTGAAACATATCTGGACCGCAGCTTCGACCCAGGCAACAAGTACAGCGTGCCCTACATGTGGGGCACAACGGGCCTGATCTACAACACGACGATGGTCGAGGAGCCGCCCACGAAATGGGCGGACATGTGGGATGTTGCGTACACAAACAATGTGCTGATGTTCAACAATTCCCGCGACGCTTACGCGATTGCAGCCAAGACGATTGGTCTGTCGATGAATCCGCAGTCCGTTGACGAGATCACCGCCATCACCGACGCGCTGAAAGCCCAGAAGAACATCGTGCAGGCCTATGTCATGGACGAGGTCTTTGACAAGATGGAGGGTGGCGAGGCCGCCATGGCGCCCTACTATGCGGGCGATGCCATCACGATGATCGACGAAAACCCAGACCTTGCTTTCGTCCACCCGGAGGAAGGCGTCAACTTCTTCATCGACAGCATGTGCATTCCGGCCAACGCCAAACACCGGGAGGCCGCCGAAATGTTCATCAACTACCTGTGTGAGCCGGACGTCGGCCTTGCCAACGCGGACTTCATCGGCTATTCCACCCCCATCACCGCCGTGTGGGAGATGCTGGACGACGATTTGAAGTACAGCGAAATTGCCTACCCGAGCGCGGAGGTTCTGGACAAGGCGGAGGTCTTTGAGACTCTGCCCGACGACATCAACGCCGCCATGGATGCCCAGTGGAGCGAGATGAAGAGCTATGAGGATGGCGGCAGCGGCTGGATGGTCGTTGCCCTGCTGCTTCTGGCCATCGCTATCTCTGCATTCAATATTTGGCGCAAGCTCCGCAAAAAATCCCGCGATAACTATTAAACAGTTTCAGGCTGCACACCGTTTTGCGTGTGCAGCCTTTTTGTTTGCCGGCCCGCAGCCTTGCCGCTGCACCCTTTTACGGTTCGATTTGTAGGGAGGGGTCTTGCCCCCTCCGCGGGCCGATGCAAGCATCAGCCCCTACGGCCAGCCCCAAAGCCCCCGCTTTTGCATTTTTCCAACATTTGTGCTATACTCTCCTTGGCAAGTCAATTCAAAATCCATCAAGGAGGGCTTCCTTATGCCCGAAAAGCTCATAACCTACACCCAAAAATTTACCGTCTACCGCACGGACGGCGACCATCTCGGCCATGTCAAGCTCGGGGCGCTGCTGCGCTATGCCCAGCAGGTTGCTACCGCCCACGCCGAGGCCGTAGGGCTGGACGATGCCCTGTACCGCAAGACCCACACCGCCTATGTGCTGGCCAAGCTGGCCCTGCACGTCACACGGCTGCCCCGTGTGGACGAGGAACTGACCCTTGTCACCCAGCCCGAGCGCTGCAAGCGCGCCGTCAACAAGCGCATCACCCATTTTTACGATGCCGACGGGGCAGAGGTCGCCACAATGGACAGCCGCTGGGTACTCATTGATACCGAAAAGCGTATGATCCTGCGCAAGCACCCAGAGCAGTTTGACGACCAGTGGGCCGAGGATGTGCCCCTTGAGCTGCCGATGCGCCTGCCCCGCGTTGCGCCCGAGGACTGCGAGACGCTGGGCACGCAGACCGCGGCCTACTCCCGCTGTGACATGAACGGCCACCTCAACAACACCCGCTATGCCGACATTGTCTGCGACGTCGTACCGTGGCAGGTCTGGGACAGTGCGCAGATTTCGGATTTCATCATCAGCTACCACCGCGAGGTACCCCGCGGCGAGAGCTTCACCCTGCGCCGTGCCAAACTGGCAGAGGACACCTTCTATTTTGAAGGCGAACGGGAAGGCAAATCTGCCTTTGAGGCACAGCTGATTTTCAAACACTTATAATTTCTACATAAACCCCTGTTACACTGTTTACATCGACAATGTAAAGGGGTTATTATTATGACAAAGCAAAAATTCGGCCTGACCGGCACGGCGCTCAAAACCATTGCGCTGGTGCTCATGGTGATGGATCACATTCACTACTTTTTTGAATTCACGGGCGTTGTGCCGGAATGGTTCAGTATGCTGGCGCGGCTGTCTGCGCCGCTGTTTCTGTTCTGCACCGTGGAGGGCTTCGCCCATACCCATGACCGCAGGCGCTACTTCCTGCGTATCTGGGCCATCGGTACTGCGATGGGCACTGTGGAATTTTTTATGATCTATGCAGGGGCCTTCCGCCGGGGTGACGGCTTCTACCCGATGAATGCCATTTTTCAGGATCTGATGCTGCTCTGCATCATCTGGCAGGGCATCGACTGGCTGCGCCAGCGCCGGTTTGTGCGGGGCGCACTGGCTGCTGCCATGCCGATCCTCTGGCCGATTTGCATCGTAGCGCTGCTGACGCTTTTTCCCAAAATTCAGGACGCACCGATCTGCTCTGCCGTGTTGGCGTGGGTCATCACCGCGCCGCTGCCTTTGTGGACATCCATCACCGATGGCGGCTGGTCTTTTCTGGCCGGGGGCATCGTGCTGTATGCGCTGTATAACCACAAGCGCCTGCGGCTGGTCGTTTGGGCGGCTATGACCTTCCTGTGTGATTTTGTGCTGGTCTATCTGCAGGTTCACAGTCTGCCGGATTTTGCCTTTTCCCAGATGTTCACAGTCAACTATGAGTGGCTCGGCGTTTTTGCCGTTATCGGCATGGCGCTGTACAACGGCCAGCGCGGCAGCGGCCACAAGCATCTGTTCTACTGGTTCTACCCGGCACATGTCTATCTGCTTTACGGCGCATCCTGTCTTGTTTACAGCTTACTGCAATAAAAGGGGCTATTATGGCAAACATTCTGGCAATCGATGATGACCGTGACCTTTGCACGCTGCTAAAAACAGCGCTTGAGCGTGACGGCCACACCGTAGAAACGCGCACCTCCGGCACGCAGCTGACCGATACGCTCTGCCGCTGGGCAGACTGCATCCTGCTGGATGTGATGATGCCCGGCGAGGACGGCTTTGCCGTCTGCCGCCGCATTCGCGCCGAGACGGACGCGCCGATTCTGTTTCTGACGGCCCGCACCGATGAGCCGTCGGTGCTGACCGGTCTCGGCCTTGGCGCGGACGATTACCTGACCAAGCCGTTCCGCGTGGCCGAGCTGCGTGCCCGGGTCGCAGCACACCTGCGGCGGCAGAACCGCACGCCGTCCCATAAGATCACCCGCGGCGGGGTGGCGCTGGATCTTTCCGCCAAGGAAGCCAGCGTTGGCGGCACGGCTTTGCGCCTGACAAAATCCGAGTACGCCATCTGTGAGCTGCTGGCCCTCCATGCAGGGCAGACCTTTTCCAAAGAACAAATCTATGAAGCCGTGTTCGGTTATGACGGTACAGCGGATGACACGGCCATCACCCAGCACATCAAGAACATCCGCGCCAAGCTGCGCGCGGCCGGGGCGGGGGAGGTGCTGCAAACGATATGGGGAGTGGGCTACCAATGGCAAAACGAAAACTGACATCCCTGCGCAGTGTTCTGCTGCGGTATCTCCTTTTGTGCGGCGGCGGGTGCGCGCTGATTCTGGTACTCTGGTGGGGCATTTTTATGCGGCTGATAGACGTCGGTTTTCTGCTGCCTGCCGTGGCGTCCGCCCAGGCCTGCGCCAATGCCCGGGAGACCGTAGCCGCCGTGACCGCAGAAACATTTGATTCCAACCAAATCAGCGACCTGTGCCGCTGGGCTGTGGTGCAGAATGACACGGTGCTGCAGACCAACATGGATGACCGCCATCTGAAAATTGCCCTCAATGCCTTTCACGGCGGCAGCGGCAATCCGGGGTACCAGTACGATGTCAAAATGGCTGACGGAAGCTTTTGCCTTTTGCAGTACGACTATGCTACGCCCTACGCCGACCCGGCCCTGCGGGACACGCTGCCGGATTTCCAGACCTGCTATATTTTGCTTCTGGCGGTGCTCATCCTCGTTTGGCTGGGCTGGCAGACCCACTGCACCGTGCGGGTCTTTGCCGCCGAGACCGCCCGGCTGCACCGCGCGGTTGACGCCATCGCCGCGCAGCAGCCCGAGCGCATTGACGCGGACGGCGCGCACCTGCGAGAGTTTTCCGCCACGCTGCAGGCCATGCAGACGATGGGCCGGGAACTGACCGACAGCCTGCAAAGCCAATGGCGGATGGAGCAGCAGCGCGCCGAGCATATTGCCGCGCTGACGCATGACTTGAAAACGCCGCTGTCCATCATTCAGGGCAACGCAGACCTGCTGGCCGAGGATGCTCTGTCCGCCGACCAGCAGACACAGGTCGAAGCCATCCTGCGCGGCACGGACCGTGCCCAGCAATATCTGGCCGCCCTGCGCACCGCCTGTGCACCGCCCGCCACAGGGGAAACCTTTCCCAGTCACACCCTTGTCAGTGAATTGGCGGAAACAGCCCGCGCCCTCTGCGCACCTGCCGGGGTGCAGCTTATACTGAACGAGCAGTGGCAGGGGACACTGTGCGCGGCACAGTGCGATCTGCTCCGGGCTGCCGAAAACCTGCTGGACAACGCCGTGCGCTATACGCCCCGCGGCGGCACTGTCACACTGTTGGTTACAAAAGAAAAACAGGATTTCATCCTGCGTGTGACCGATACCGGCCCCGGCTTCACTGCCGAGGCCCTCGCCAGAGCGGGGGAGCTGCTTTATACAGAAGCTGCCCGCAGTGACACAGCCCACCAGGGCTTTGGGCTGTATTTTGCACGCAGGGTCGCGCTTTCACACAGTGGCACGCTGCGCCTGTCCAACACGCCCGGCGGCTGCGCGGAGCTGCGCCTGCCAATTTGTGAACAAATTGAAAAATGACAAAAGATTTACAATTTGCTATTGACATTTGGTGACAAAACAGTTACAATTTAGTTGCAAGCTAAATGAACCCCAAGTCAAATAGCTTTATCACATTTTCATGTGTTCTTCTCCTCCTTTCTTGTAAATCCCCGCCCATCCCTCAGGGCGGGGATTTATTTTTTTGTAACCCGGCACCGCGGGCATTTTTCTTTACAATCCCTGGAAATCGTGCTAAAATAAAAGTCGTATGTCCTTACCGTCCTGTACCTGTACAGACTACATATATATAAAGAAGCGTTCAGAGAAATAAGAGAGGGAAACACTGTAACATGGCACAATCTCGTTCCGGTAAAAAATCAACAAAGAACTCCTCCGGCAAAAAGAGCACAGCCTCCTCCCGCGGCACGGGCCGCAGCAGCACCGGGCGCTCCGCATCCGCGCGCAGCGGTGCGGCCTCCCGCAGCCGTCAGCCGTCCCGCCGTGCCCAGCGCCGCGCCGAGACCCCGAACCTAGCCCGCAGCATCCTGCTGGTGGGGCTGGGTCTGCTTTGCGTTGCGCTCGTGCTTGTGCCCGGGCAGAATCTTTGGCGCACGCTGCGCAGCTGGTACTTTGGCGTTTTCGGTATCACGACCTATCTGGTCGGACCGTTCCTGCTGTACCTGGCCTACCTGCTGGCCACCGGCTACCGCGTCGCGCTGTTTGCGGGCAAAGTATCGCTGATGGGCGTGCTCTGCGCCAGCGTGCCGGTCATCTTCTCCAAGCTCAATATTGAGAACCTCAAGGTCGGGGAGATCGTCAAGATGCTCTTTACCCGCGGCGGCACCTACTTCTGGGAGGGCGGCGTCCTCGGTGCGCCCATCGGTGCCACGCTGCTGGCGCTGTTCGGGCGTCCCGCCTCCAACATTATCATGCTGCTCATCTTCCTGCTGGGGCTGATGTTCTTCTTTGCCATCACCCCCGCGGACGTCGTTCTGTTTGTAGACGGCCAGTACAAGACCCTGCAGGCCAAGCGCGAGGAGCGCGCCGCAGCCGAGACCGCCTACGACACCCGCCTGTTTGAGCAGGAGCCCGAGGAGGAGAGCGTCGAGAATCTGACCGGTGCGCTGCCGGACAGCAGCCGCCCGCACCATCCGGTTTACGACGTCATCGCGGACACGAGCCGTTTCCCGAAGCAGACCCCGCCCGCCCCGCAGCGGCAGGCCGCCTACACGCCCCCCGTGGCACCTGCTGTGCCCGAGGCACCGTTTGCCGCCAAGCCCGCCGCCCAGACCCATCCGTCGTTTGACGTGGATCTTGGCCCCAGTGCAGGGGAAAGTGCCCGCCAAAAGGCCGTCAGCGCTGACCCGCTGGAGCCGGTCAGCATCGGCCCGGGCGGCACGTTCGGCATGGATCCGCTGTCCAACCGGGCCAACAGCACACTGCGCCACACCCAGTCCCAGCCCCAGCCCGCTCCCGCACCGAAGGAGGATTTTGAGCTGCAATTGCAGCCTTCCTCAGAGCCTGCCGCGCCGGTGTACAGTACCCCGCTGACCCCGGTCACGCCCGCGCCCGCTGCACAGGCGTCCCCCGCGCCGCAGGACGAGCTGGATGCGCTCCTCAACC
>OGGZ01002461.1_pt1 | contig 12613 bp, 13 predicted proteins | sample 1571371 | NCBI WGS metagenome assembly OGGZ01 (sample SAMEA2582025, study PRJEB24529) | metagenome | biome: Human gut stool | place: China | collected 2011
TTGCAAGGAGGCCATGGAACATGAATTCAGAATACGGGCAAAGCTCGTCCAAAGAAAATTCCATCGAGCAGCGGAAATCGATGGAGGAATTGAAGCGGATGAATCAGCCGAGCAGCGCGCCGCAGCAAACAGCGCAGCCGATCCAGCCCATTGTGATCCAGTGCGATCTGCCGCAGGCGATGAACAAGCTGACGGAGCAGGCAGACGGAATAAACTGGGAACTGGAGGAAATTCGGAAAGCACTGCCAGAACTGAAGCCGTACATCGACCTGACGCCGGTGCAGAAGTCGCTCACGGAGATGCAGAGATCGCTGACAGAGATGAACAAACTGCTGGAACGGGTTGGGAATCTGAGCGAAAAGTATTCCTCCAAGTGGATCGACTGGCTCCCGGACTTCAACCTGCTGGTGGCCCTCAAGTGGATCATGCTGCTTTTGGTAATCGGCGCAGCGGCGATGGCCGGGTGGTATGGCGTGGTAGCGATCCGCGGCCTGTTCCTCTGATCCCCGCCGTGACCGGACTGACCGCTGTGGGGACATTGATGGATGAGGATGAAGACGCCGAGGAAAAGCGGCGGCGCATGGAGGCGAAAATCGCCGCCGAAAACTTCGGTGCGGTGATCGGCTTCGCCGCGGGCGCGGCTCTGGCGATGAAAGAAAAATTGGACGAGCAGTCTGCGCGAGAAGAACAGCAGCAAGCCATGGGAGGGTTCTAAAAATGGCAAGCATCAAGCAATTGGATGAGCGGCGATATAAGATCACCGTCAGCAACGGCTACCGGCCCAACGGCAAAAAGATCAGCAAGGCGAAGACCATCCAAGTCCCGCCCGGTGTCCCCAAGCGCGGCATTGGGCAGTATGTCGCCCACGCCGCCGAGGAGCTGGAGCGCAGCTTCAAGACCGACTACGCCGAGGACGGCGAGATGACCTTCGAGGAATTCGCCTCCCGCTGGCTGGAGCGGCAAACGAAATACGCCCCCAGCACCATCGCTGCATACCGGCGGATGCTGGAGGTGGTGTATCCCATGATCGGCGGCATCCGCCTCAACAAGCTCCGACCGATGGCACTGGAAAATATGCTCTCCGAGCTGCGCAAGCGCAAGCACCACGGAAAGCGCATCAACGAATCCACCGCGCAGCGGTACCTCTCCGTGGTCTCCGCCGTGCTCAGCGACGCCAAGCGCAACGAGATCATCGAGAAGAATCCCGCGCGGATGTTAGACCTCCCCATACCGCGGCGCACGGTGCAGCGCATCCCCACGCGAAGCGAGGTGGAAAAGCTGCTGGACGCGCTGTCAAAGGAGCCGCGGCACTACCGCCTGTTCTACCTGCTCTCCATGTACACCGGCTGCCGCCGGGGCGAGCTGTGCGCTCTGCAGTGGTCTGATTTCACCGTCACGCAAAACGGTCTGCTGCTCACCGTCAGCCGCTCCCGCAGCAGCGTTCCCGGCAAGGGCATCGTGGAAGGCAGCACCAAAAACGGCAAGAGCCGTGAAGTCTATCTCTCCTCCGACCTGCGGGGCATTCTCTTGACCTACAAGCGCCGCAAGCAGATGGAGGCGGACAAGCAGCGCCGCAGGCTCAGCCCCTACCTCTTCACTGATGAGCAGGGGCAACTCATCCACCCGGACACTTTCACCAAGCGGCTGCGGAAGATCTATGCCGCCATCGGCTTTCCGCGGGAGTACCACCTTCACACCCTGCGGCACTACTTCGTGACATCGCTGTTGCACTGCGGCGTGGACAAGCAGACAGTAGCAGACCTCGTGGGGCACGCGGACACCGGTTTCTTAGAGCGCACCTACTGCCACCCGCAGCAGGCGCAGAAGGAGCAGGCGGCAGACTCCATGCTCACCATGCTCCGTCCGGACGGCGGACAGATTTTCAATCTCGCCGCCTGTTCTCCGAAGCGGCACAGCGCATGATTGTTGCTTTCGTAGAAAATCATTTTTCCTCAAAATTAAGGATAGCTTTGCCGCCGTGCTTGCGGTATGTTGTGCTTGCAAAATAAGCCTCAACTGTACCGAGGTCAAATGAAAGAGAGGTCATTTTTATGGCAAGCATCCGCAAGCGCGGCAGCAGCTATCTCATCGTGGTCTCCATGGGCTATGACTACAACGGCAAACGCATCAAGCCCCAGCAGAAAACCGTCCACCCGCCGGAGGAGCTGACACCCAGGCAGGTCGAAAAGTGGCTCAATGAACAGGCAGTCCTCTTTGAGCGGGAGTGCCGCCATGCGCCGCAGCCCGTCCAGCAGCTCACGCTGGCAAAATACATCGACCTGTGGCTGACGGACATCGCCCCCGGCAAGCTGGCGAAGTCCACCATTCGCCGTGACCGGCAGGACATCGAACGCATCCTCCCGGCGCTGGGTCACTACAAGCTCACCGAACTGCGGCCGGAGCACTTCCGGAATTTCTACGCAGAACTGCGAAAAGTCATCAGTCCCGACACGAAAAAGCCACTCTCCGAGTACACCATTGAGGGCGTGTACGCTACGCTGTGCAGCATCCTCTCTGATGCCGTGGAGGGTGGCTTTCTTTCGCATAATCCGGCGTGGCGCACCTACCGCTACGCCGGGCGCAAGTGTGAAAAGAAGATCGCGGACGAGGAAACGGCGCAGAAGATCATCACCGCGCTGGAGGGCGAGAGCATCAAGTATGAGACCTACTTCAAGCTCATCATCGCCACAGGAATGCGGCGGGGTGAGTGCTGCGGATTGAAATGGTGCGACATTGATTGGGAGCAGCGTTCCATCCACATCTGCCGCAACGCGGTCAAGGTGACGGACGAGGAAATCTTCGTCAAGGAACCCAAGACCCGCGCGGGTGATCGCTATGTGTACTTCTCCGCTGAGATGGAAAGTCTTCTGCGGGAGTACCGGCAGGAATGCGCATACATCACCGAAACCTATGACCAGAGAAAACTGACCACCGATGACTTCCTGTTCCGCCGTCAGGGAGCGCAGCTCCCCATGACGCCCACCACCTTCACCTACCGCTTCAAGCTGATCCTCAAGAAGAACGGCCTGCCGCAGGAGCTGAACGTCCATTCCCTCCGGCACACCGCCGCCAGTCTGATGATCGCGGGCGGCACGGATGTCGCCACGGTGGCGGGCATCCTCGGCCACAGCCAGCCCTCCACCACGCTGGACATCTACACCCACGCCTTCGACAAGAACAAAAAGGCCGCCAGTGCGGAACTGCAAGGGATGCTGGAGATATGAATATGATCAGCACATTGGAAAATTGCAGTAGCTTTGTGCGCCGAGTTGTGGTATGTGTTGTGGTTGCCAAAAAGGAGGTGCCGCGATGTACGACTACATGAAGGCTCTGCAAAAGCGTTTCGACCGGCAGCCACATCCAGAACTGGACGCACAGGTCGACCGTGTCCAAGCGGAACTGCGGCAGGACATGGATGCCGCAGGACGGAAGAAACTACTGCGGCTGTTGGACGCACAGAACGCATTGCTGGCTGAGTCCACACTGATGAGCTTCACAGCGGGCTTCAAGCTGGCGTGGGGCATGGCGAAAGAGCTGGAGGCAGGTGGGCTCTACTCCTTCGAGTTAGAGGAAGAAGAACACATCTGCCGCCTGACAGAACAGGACATTTGATCCCAACTTGCAAATCGCTCACCCACGAATAAAAAAGGATGATTTCATAAGAAATCATCCTTTTTGGTACGCCCGACTGGATTCGAACCAGCGGCCTTTAGAGTCGGAGTCTAACGCTCTATCCAACTGAGCTACGGGCGCGTATTTGATTGTGGGTTTCTGCGATAGTAGTCAAATAGTAGTCAACAACTAACTATTTTTTCTCTGCCGTTCCCGCAAACGCAGGTGTGGCAATGCTTTGCGCCATATCTCAACTGGAGACACCTGAAATGTCGGAGTCTAACGCTCTATCCAACTGAGCTACGGGCGCGTATTCGGTTGTTCCGGCAAGAGATAGTCCCCTTACACATCGCTCGATAGTATAACAGATTTTTTCGGTCATGTAAAGCCTTTCTTAGCAAAAAATTTTTATCCCGGCAAAGATTGTTAAAAAATTTGACAAGTCCGGCATTTTATTTTAAAATAGTGATAACATATTTTTTCAAAGCAGGTGGATCAAATCATGAAAAAAGAAAATATCTCGGACGCCGTCATTCGTCGGCTTCCCCGGTATTACCGGCAGCTAACCGATCTTTATCACCGCGGCATTGTCCGCACTTCCTCCCACTCTCTGGGGCAGGAAATGAATATTACCGCTTCTCAGATCCGTCAGGATTTCAGTTGTTTCGGTGAGTTTGGCCAGCAGGGATATGGATACAACGTTGAAGAACTCCGTTCCGAGATTGGTCACATTCTGGGTGTGGACAACGATCACCATCTCATCATGATCGGCGTCGGCAACCTGGGCCGCGCATTGCTGAACAACTTCCCCTTTGAAAACACCGGCTTCACCGTGGACGCCTCCTTTGACGTCTCTCCCGATGTGATCGATACACAGATCAACGGCATCCCCGTTTATTCGACCGATGAGTTGGAGTCCTACATCAAGCGCCACGCCGTGGACGTTGTTGTTCTGACCATTCCTCAGGCTGTGGCACAGGCTACCGCCAACCGGTTGATTGACCTTGGCATCCGGGGCTTCTGGAACTTCACCAATGTGGAACTGTCCAGCCCCAATCCGGATGTTCAGTTTGAAAACATTCACTTTGCCGACAGCCTTCTGACCCTGAGTTACCGCATCGCCAATCACTGAGAAAGGAACTCCCCATGAAAAAGCTGGTCCTGTTCCTATCCGTATGCGCGCTTCTGGCCTCTGCCGTCTGGGTCGGTGCCGCCGGGGACGCGGGAGATCCGCTGGCATCCCTTTCTTACCTGAACGGTGAATTTTCTCAACGCGCAGAGAAAAAAATCGATCAGGCATTGGAGCAGTCGGACAAAGCGTTGGCCGAACGTCTGAAAAACGGTGAGGTAGGCGAGGCAACTGCCACCTGGCAGGAGACCCGCCTCAAGGAGGGTGACACGCTTCACGGCGTCACAGGTACCGGCGTTCTGCTGCTGGCCGGCCGCGGGCGCGTGACCTATAAATCCGGCGCTGTGGTGGATGTTACCACCGGAGCTGTGGTTCCCAGCGGTACGAATCTCACCGCCAACCACCGCTATCTGACCGCCGAGGACACCACCGCCGCCTATACCGTCACCTCCGAAACCGCAGTGGTAGACTATCAGGGGCAGTACGCCTTCTCCTATTCCGACCGGCCGGACTACAACGCCATGGCCGCCGCCCTGAAGTCCCTGCATTTGTTCAAGGGCACTTTCACCGGCTACGGCGAGGGCTTTGATCTGGAGGCTGCCCCCACCCGCCTTCAGGCCCTCATCATGTTCATCCGGGTCTTGGGCGAGGAGGAGCAGGCGCTGGCCTGGTCTGGAACTACGCCGTTCAAGGACATTGAGAAAGGCTCTCAGGCGGAGCATTATGTGGGCTACGCCTACGAAAAGGGCTATACGAACGGCTACACAGCCACATCCTTCAAGCCTGCTGGGGCTGTCAACGCCTATCAGTACACAGAATTCGTGCTCCGGGCCATGGGATACAGCTCCGCTGCCAACAAGGATCTGTCCGATACCCTGCTCCGAGCCGTGAACGCCGGTGTCCTGACCGACGGTGACGCTGCCATGCTGCAAAGCGCCGCCTTCCTGCGGGCGCAGCTTGTGTACATCTCCTATTACGCCTTGGAGGCTGACCTGCCTGACGGCAGCCAGTCTCTGGCCGACTACTTGATGGACCTGGGCGTTTTTACCAGAGACGAGTGGCGCAGCTCGTGGAAGCTGGTCAAGAGTGAGCGCCTCTAAAAAATTTCGCACCTTCTTCACCGGGGCACATACTATGGATTGAGACCGCATGAACGGTCTACATCTCGATCTCATAGGAGGTTCCGATATGTGCTGTAATAACGGTTGCGGAGGCGGCGGGAACTGCTGCTGGATCATCATTCTGCTGATCATCATCTGGTGCTGCTGCGGCAGCGGCGGTTGGGGCGGCTGCAACAACGGCTGCGGCTGCAATAGCGGCTGCGGTTGCTAAGATCAATGCCCCGTGCCCATAAGGGCACGGGGCTTCTTCTATATAGGACTTGACTTTGCGGCAGATTTCAGTAAAATAGAGGATAGTCTTTCGTCTGCATTCCGTCCTTTTGCGGCAAGCCACGTGTACTGCGGTCAGGTTCTGTGGCGTAGCCATTTGCAAACACACTCCTGAGTTAGAACATCCGGCCGTCGGATCAGTCTGAATTTCATATCCGGGATTAGCGCAGTTGGTAGCGCGCTTGCTTTGGGAGTGCCGTGGTTGTATCCGGGACAGGGCAAGGCGAAACGCCGCAAAGTCTTGTGACACCTGCGATTGCGGGATTTTCCCCGATTGCGGAAAACGGCATAAAAGCGGCTTTGACCACAGGATTGACCACAGACAGAAAAATCTTTGATTTTCCCCTTCGTCGTGGTATAATGACAGAAATTGAATATCCGGGTATAGCGAAGTTGGTATCGCGCCTGGTTTGGGAGCGGGTCGCTCCCCCTTCAAGGTGGGAAATGCAATGTCCGCAATCCCTTGATACGCCTGCGATACAGGCACTTCCCCCGCAAGCCGAGATGGTCAAAAAAACCGCCTGACCACATGTTTGACCACATCTGGCACAAAACTCAATAACCCAAAATCCGGGATTAGCGCAGTTGGTAGCGCGCTTGCTTTGGGAGCAAGATGTCGGGAGTTCGAGTCTCCCATCTCGGACCACAGCCCCTGAAATCGAATGATTTCAGGGGCTGCTTTTTTATTCTTTGTCTATTGCGGTGCGTAAGTTAATGTCGTTGTTTTTGCACTATATTTGCAGAAAATCCGAACTCTTTATTGTGAACTTTATTGGATTATAGTATAATTAATTGACGGCAGTTTTTTTGTGCTATTAAGTCAGTTGTATGAATTAATTTCATGTGGCTTTTTTATCAATCGGGGGAGTGTGATTATCGTGGCAAAAAATGAGGCTATTGCAAAAGCAATTGCGGCTGATCCCTATTTGAAAAAGCGCAAAGCCCCAACTGAAGCTGAGCAGCAACTGTACTTAAAAGAGGTTTCTTTTTCCTGTCCTCTTTGTGGAAAAATCCTTCGACACAAAAAACAAGGAAAGGCAAATAAGCTATATGAGATTGCCCATATTTTTCCGAATAGTCCAACTGAGGAACAGTATGAACTTTTAAGTAAACTACCTCGTTTAGGGGATAATTCCGAGTCCTTCGAAAACAAGATTGCATTATGTAAAGATTGTCACAATCAACAGGACTACCACACCACTGCGGAAGACTACCTAAAACTCCTGAAGAAAAAGCAACATTTTCTCCAGCTTACAGATCTCCACGAAGCTACGCTGACAATGGGGCTGGAACCGCAAATTGCAGATGTTGTGACAAAAGTTTGTTTTTTACGTGAAGACGAAACCGTCACGCTGAACTACATGCCCGTCCGATTAACCAAAAAATTCTCTGCAAATGAGTTTCTCTTGAAAAACCGGGTCAGCATGAATGTGACCAGCTACTATCCTTACATCCGTGACCGCTTTAAAGAACTGGAGGGGATTAACGGTTTTCGTTTAGATGCACTCAGCCTTCAGATTAAAAGTTGCTTTATAAAAATGGAGGGTCTTTCAGATAACAAGAGTGACGTATTTGACCAACTCGTAGATTGGGTAATGTCAAAAACACTCTCTACATCCAGAGATGCTTGTGAGGCAGTTGTCTCCTTCTTTGTTCAGAACTGTGAGGTGTTTCATGAGATTACCGAGAAAAATCACATCTTATGGTGAAAGTGTAATCAGTAAGTTCCCACCAGTGCTCTCGGTATTACAAGATGCTGACACGGGAGTGTTAGCTCTGTATGCGGCTACCACGAAGCATTTCAGCAGTATTGAGGAATTCATGGATACTCTGGATTGCCTGTTTGCTCTCCAGAGAATTAGATATGATGCAGAACGTGAGGTGCTCTGTTATGTTGCATGAGATTTACTGTGAACAATTCCACCAGAAGCGAATTGTTTTCAATCCTGGACTTAGTGTGGTGTTGGGCACCAATGCAGGCGACAACTCTATCGGGAAATCCACCTTCCTGCTGATAGTTGACTATGTTTTCGGTGGTAGCACATATGCAGGTACAACGGACATCATCGAAAATGTCGGTTCTCACGATATATACTTCTCTTTTATTTTTGGCGAAGAAATCTTTAAGTTTTGCAGAAACAGCATTAATGCCCATACTGTTTGGAAATGCAATGATTCTTACGAGAAGGTTGAAGAAATCGGGCTGAATGATTACTGCAAATGGCTGGATTCGAAGTATGCAATATCTTTGCCAGAACTGTCTTTCCGAGATGCAGTTGGTCGATATATTCGAGTATATGGGAAAAACAATTGCGATGAGCGGCATCCGTTGCATTACCAAGCGACCGAGAAGATGGAGAAGGCCTGTACTGCACTTCTTAAACTTTTTGATGCATACTCCCCTCTTAAAGATACAGCAGCCGCTGCGCAGCACTCTGACGATGAACTAATTGCATATAAGAAAGCACAGGCATTACAGTTTATTGCGAGAATCACCAAGCGCGTCTACGAAAAAAATGCAAAAGATATTCGCAGTATTGCGGCACAAATTGAAGAACTTTCTTCCGGGCTGGAACGCGGTTTGCTTGATGTTGATGCTGCAGCTTCTGAGCAGGCAGTTTATATCAAGAAACTCTTATCCAGAGCACGACGCGCAAGGAGCAAGGTGAAAGCCCGATGGGATTTGCTTGACGAAAATGGCAACTATGCCTTTTCCTCTACAACCGATTCCTTCGCTGACTTACAGCACTTTTTCCCAGAAGCGGCCGTTGCACGCTTGGATGAGATCGAGGGGTTCCACAGAACGATTTCCTCCGTGTTCAAGGCTGAACTGAGAGCAGACCGTTCTAAGCTTGAAAAAGAACTGGCTGAGTATGACCAGATCATCCACGAATACGAAGCTCAGCTTCAGGAACTGGTTCAAAACCCCAACCTCTCTAAGGTTGTTCTAACTCGTCACGCAGAACTGCTTCGCGAGAAAGACCGGATGCAAAAGGAAAATGATGCTTACGAAAAACTACAGCAGCTGAAAGAGGCCCGAGATGCTGACGCGGAGCGGCTGAAAACAATTAAGCAACAGCAATTAGCTTTAGTTTCCTACCGGCTCAACGAAGAAATGAGCCGACTCAACGATGCTATCTACGAGGGATCCTACAACGCTCCCATACTGAACTTTACCGACACCGGATATGATTTCTTCACTCCGGATGATACTGGCACTGGCATTGCATATAAGGGACTTGTTGTATATGATCTCGCTGTGCTGAGCCTTACAAAACTGCCGCTTCTGGTACATGACTCGGTCGTACTGAAACAGATTTCAGATGATGCGATTGAGAAAATTATTGAACTGTATTCCTCTTGCGGTAAACAAGTCATCATCGCTCTGGATAAACAGGATTCGTATAGCGAAAAGACATCTCGCCTTCTTGGGGAATCTGCCGTATTGAGATTAAGCAGTAACGGTCAAGAGTTGTTCGGACGTTCTTGGGGATAATCTGTTTACAATTTTGTCAGTCTGCATGTCTTTTTGGCACCACGTTGCATAACATCCGAGAGATACATATGAGTGAATTTCGCAAATAGTATCATCACGGGCTCTAAATAGACGTCCAGCAAAAATGCAGCCTTTATTCTGACATTTCCCCAAGCATCCCCGCTACCATCCCATAGTGCTTCTTCACCGTATTCCTTGCCAGTCCGGTTCGTTTGGCGATGGTCGAGAACTCCGTGACCTCCGGGTGGAGGCGCATATAGTCCCACAGCTTGCGCTGCTTCTTTGTTAGCTTTTCTGGCGGGGTGATGCCCGCAAGCTGCTCCTTGAGATTTTTGCGTTCCTCGTTCATCTCCGTGATCAGCGCCTTGAGTTTTTCCTCGCACTCCTCGCGGGTGTGGGCGTAGACGTTGCGGAAATGTTGCGTCCCGTCCGGCCACACGGGAGAATAGCGTCCCTCAAACAGGTGGTCATTGAGTTCGCTGACACAGCCGGTGCCCGGTTTCCTTTTCTTCCCCACATAGGGCCGGAAGTCTACGATGTCTTTCCGTTCCGGCTCCGCTTCTTCCCGCAGCGCCGCCTTGCCGATGCTCCGGTCGATGCTGGCAGCGGCTGCGCGCTGCATATCACCGGTGATGTGGGTGTAGATGTCCAGCGTTGTCACCGCCGACACATGGCCCAGCATGGCGGAGAGGGTCTTTACGTCCATGCCGTTCTCCAGCGCCAGCGTCGCGAAGGTGTGGCGAAGGTCATGGAATCTGACACGCTTGCAGTCTGCCCGCTCCAGTATCGTCTGAAGCCGCCTTCGTGCCACGCCAGGCGTGATCGGTCGATCCGCCTTCACCGGGGACGGAAACATCCAGCGGGAGTCTACCTTCTTGTGGTATTCCCGCAGCACGGCCAGCACCGCAGGCGGCAGCACCAGCTTTCGCATGGACGCCTTGGTTTTGGGCGGGATGATCTGCAATTCGCCGTTTACCGTGTACGCCTGCTTGTTGACGGTCAGCACGCCGGTTTCAAAATTCAGGTCATCCCATTGAAGCGCTATCAATTCGCCCCGCCGCAGACCGGTGCAGAGATCCAACAGGAACAGCTCGTAGTACCCGTCCGCCTGCGCCTGAATGAGAAATTTCTGCAATTCCTCCCGATCCAGCACCTGCATTTCCTTTGCCTTTTTCGGCGGCAGTTTGCAGCCGATGGCGGGGTTTGTACGGAGCAGGTCATCCCGCACGGCCCGTTCCAAGGCGGAGCGGCAGACCGCGTGGCACATCCGCACCATGCGGTCGGAAAGTCCCGCGCCGTATTGCTCCGTCAGACGCTTGCGGCCGTTCTTTTTCAGCCGCCCGTAGAACTGCTGCAAATCATTCTGTGACAATTTGTTCAGCGGGATTTTCCCGATCTCCGGCAGGACATGGTTGTGGATGACATTTTCGTAGTTGTTCTGCGTGGAGGCACGGAGCGTCGGCTTGCTGTGGTTTTCGTACCAGTAGCACAGCCAGTCCCCGAACAGCATATCCGACTTAACTTTTCGGTCATTTCGCCCCACCATGCTTTCGGTGAGCTGACGTAGCTTCTCCTGACATTCCCGCTTTGTTTTGGCGAGAACATTCTTCGTCTTGGGAAGGCCGCTGTCATCATAGCCGATGACAACGCGGCCCTCCCACCGGCCGTCGCCGCGCTGTCTTACGGTGCCAGTTCCGCTTTTCCGTTTCTTTGCCAAGGTCTCAGCCCCTTTCCGAGCAGATCTTCCATGAAGCCGCCTACGATGCCGCTGGCGGCTTTTTGCATATCCGGTGTGACGTGGGTGTAGGTGTCCAGCGTGAAGCTGGCGTTGGTATGCCCCAGAATCCCCGACAGGGTTTTGGCATCCACGCCGCTGGCGATGGCGTGGGTGGCGAAGGTATGCCGCAGATCGTGGAAGCGAATGTCCGGCAGTCCCGCCTTGTGCAAAATCGCTTTCATGTGCGTGTAGGCGCAGTTCGGAGACAGCGGCAGCTCCGGTCGGACGGGATCGGGGAAGATCCATTGGGTGATGGCGTTTTCTTTTCGGCGGCGCAGAATTTCCGCCGTGCTGCGGGGCAGGACGATGGTGCGCTCACCGCTGCGGGTCTTGGTCTTGCCCAGCATATCGACACCCAGCTTTCGGCTATGAAGGGTGCGGCGCACTTGCAGGACGCCGTTCCGTGCGTCAAAGTCCTGCCACATGAGCCCGCAGATCTCGCCCCGCCGCAGGCCCGTGGTCAGCTCCACATAGAAGAAGTCACCCCATATCTTGTCTTCCCGCACGGCGTCCAGAAAGGTGTCCAGTTCTTTGTCGGTCAGGACACGCTTCGGCGCATGGCTTGCCTTCGGCACCGTTGCGCCCACGGTGGGATTCTTGGCGATGATATGCGCATGGAGGGCATCCTCCATTGCCTGGTGGAAGATGGCGTGGAGGCGGTTGATGGTGGTGTCCGACAGCGTGGAACCCAACCTCGGATGCTCCCTGACCCGCCCGTTTTCTTTCAGCCTCCGATAGAGTTTCTGCACATCCTGCGATGTCACCAGCGACACCTGCTTGCCTCCGAGCTGCGGCTTGATGTAGTTTTCGATACAGCTTCGATACCCCGCAAGGGTGCCGGGGCGGACGGTGTTCTCTTTATAGTCCGTCAGCCAACGGTCCAGCCACCCCCCCAGGGTCATGCGGCTGTCCTCGGTCAGCTCCACGTCCTGATAGCGTTCGATATTTTGATGGAGCTTTTCCGTCAGCTCCTTTTGTGTATGAGCATAGGCGTGCTGGAAGATGGGCGTACCGTTTTTCTTGTGCCCCACCACAATGCGGCCTTCCCAGCGCCCATCCTCCCGCTTGCGCACCATGCCGTCACCGGACGGTCTTCGTTTCGCCATTTAGTCCTCCTGTTCCGCTGGACGGCAGATGCGTTCTTCTTCCTCCAGCTCGAAGGAATAGAGCCCGTCTGCCTCCAGCTCTTTCGCCATGCCCCACGCCAG
>OGGZ01002464.1_pt1 | contig 12603 bp, 8 predicted proteins | sample 1571371 | NCBI WGS metagenome assembly OGGZ01 (sample SAMEA2582025, study PRJEB24529) | metagenome | biome: Human gut stool | place: China | collected 2011
CTCCGCTGGCTTTCACCTAATGAGTTCGCTGTCCAATATGTTTGACAAACCTACACACGGTGCAGCCGCCCAGCACGCAGTCCGGCAGGGTGGTGAAGAAAGCGCCGATGGGCGGGAACAGGCCGCCCAGGATCATGGCCAGGGCGCCACTTCGGCGCAAATCACGCTTTGAAACGTTACCGGTATCGTTACCGAAGGTACTTACCCTCAGGTGGTCCATAGGCCCCTGTCAGTTCAGCACAACAGGCTCCTGGTTGATGTACACGGTGTAGCCCTTCGGGTACGACGAGAGCATCGCCCACGCGGCATACTTCTGCGGAAGAGCCTGATTGCTGTAAGTACCAAAGTCGGAGCCGAGAGAATCGGCAAAGGTCGGGGCGGTACCCGACGCGTTCATATGGAGACTGATGCAGTAACAGTCGGAGCCGGCCACCCTGAATACATGGACAAAGCAGATATCGTCTCCCACGTCTACGATCCGGCCCGAAGAAATGGGGTATATCGCCTGAGACGGAGCGCGCCAGCCCTGGGCCGTCTTTCGGAAAACACTGAAATTCATGCTCCGTTCCGACTTACTGCCATCGCTCCCCGCAGCGACTAAGGTGTAATTCTCCGTATCTGACCGCGCCAGCATCTCCGGATAATCCTTGAATAATCCGTCTGCCTCCACGGCCTCCTGCAAGGTGGGATATGACCGCCGGGGCCCGTAAACCGTTAATACGATATCCAGCGCAAAGGTCAGAACACACAGCGCAATGACGGCAATGATTTTCTTTTTGCGGCTCATTTCGTACACTCCTTCACCTTTTGCTCCTCAAAGGGCTGCCGATGTCCCGCCCTCTACACAATAAACACCGCCGCGGCCATTGTGCAACATCTTTTCGCGGAAAAGACGAAGATTTGGAGGATGTGATAAATATCCGCCACCGCTTTTGGCGGTTATGGCAAAGCCCCGCCTGCCGGACGACGCGCCGTCTGACAAGCGGGGCTTTTATATGGAGTGGTTACAGTCTGACCTCGCAGCCGGGGGCGAAGAAGTACAGCACCATTTCCGCCACCGGCGTTTCCAGCACCCGGCTCAGGGCCTGGCTGTACGCCGTCAGCTGGGGGCGGTACAGCTCCGCCCGGGCGGGGGCCTCCTCCGGCCGGATGCGGTCGGTTTTGAAGTCCACGATGACCAGGCCCTGCTCCGTCCGGAAGGCGCAGTCCACCACGCCCTGGAGCATCAGCTCGTCCTCCGGCTCCGCCGCCGGGTCATACAGCGCCGCCGGCAGCAGCAGGGAAAAGCGGTACTCCCGGTACACCTGCTCCGCCCGGCGGATGCGCTGGGCCAGAGGCGAGGCCAGGAACCGCCGCACCTGCGCCAGGTCCAGGGACGCCGCCTGCTCCGGGGTCAGCAGATGCCGCGCCGTCAGGGACGCCGCCTGCTCCTCCGGGTCCGGGCCGTTCAGGTCCAGGTACTGCATCAGCAGGTGCATGGCTGTGCCCCGCTGGGCGGCGGACAGGGGCCGCTCCCCCAGCAGGAACCGGGGGGTGTCCACCTGCACCTGCCGCACCCGCCGGACGGTGCCCTGGGCGATCTCCTCATCCAGCTCCCGGCCCTTCAGCTGGGTGGCCGTGACCTTGGTGGGGATGCGGCAGGCCGCCTGATGGGGATAGTCCAGCTCCTGGACCTCCACGGCGCTCTCCGGCGGGGCTTCCTGCGGCGCGTCCTCCCGTTCCCGGGCCGCCGCAGCCGTGGGATTTTCCCACACCTGCACCTGCCAGCCGCCGCCCAGGCCCACCCGGGTCTGGGGCTCCGCCTCCGCCCATCGGCGCAGAGGCTCCCCCTCCGGGGCGCACAGCAGCGGCAGCAGCAGCCAGTCTCCGGGGCATTTGGCCCCGGCCACCGCCTCCGGCGGCGTGGGCATATCCGCCAGCACCGACAGGTCCGCCAGCCGCTTGCGGCCGTGGGCCATGCACTGCACGCAGATGAGCTTCTCCTTGGCCCGGGTCAGAGCCACATACAGGATCCGCATTTCCTCGGACTTGCTCTCCCGGGTCAGGGCCGCCGCCACGGCGGTTTTGGTGACGGTGTCGTACCGGATGCGCTTTTCCCGGTCCACCCGCTCGGTGCCCAGGCCCAGCCGGGGGTGCACCAGCACCGGACGGCGGAAGTCGTCGGCGTTGAAGGTCTTGTGCAGGTCCGTCAGGATCACCACGGGGAACTCCAGTCCCTTGGACCGGTGCACGCTCATGATCTGCACCCCGCTGCCGGCGGTCCGGGTGGTGATGGGGGGCTGCCGTCCCTCCTCCAGCAGGTCGTGGAGCTGGGTCACGAAGTCGAACAGGCCGCCCCGGCCCGCCGCCGCCTGCTGACCGGCGTAGGTATACAGGGCGATGAGGTTCTCCTTCCGGGCGGCGCCGCCCTCCATGGCTCCGAACACCGCCAGGGCGTGGCATTCCGTATAGAGCTTCCACAGCAGGCGGTCCGCCGTCATGTCCCGGGCCGCCAGCCGCAGCTCCTCCAGCAGCCGCCGGAAGTCCGCCGTGTCCGCGCCGTCGTCCAGGCACAGGGCATCGTAATAGTCCCCCTCCGGCTGCAGCGCACGGATCAGGGCCAGGCGGTCCGCCGAAAAGCCGAACAGCGGCGACCGCAGCACGGCGATCAGCGGCACATCCTGCCGGGGATTGTCGATGATCTGCAAAAACGACACCATCACCGCCGCCTCCGGGGTGCTGAAAAAAGCCTCGCTCTCCCCGCTGGTGCAGGGAATGTTCTCCCGCCGCAGGGCCGCCGTATAGGCCGCCAGCCTGGCCCGGGGGGAGCGCATGAGAATGACGATGTCCTCCGGCTCCACCGGCCGGGGCCGGCCGTCCTCCCCCTGCACCTGGAATTTCTCATCCAGCAGCCGTCGGATGCGGCGGGCCGTGAACCGGGCCTCCATCTCCGTCCGGTCGAAGCTCTCCTCCTGGGTGTTCTCCACGCTGATGAAGTGCAGCTCCGGCTCCATGCCCGGCCGGGGCGGGTACGCCGCCTCCGCGCCGAAGTACAGCTGCTCGTCGTCGCCGTAGTCCATCTCCCCCATTTCCCGGGACATAACAGACCGGAACACGAAGTTGGTGCCGTCCAGCACCTCCCGGCGGGAGCGGAAATTCCGGCTCAGCAGCACCTTCCGGGGCTGGCCCTCCTCCGCTTCCGATGCCGGGACATAGGACAGGTATTTTTCCAGAAAGATGGTGGGGTCCGCCAGCCGGAAGCGATAGATGCTCTGCTTCACGTCGCCCACGGCGAACAGCCGCCGCTCCCGGTCGGACAGCGCCCGGAAAATGCAGTTCTGCACCTGGTTGCTGTCCTGATATTCGTCCACCATCACCTCCCGGTAGCGGGAGGCCACCTGCCGGGCCAGGTCCGTGGGCTGGCCCTGGCCGTCCGTCAGCAGGTCGATGGCGTAGTGCTCCTGGTCGGAAAAGTCCATCACGTTCCGCCGGACCTTCTCCGCCTGATAGCGCAGGGTGAACCGGGCCGTCAGGCTCAGCAGGGCCAGCATGGCCGGGGCCATCTGGCGCAGGTCCTCCAGCAGTTCCGCCTCCGGCACGGAAAAGGTGGCCCGGATGTCCTTCAATGCCTTTTTGCACTGCTCCAGCACCGCCTTGGACCGGTCCCGGCAGGCGGCGTTTTCGTCGCCCCGGACGGCTCCCATCCGGCGGAATACGGGGACCGCCTGTCCCAGGCTGTCCCAGCCCTGTTCCGCCTTGTCCCGCAGGTGTTCCAGGGCCTGGGCTGCCTCCAGGAACCGGTCGCCGTAGGCTTTGTACACGGCGGGGTAGTCCTCCATGTCCTCCACGGCCTGGGTCAGCCGCCGGGACCAGAAGTCCGCCTTCCGCAGGGCGTCCTCCATGAGATACCGGCCGCAGCCGGTGTCCGGCAGGTGCTCCGGCGTTCTGGCCCAGTCCCGCTTCAGCTCCTCCAGCCACCGCAGGGGGTGGGGGTGGCTCTGGGTCTTCTGGTGCAGGTCCAGCACCAGGGCCTCCAGGGTCCGGTCGTCCCGGCCGGCTCCCAGGGTCTCCGCCAGCAGGCGGGCGTTTTCGTCCTCCTCGATGCCGGCGTAAAAATCCTCCAGCACCCGGCCCAGCACCCGCTGGCGCAGCAGGGCGGCTTCCTGCTCGTCCAGCACCCGGAAATCCGGGGTCAGGCTGTGCTCCTCCACCGGCGGCAGCAGGTGGACGTTCTCCCGCAGAAGCCCGGCGCAGAAGGCGTCCACCGTTTTGATGTCCGCCTGATACACCCGCAGCATCTGCCGCCGCAGGTGGCCGTCTCCAGGGCGCTCCGCCACCCGGCGGGTCAGCTCCTGGGCGATCTTGCCCCGCAGTTCCGCCGCGGCGGCCTTGGTATAGGTGATGATCAGGAAGTCGTCCACCTGGCAGCCCTCCTGCTCCATATAGGAAAACAGGCGCTCTACCAGGACCTTGGTTTTGCCGGAGCCTGCGGCGGCGGACACCAGCAGGCTTCCGCCCCGGTTATATACGGCCGTTTCCTGCTGCGGCGTCAGCGGCATGGCGATCCCTCCTCTCGGCTTTCTTCCTCCACAAATTTCCAGAATTCTCCCGGGTCTACGCTTCTGATGTACCGCACCCGGTCGCCGCCCCGGCCCTCCTGGAACCCGCAGGCGGCGGCAAAGTCGCAGTGCTGGCAGGCCCGGTCCTGGGGGCCGTGGGCCACCGGGTCGGCGTCGATGCTGCCGGAGCCGATCTCCCGGGCGATCTGGTGCAGCAGGCGGTCCACATAGCGGCCCAGCTTGCCCAGCTGCTCCGCCGAGGCGACGCCGTCGGCGATGGAGCCGTCCTTTTTCACCTTGATAGGCAGGTAATGGGGCGATTCCAGGGCGCTGTGCTCCATGGCCCGCAGCACCTGGGGATCGGAGAGCACCATGCCGCTGCGGCGCAGGGCGCTCTGCAGGGCCAGCTGCAGCTTCTCCGGCTGGATGCCCCGGTCCGCTTTCAGGATCACCTCCCGGGCCGGGTGGTACAGCACCCCCGCCGGGACGATGGGATAGCCGAAATAGCTGCGGCCCTCCTGCTCCAGGGTGAACAGGTACAGCAGCATCTGGATCCCCAGGCCGTACCGCAGGTCCGACAGGTCAAAGGACTTTTTCCCGGTTTTGTAGTCCACCACCCGCAGATACAGCCTGCCGTCGTGGAGCCAGCCGTCTACCCGATCCACCTTGCCGCTGACGGACAGGCGCTGATCCCCCTCGGTGATGGTCACGGCAGGGAGCTGCCCGTCCTTTCCGCCGAAGCCCAGCTCAAAGGCCACCGGGGAAAAGTCCGACTGGGCCAGCTCCCCGGCCATGTCCTCCACAATGGCATAGGCCGCCGTCCGCAGCCGGGAAAACAGATACCGGAACCGGGCGCTTTTCTCCTGATACCCGTCGATCTCCTCCCGGGCGTAGCGGTCCGTATATTCCCGGACCAGCTGCCGCAGCTCCGGCTGCTGCACCGCGGCCCAGCCGCCCCGGGTCTTGACCTCCCGGGCCACGTTTTCCAGCAGATAGTGGATAAACGTGCCGATCTCCGGGGCCTCGAACCCCGCCGGGCGGCGGTCCCTGGCCCGCAGGCCGTACTGCATGAAGTACCCGAAATGGCACCGCTTTACCTGGTCCATCCGGGAGGCGGACATATGCAGGGAGCGGCCATACAGGGCCTCCACCGCCGGGCCGGACAGCCGTCCCCGGCCCAGGGACCGGCTCCGGTCCATGGCGTCCAGCACCCGGTCATAGTCCCCCCGCCGGCGGAAATACTGCCGCAGGGCGGGGTCCTCTCCCGCCAGCTCCAGGGCCGTGGCGGGGAGTCTGCGGCGGTAGCTGCCGTCCTCCCGGGTCACACGCAGCCGGGGAAACAGCTTTTCCATCCGCTGCACCACAAAGGAGGGCCGCAGCTGGCTGCCGTTGACGTCCCCCACCGGCCAGCTGACGGTGAGCCGCTCCGTGGGCTGGGCCAGGCAGGCGTAAATATTCTGCAATTCGTTGTCCAGCGGGTCGAAGCTGGCGTCCGACAGCAGAATTTCCCGCTGCTGCAGGGCGGCCCGGTCCTCCGGGTCCAGCAGGCCGTGGCCGCTGGGGGGCATGGGCAGCACATGGTCGTTGACTCCCAGCAGGAACAGGCACTTCACCCGGTGCCGGTCGTTGCGGGTGATCTCGCTGACCTTCACCTGGTCCAGGGTGGCCGGGATGGTGCCCACACTGTACTGGGTCAGCACCAGCCGCAGGAGCCGGGCGAACTCCTCGCCGGACAGCTCCGTATCCCCCAGGATTTCCGCAAACTGGTCCAGCACCCCGCAGAAGATCGCCCACAGCTGGACATATTCCTCCGCCAGCTGGGGCCGGTCCTCCTCCAGGAGCTTTTTCGCCGTGTCCTCCAGGGTCTGCGGCACCCCGGCCTCCTGCAAAAAACCATACAAGCACTCCGCCTTCTGCCGGGCCGCCCCGGCGGTGCGCATCCCCCGATACAGAGGCTCCAGCAGCAGGCGCACCCGCCGCCGGATGCCGTTGACTCGCTCCAGCCGGGCGGCGCTGCGCTCCGTCGGCTCCCGGCCGTATCCGTCGGGGCTTGCCGTCCAGTCCCCCTCCCGCAGCCACATGGAATTGCCCCGGATGTCCCACAGGATGACGTAGTTTTCCAGAATGTCGCACTCGTCCGGGGTGATGCCCCCCAGGCCGGTTTTCAGGCAGCGGAACACGTCCTCCCGGTCGAAGCCGCCGGTGACGGCGTCCAGGGCCCCCAAAAGCATGGTGATGGGGGGCTTTTCCAGCAGGTCGCTGCGGCGGCTGATATAGGCCGGGATGCCGTCCCGGCGGAACACGCTCTCCAGCAGCGGGCCGTAGACCTCCATATTCCGGGCGCACACGCCCATTTCCCGCCAGCGATAGCCCTCCGCCGCCAGCTGCCGCAGCTGCTGGGACACCCATTCCACCTCGGTAAAGGCCGTGGCCGCCTGGTACAGGCCCAGGCCCTCCGGTTCCCCGTCGTAGGGGACCTCCTGGCCGAAAAAGTGGGCTTCCAGGTGCCCCAGGGGGCCCTGCCCCCGGCTTTCGCACCACAGCACGTCCATCTCCTGCCCCGCCCGGCGGGCCATGCGCTCCAGGCGCATCCGCTGGCGCAGGGCATTCTGGAACAGCCGGTCGCTGCTCCGGTCTCCCAGCAGCGTCACCGTGACGCTTTCGGCCTGCCGCAGCACCAGCTCCAGAATGCTCTCCTCCTGGCGGTTGAAGTATGAAAAACCGTCCAGATACACGTCGCAGCCCCGGAGATAGCCGCTTCCCTCCAGGTGCTCCCGGAGCTTCTGGAGCCGGGAGCGGGCGTCGAAATCGCCGCTGCGCAGCCGGGCGTCATAGGCGGCGTATATCAGGGCAATGTCCCGCAGCTTGCCGCCCATGGCCCCGTCCAGGTCCTCCACCTGCCGGTACAGGGCCTGGGGGCCGATCTCGTAGGCGTAGAACTCCTCCGTCAGGTCCGTCAGCTGCCGCAGGAACGACGCCCGCTGGCTGGGCCGTCCGAATACCCGCAGCTCCGGGGCAAGCTCCTGCAGCACCCGCCGCATGGTCAGCAGCCTTCCCCCGTTGTCCAGGGTAAACTCCGCCAGGCCGCCGGTTTCCGCCAGCACCCGGGACGACAGGCTCCGGAAGCTCAGCACCTCCGCGTCCCGGGACGCCGTGGGCCCCAGGGCCCGGCACAGGTCCACCTCCGCCTCGTGGGAGATATGCTCCGGCACCAGCAGCACCTGCCGCCGCAGACAGCGGTTCTTTTCCATGGCCTCCAGCACCCGCCGGGATTTCCCGGAACCGGCCCGGCCTACCCATATATGAAGCATCTGCCCCGCCTCCTTTCCGACAGCAGGATACCACCTCCGCTGTCCCGAAAAACTCTCATCTGACAGTATAGCGCATTTTTCTTCCTCTGAAAAGGACAAAAAAACACCGGCTGCTGCGCAGCCGGTATTTTTTCGCTTACTGATTGTCGCCCAGCTCCCGGAGATACCGGCTCAGGGCGTCCTTCCACTCCGGCAGCGGCGTGAATCCGTTTTCCGCCAGCTTGCTCTTGTCCAGGCGGCTGTTGAAGGGCCGGGCCGCCTTGGACGCGCCGTATTCCGCCGTGGTCACGGCGTCCACCTGCACCGGCAGCCCCGCCTGGCGGAAGATCTCGCAGGCGAAGTCGTACCAGGAGATATACCCGCCCTCGTTGGTGGCGTGGTAATACCCGTACTTGTCGGACTCGATCATGTCCACCAGCAGCCGCGCCAGGTCCAGGGTATAGGTAGGCGTGCCGATCTGGTCGCACACCACCCGCAGCTTATCGTGGGTCCTGCCCAGCTGGAGCATGGTCTTGATGAAGTTCTTGCCGTTCAGGCCGAACACCCAGGCGATCCGCACGATGAAATACTTCTCCAGCCGGGAGCTGACGGCCAGCTCGCCGCCCAGCTTGGTCTCGCCGTAGAAATTCAGGGGCTGATAGTCCTTGCAGTCCGGCTGCCAGGGGGTCTCCCCCTGGCCGTTGAACACATAGTCCGTGGAAATGTACATCATCTTGCAGTCCTGGGCCTTGCACGCCGCCGCCAGATGAGCGGTGCCGTCCACGTTGATGGCCCGGACCTTGGGCTGCTTGTCGGCGTCCTCGGCCAGGTCCACCGCCGTCCAGGCGGCGCAGTGGATCACGGCGTCGGGCCGCACCTGGTCCATCACCTGCCGCACCTGCTGCTCGTTGGTGATGTCCATGGCCACATAGGGCATCCCCGTCACGGCGGAGCCGTCGGCGATGCCGCTGTATACCGGGGCAATGTCGCTGCCCACGCCCTGATGGCCCCGGCGGGCCAGCTCGTTCATGACGTCGTGGCCCAGCTGACCGCCCACGCCCGTTACCAATACCTTCATTGCTTGTAACCTCCTCGTTACAGATACTTGACCGCCTTGCAGATGGGCCGCTCTTTTCCCCAGCGCCCGGTCATGGCGGCTTTGACCTTCTCTTTGCACCAGACCAGTGCAGCCTCAATAAGCATCAGCACCGCGAACTCCGCCAGCATCATCAGGAAATACGGCGCCGTCGGCGTCTGTGCCAGGTAAAAACGCTTGCCCAGCATCACCAGCTCCGGCGCGATCTGCCAGGGCAGATGCGTGGCCATCAGGAACATGGAGTGCCTGCCGCACCAGATCAGGGGCCTCAGGGATATGCGGGCCTCCAGCCAGCGCAGCAGCTCCAGAACGGCCACGGAACCCAACACACCGTTGAGATAGAACACCGGAGCAAAGGACCCCAGCTTAAAGGAGTTGAAATCCAGGTCCGGACTCAGCAGCGACAGGCCCAGATTCACCGCCAGCAGGACCGCCAGCACCGGCAGCCTTCCCAGCCGCTGCGGCTTCCCCCGCCGGTAAAGCAGATACCCGCACAGCATGAACCAAAAGCCGCTGACGCTCTTGGCCAGAACAATAAACAAATTGCGCACCACCTGCACCCACAGGCGATCCGCCCCGGGAATATCCATTCCCTGATAGAAATAGCCGATGACGCACAGGATAGCCGGCGCCAGGACACACACCAGTATGCGCTTGGCGGCAGACCAGCCCTCCGGCCGCACCGTCGCAAACAGCAGCTCGGCGATCAGCAGCGTAGGCAGAAACCACAGGGTGGCAACACCCCGCAGCGTCACCGTCAGGATCACGTCCCCCTTCAGGGCCGCCAGTCTGCTGCCGCCGTGTATGGTGAGAAAAGCCAGGTGCGCCAGAATCGCCAGAGCCGAAAACACGCCATAGGGGATCACCAGGGAATACCAGCGTTTTTTCATCACCTGTGCACAGGAATCCCTCTGGCCCCGCTCCCCATAGCGGTATGCCTTCAGCAGACCCACCACCACATAGAACACAGCGATCTTGAAGGAGGAAAACCATACGGAGCTGGTGCTCCACAGGTAGTCCATGTGGCCCCAGATGATGGCCAGCATGCCCAGGCCCTTTGCCGCGTCCACAAAGCCCAGGTGCGTCTGCCCCATCCGGACTTCTACTGCCTGCTGCTCCATGGCTCAGCGATTGCCGTACATTTTCTCGTAATAGTCCTGATACTCGCCGGAGATGATGGTCTCCCACCACGAACGGTTGTTCAGGTACCAGTCGATGGTCTTTTTGATGCCGTCGGCGAACCTGGTCTCCGGCAGCCAGCCCAGCTCGTTGTGGATCTTGGTGGGGTCGATGGCATAGCGCATATCGTGGCCCTTCCGATCCGCCACATGGACAATGAGGCTCTCGGGCTTGCCCAGCTCCTTGCAGATCAGCTTCACGATGTCGATGTTGCGCATCTCGTTGTGGCCGCCCACGTTGTACACCTCGCCGACCCGGCCCTTATGGATGATCAGGTCGATGGCCCGGCAGTGATCCTCCACATACAGCCAGTCCCGGACGTTGAGGCCCTCGCCGTACACCGGCAGGGGCTTGTCGTTCAGGGCGTTGGCGATCATCAGGGGGATCAGCTTCTCCGGGAAGTGATAGGGCCCGTAGTTATTGGAGCAGCGGCTGATGGACACCGGCAGGCCATAGGTCCGGTGATACGCCTGCACCAGCAGGTCGGCGGACGCCTTGGAACTGGAGTAGGGGCTGGAGGTATGGATAGGCGTCTCCTCGGTGAAGAACAGGTCCGGCCGGTCCAGGGGCAGGTCGCCGTACACCTCGTCGGTGGACACCTGATGATAGCGCTGGATGCCGTATTTGCGGCAGGCGTCCATCATGGTGGCGGTGCCGATGATGTTGGTCTGCAAAAACACACCGGGGTCCTCGATGGAGCGGTCCACATGGCTCTCGGCGGCGAAGTTCACCACCATGTCCGGATGCTCCTCCTCAAACAGCTTGTAAACGGCCTCCCGGTCGCAGATATCCGCCTTCACGAAGCGGAAGTTGGGGTTGTCCATCACAGGAGCCAGGGTGGACAGGTTTCCGGCATAGGTCAGCTTGTCCAGGCATACGATGCGGTAATCGGGATGCTCCTTGAGCATATGGAACACGAAGTTGCTGCCGATAAAGCCGGCGCCGCCGGTAACGATAATGGTCATGGCTCATTCTCCCTTTCCGTAAACGAAGTTGCAGTCGCTGTCCGCCAGCAGCGGAGCGTTTTTGTCCTTGTCGGACAGAATGGGGTCCGTCACGCCCCAGTCCACGCCAATGGCAGGGTCGTCGAAGCGGATGGACCGGTCGCTGGGATGGTCATAGAGGTTGTCCGCCTTATAGCAGAAGTCCACGTCGTCCGTCAGGGTCACGAACCCGTGGCCGAAGCCCCGGGGAATGTAGAACTGGCGCTTGTTCTCGGCGCTGAGCTCCACGGATACCCATTGCAAATAGGTGGGGGACCCCTTCCGCAGGTCCACCGCCACGTCCATCACGGCGCCCCGCACCACCCGGACGATCTTGGCCTGGGCCATGGGGTCCTGCTGGAAGTGGATGCCCCGCAGGGTCCCCTTCTTGGCGGTGAAGCTCTCGTTGTCCTGCATGCTGTTGAAGTGCAGGGCTTCATACTTGGGCAGGGACCAGGTTTCCATGAACCAGCCCCGGTGATCGCCGAACACGTCCGGCTCAATGATCTTTACCTCGGGAATTTTCGTATCCAGAATTTTCATACAGGCCACCTATCAATAACGAATTTTTCCCTCAGCCACATGCATCAGGTGCTGGCCGTAGGGGGACTTGCCATAGCGCTGGGCAGACTGGAGCAGCGTCTCCCGGTCGATCCAGCCCTCGGTAAACGCGATCTCCTCCAGGGCCGCGATCTGGGAGCCCTGCCGGGTCTCGATGGTGCGCACAAAGTCCGCCGCATCCACCAGAGAGTCCATGGTGCCGGTATCCAGCCAGGCATAGCCCCGGCTCAGCAGCTGCACGTTCAGGGTGCCGTCCTCCAGATAGAAACGGTTCAGGTCCGTGATCTCCAGCTCGCCCCGGGCGCTGGGCTTCACCCGCTTGGCCATGTCCACCACCCGGTTGTCATAGAAATACAGCCCCGTGATGCAGTAGTTGCTCTTGGGGTGCTGGGGCTTCTCCTCCACGGAGATGACCTTGCCGTTCTCGTCGAACTCCACAATACCGAAGCGCTCGGGGTCATTGACGTAATAGCCGAAAATGCTGGCCCGGCCCTGCTGCGCATCCGCCGCCGCCTGCTTCAGGCGGGCCCGGAAGCCGCTGCCGTAGAAAATGTTGTCGCCCAGCACCATGGCGCAGCAGTCGTCGCCGATGAACTCCTCGCCCAGCAGAAATGCCTGAGCCAGGCCGTCGGGAGAGGGCTGCACCTTGTAGCTCAGATGAATGCCGAACTGGCTGCCATCCCCCAGCAGGCGCTCAAAATTGGGCAGGTCCGTGGGGGTGGAGATGATGAGAATGTCCCGGATCCCCGCCAGCATCAGGGTAGACAGCGGATAGTAGATCATGGGCTTGTCATACACCGGCAGCAGCTGCTTGCTGGTGACCATGGTCAGCGGGTAAAGCCGGGTGCCGGCACCGCCGGCAAGAATGATACCTTTCATATTTGTGCACTCCTTTAAAATAGATTGAAAAGTTGTGCAGCTGTACGCCGCCCAGACGGGAGACCGCCCGGATGACG
>OGGZ01002469.1_pt1 | contig 12571 bp, 8 predicted proteins | sample 1571371 | NCBI WGS metagenome assembly OGGZ01 (sample SAMEA2582025, study PRJEB24529) | metagenome | biome: Human gut stool | place: China | collected 2011
ATACTGGAAGTATGCCTGGATGTACTTGTCTGTGTGGTCACCGATGATCTTGGTGGAGTTCTTGTTCGCACCAACAGTACCATCACCGCCGAGACCCCAGAACTTACACTCTACAGTACCTTCTGCAGATGTGATCGGAGCCGGCTTAACCTCTGGTAAGCTTAAGTTCGTAACATCATCTACGATTCCGATTGTGAAACGAGCCTTCGGAGCATCTTTCTCCAGCTCTTTGTATACAGCGAATACACTTGAAGGAGGTGTATCCTTGGAACCTAATCCGTAACGTCCGCCTGTCAGGACAACAGTGTCGAGACCAGCCTCACGGAGTGTGGTTGCAACATCAAGGTATAACGGATCACCAAGTGCGCCCGGCTCCTTTGTTCTGTCAAGAACAGCAACCTTCTTAGCTGTCTTAGGAAGAGCCTTTAAAAATGCCTCGGATACCCACGGACGATACAGACGAACCTTTACAAGTCCGACCTTCTCACCCTTAGCGGTTAAGTAGTCGATTACCTCTTCAGCTACGTCGTTGATGGAACCCATAGCTACGATAACGCGCTCTGCGTCCGGTGCTCCGTAGTAGTTGAACAGATCATAGTTTGTGCCAAGCTTCTCGTTGACTTTCTTCATGTACTTCTCAACGATTGCCGGGAGTTCATTGTAAGCTGTGTTGCAAGCCTCACGATGCTGGAAGAAAACATCTCCGTTCTCGTGGGAACCACGCATAGCCGGATGCTCCGGATTCAGTGCATGTGCACGGAACTCTGCAACTGCATCCATGTTGCACATCTCTTTGAGATCTGCATAATCCCACTTCTCGATCTTCTGGATCTCATGGGAAGTACGGAATCCGTCGAAGAAGTTGATGAACGGAACCTTACCCTCGATTGTAGCAAGATGAGCTACCGGGCTTAAGTCCATAACTTCCTGCGGGTTGGTCTCGCACAGCATAGCGAAACCGGTCTGACGACAGGCGTAAACATCGCTGTGATCACCAAAAATATTTAAAGACTGGGTAGCTACGGTACGCGCGGATACGTCGAATACACAAGGAAGCTGCTCGCCTGCGATTTTGTACATGTTCGGGATCATAAGTAACAGACCCTGAGATGCTGTAAAGGTTGTGGTCAGCGCACCTGCTGCAAGGGAACCGTGTACGGCACCTGCTGCACCTGCCTCAGACTCCATCTCTACGACTTTGACCTGATTGCCAAAAATATTCTCCTGTCCTGCTGCAGACCACTGATCTACGGTATCTGCCATCGGGCTGGAAGGTGTAATTGGGTAAATAGCTGCAACATCTGTAAACGCATAAGCTACGTGAGCTGCCGCTGTATTACCGTCCATTGACTGTTTTGCTCTGGACATTATTATTCCTCCTTAAATTAAAATAGAGTGTCATATTCCGACTTAAGACTAATTTTAGCATTTAATTTGTCGATTGTAAAGGTTTCAGACTGTACGAAAACGTGTGCAATCTATATTTGTCATGTTCTGTTTGTCCCCGGTCAGATATACTTTTTTTCAAACTCCTCCAGGGGCAGCGGGCGGTCAAAATAATAGCCCTGACCGTAGTTAAAACCGCACTCCATCAAAAACGTCCGCTGCTGCTCCTCCTCGATTCCCTCAAAAATCACCTCCTCCTTTGCCGACTGGATGAACTGCCCCATCTGATAGACAAAAGCACTCTGTCCGTTCTGGTGGATTTTGTCGGTAAAGCTCTTGTCGATCTTCACTACATTCGCCGGGATTTCCAACAGCACGCTCAGCGACGAGTAGCCGGTTCCAAAATCATCGATGGCGATGCGGTAGCCGAGTTTGCCAAGTCTGGTAAGACACGCCTTTAAGCTGTCTAACTTCTCCACAATCACACTCTCCGTCACCTCGATCTCTATGTAGCACGGATCAATCCCGTACCGCTGCAGGGTATTCTGCAGGCGCTCGATAAAATCATCGCCTCCGTTCTCAAAATTTCTCCTGGAAAAATTGGTGGAGATCGTAAACATCTCTCTTCCGGAATCCCTCCAGCGGCGCATTGCCCGAAGCAGCTGTTCCAGAATATAAAAATCCAGATCTACAATATATCCTATATTTTCCAGGGCAGGGATAAACCGTGCGGGAGACAGAATCTCGCCGGATTCCAGACGCCAGCGTGCAAGCGCCTCGGCGCCGTAGACCCGCTCCTCGCGGAGCAGGAACTTCGGCTGTAAATATACCTCGAACTCGCCCCGCTGCAGTGCCGCGTAAAATCTTCCGGTAATCCGGATTCCCTCATCACGTTTTTTCCTCATGTCATCCCGGTAAACGACCGCTCCCGCATTCTGCTCCTTGGCAAGCTTTCGTGCCAGATTGGCTCCCTCCAGTATCTTCTCAAACGTCTCTTCCCCGTCATCGATAAAGCAGATTCCAGCCGAAAGCTGCATGGCTCCCGCCGGATAGCGGATCTTTAACTGTTCGCCAAACATCTGATCCTCTCTCTCCACAAGCCCCAGAATGTTCTTTTTGTCCGTTCCTCTGACCAGCTCAATGAAATAATCCGAATACATTCTACAGGCCTCCACGACATGGGACTCGCTGCGGATTAACGCTGCAAGCTCCTGCAGAATACTGTCGCCGGCCTCCTGTCCATAATTTTCATTTACATAGGCAAAGTTGTTCACGTCCAGATTTACCAGCGCGTACACCATGTTCTCATCCTGCGCAAGCCCACCGCTCTTTAATTTTTTCCGGATCAGCCTGCGGAATGTGTCCAGATTATACAGTTCCGTCAGCATATCCTGATTCTGCAGATGCCGTATCTCTGCCTGGTCATCGCTCTGCCTGCTGCGAAGGGAGACAAATACAGCAACCACCCGCGCGAGTTCACTGAGCATCCCTGCTTCCTCTTTGGAAAATCCCTCTGCACTGCTGCTTCCCACACACAGGCAGCCACTTCTGTTACCGGAAAATTCAAATTTTACATTTCCACAGTTTTTGATGGAAGTTCCATGATATTTCTCCGCCCCCAACTGGGGAACCTCCGTTAATATATCTTCCGTTGGCGTCGAGACAAAACGCCCGATTTCCGCCTCCCGGAACACTGTAACCGATTGTGGGAAAACCTGTTGTTCCACCCGGCTGCCATCCCGGTTCCAGTAATTCATCAGCACCATTTCCTGCTGTTCTTCCCGGTACTCAAACACCATGGCAAATCCCAGCCCGTATTTTTTCCCAATCTGTTCGATCAGCACGTTCAAAGATCCGTTGATATCTTTCGCATGCGAGAGAAGGCTGAACGCAAAATTCAGGAACTCTTTATCCACCTTCTGCCCGCTTTCCGGAGCATATTCAATCCTGTCGCGCCTGCGCTCCCGCTCTGCTCCCTCTTGCTGCTTTTTGCCCGCAAACGAATAGTGGTCCTTACCCTCCCGCTTTGTGGCATACATCGCCCGGTCAGCCATCGCAAACAGGGTCTCATAGTCTCTTCCATCCTCACCGTATACCGCCATGCCGATGCTGAGTGTCACCTCAACGATGGCGTCATCGCCGATCAGCTTTTTTCTTGCTTCCCGTCCCAGCGCCGCGGCGCGCGCTTCTGCCTCCTCCGGCGTCGCATCCCGCATCAGCGCCAGAAATTCATCTCCCCCGACTCTTGCGGTAACATCCGTCTCCTGAAACCGGCTTTGCAGCACGCCGGCAATATCAGTAATTACCGTATCTCCGACGGTATGCCCGAATGTATCGTTGATCCGCTTAAAATTATCAATATCGATCAGGAACAGCACATGCTGTTTTTCCGGCTCACTTTTTAAAATCCGTTCTACCTCTCCGGATGCCGCCACCTTATTATAAAGCCTTGTCAGCGGGTCGCGCTTCGCCTCCTCCGACAGTTCCTCCTGAATCCTGCGGTCGGAGCTGACATCGTAGCTGCGTCCGATGATGCGGATAATCTGTCCGTTGTCCCCGACAATGCTCCGGTAAATCGTCCGGTACCACACATATACAGGTTCCTCCCCGGGAGCCGCCACATTCATCCGGTAATCAATACTTCCTGTCTGCACATCCCTGCTGGCTGCCTCCAGCACCCTGGCATACGCGGCACGATCCTCCTCGCAGATATCCGCGAGCATCTCCTCATAATCCATATATCTGCGCCCTGCCGTTCCCGGCTGCCCGTTCCCGCGATATTTGCGCGGCACCCTGAAACGCCGCTGTGCAACGTCGTACTCTAGCGGGAATTCATCGGTGACCTCTTCTAACATGCTGTACTGCTCCTCCATCAGGCGCAGTTCTTCCTCCAGATTCTTCCGCTTGTCTATGTTCCAGCTTACCAGGATATAGTAAGGTACCGCGTCCCGGTAATAATACAGTCTGCACCGCATCAGTTCCCAGCAGACGCCGCCGCTCTTCGTGCGGATGCGCAGTTCAATCTCCTCCGTGGTTCTTAGTTCCCGGCACACTTCGATGGCGTCCTCGAACACACCGGTATCGTCCCGGTACAAATACTCCACAAACGGCGTATTTCCGGTCAGTTCCTCCCTGTCATACCCCTCTGCATGCAAAAATTCCCGGTTCACCATCTCAATATACAGCTCATTCCCGCCGCGGACTACCGCTATTCCGACCGGCATCTTGCCGATCAGATCTTTTCTCTGCCCCCGCTCCATGTCTATTGTATTTATTTGCGTATCCCCATACTCCATAAAATCAATCTCCTGAAATGCAATTTCCTCTGTCATACTTAAGATAACTCCGATTGCCTTCCCGTACATTATATCAAATTTTTAACGAAATCCAAACAATTTGTCACAGCGTGAAAGCCCTTTTTAATAAGAAGTTCCGGTTGCATTTCTCCGTATTTTTTAGTATGATACGAATTGGTGCAATAAAAGCAGGTGATTTACAAGAAAAGTTAGGAGAACATAAATATGATCAGTACAAGCAACATCACTTTACGAATCGGAAAAAAAGCTCTCTTTGAAGATGTCAACATCAAATTCACAGAGGGCTGCTGCTACGGTCTGATCGGTGCAAACGGCGCCGGAAAATCTACGTTCCTCAAGATTCTGTCCGGCCAGCTTGAACCGACGAGCGGAGAAGTTATCATCACGCCGGGTCAGCGTCTTTCCTTTTTGCAGCAGGATCATTTTAAATATGACGAGTACACGGTACTCGATACCGTTATCATGGGCAACAAGCGTCTCTACGATATCATGAAAGAAAAAGACGCGATCTACATGAAAGAGGATTTCACGGACGAGGACGGTATCCGCGCCAGTGAGCTTGAAGCCGAGTTCGCAGATATGGACGGCTGGAATGCCGAGTCCGATGCAGCCACCATGTTAAATGGTCTTGGCATCCCGCCGGAGGATCACTACACGCTCATGGCGGATATGCCAAGTGCCTTAAAGGTCAAGGTTCTCCTTGCACAGGCGCTCTTCGGCAACCCGGACATTCTTCTTTTGGATGAGCCGACCAACCATCTGGATCTCGATGCGATCAGCTGGTTAGAAGAATTCTTAATCAACTTTGAGAACACGGTCATCGTTGTTTCCCACGACCGCTACTTCTTAAACAAAGTCTGCACAAACATTGCAGATATCGACTACGGAAAGATCCAGCTCTACGCCGGCAACTATGATTTCTGGTATGAGTCCAGCCAGCTGATGGTGAAGCAGATGAAAGAGGCGAACCGGAAGAAGGAAGAGAAGATCAAGGAGCTTGCAGGAATTCATCTCCCGTTTCTCCGCAAATGCTTCCAAATCCAAGCAAGCGACTTCCAGAAAGCGTGCCCTGGAAAAGATTCAGCTCGACGAGATCCGTCCGTCCAGCCGTAAATACCCGTATATCGACTTCCGTCCGAACCGTGAGATCGGCAATGAAGTTCTGACCGTCGAAGGCATTACCAAGACCATCGACGGCGTCAAGGTGCTCGACAATGTCTCCTTTATCGTCGGACACGACGACAAGATCGCGTTTGTCGGAAGCAACGAGCTGGCAAAGACAACGCTCTTTAAGATTCTTGCCGGTGAGATGGAGCCGGATTCCGGCACCTACAAGTGGGGCGTGACGACCAGCCAGTCCTACTTCCCGAAGGATAACACCGAGATCTTTGATACCGATCTTCTGATCGTTGACTGGCTGACACAGTTCTCCGAGATCAAGGATGCAACCTATGTCCGCGGTTTCCTCGGACGTATGCTGTTCGCCGGAGATGACGGTACCAAGAAGATGCGCGTTCTCTCCGGTGGAGAAAAAGTACGTGTCCTGCTCTCCCGCATGATGATTATGGGAAGCAACGTGCTGATCTTAGATGAGCCGACCGACCATCTGGATATGGAGTCCATCACCGCATTAAACAACGGACTCATCAAGTTCCCGGGCGTTATTCTATTTGCCTCCCGCGACCATCAGGTTGTCCAGACTACAGCGAACCGTATCATCGAGTTCCTGCCGGACGGCACCTTTGTCGACAAGGTATCCACCTACGACGAATACCTCGAGAATGATGAGATGGCAAGAAAACGTCAGGTATACTCCATGTCATCAGATGACGAGGGCGATAACTAAGACCCGATCTTTTTTACAAAATCACACGGGAGCGCTGTGCCAGAAAAATCTCCGGCATAGCGCTCCCGTTTTCTGTTCTTCTAAATTCTGTTTTCACTCCCGCCGATTCCGCGATCCTGTTCTCCGGCGCCCCTACGCTTCCTTCGGCTTCCGGTACTCTGCCTCCCGCATACCGAGCGCAAACGCTCCCATAATACCCGGATTTTCTCCAAGTGCCGGCGGCACGAGGTAGGTATCGATCTCCTTTAAGATTTTCTCATTGGAAATATACCCGCCCAGCAGTTCCTGCACTTTTGCGCGCACCATCGAAAAGAGCTGGCTCTGGTGCATAATTCCGCCCCACAGCACAATCTTCTGCGGAGAATATGTCAGAACATAATTTGCAACCGCCTCCGCGAGATAGAACGCCTCCATCTCCCAGACATCCTCCCGGTCCGCCAGTTCCTTTGCCGGTCTGCCCCAACGCGCCTCCACCGCCGGACCGCTTGCAAGCCCTTCCAGACAGTTGGCATGGTACGGGCATTTTCCGGCGTAGGTGTCTTTCGGATGACGCTGCAGAAGAAGATGTCCTGCCTCCGGGTGCACCAGCCCGTGCATGAGCGCCCCGTTACAGTAGACGCCCACGCCAACGCCGGTGCCGACGGTAATATAGATTGCCGTGTCGCAGTCTTTTGCGGCTCCCCAGGTAACTTCGCCAAGCACCGCCGCATTCACGTCCGTATCAAATCCGACCGGGACGCCGAGCGCCCGTGAAAAAATTCCCACCATATCGACGTTCTGCCATTCCAGCTTCGGCGTGCTGGTGATATATCCATAGGTCGGGGACGCACGGTGCAGATCCACCGGTCCGAAACACCCGATTCCGAGTGACGAGATTCCTTTTCCCTCAAAAAACGCAGCCATGCGCGGCAGGGTAATCTTGGGCTTCTCTGTGGGAATCGTCACACGCTCTGTGATTGTGACCTGACTTTCTCCCGGCTGTCCTTTGTCTGTCTGCACTTCCCCGATCGCGCACACCATCTTGGTGCCGCCCGCTTCTATTCCACCAATCCGCATCCTTCTCTTCCTCCCTTTTCTTATATATACCACTTCGGAGTTCTCTCCGCCAGTCATATTTCAAGGAACCGGAATATTTAAGAGACAGCAGCCCTCCCGGATGGATTAGAAAATTCTCCGCACCGCCAGCACGCTGCGGTAGGTTACCGGAGAAGTCAGCGTAATGCCTATCTTTTCATTGCTCGCATGAATCAGTGTGTTGTTGCCCGCATAGATGCCGACGTGGCCGCTATAGCAGACAATGTCGCCCGGCTGGATTTCCGACAGACTGACGGCATATCCCACACTCCGCTGTTCCGACGATGTGCGCGGCAGATTGATTCCAAATGCCGCATACACGCCCTTGACAAATCCGGAGCAGTCGGTTCCGTTTGTCAGGCTGTTGCCGCCGTATACATAAGGGTTTCCCAGAAACTGTCTCGCGTAATCGACCACCGCCTGACCGTTGGAGGAAGCCGTCTGCGCACTTTGCCCAGCACTGCTGCCGGAGCCGCTTCCCGTGCTGCTGCCGCCTGCTGCCGCACTGCTTCCCGCGCCGGATTTTTTCACCTCCTGTTTTTCTGCCGCTCTGCGGGCTGCTTCCTGTTCTGCTGCCGCACGTGCCGCCTCCACCTCTCTGGCTTTGCGCGCTTCCTCCGCCGCACGGGCTGCCGCCTGCCGTTCTGCTTCCTCTCTGGCAAGCCGCGCCTCTTCCTCCGCTTTTGACTCTGCATGAATGTACTCTGTGGACAGCGTCACATAATCCAGTGCCACATAACCGTCACCGTCCGCGGTGGACACCTTCGCCCAGCCTTCCGTCGACTCGTCGGTTACCACAACGTCATCGCCGTCCGGCAGCATGGTGAGCACCTTCGCCTCGGTTGTCGGCTCCGTCCGCACGAACAGGGTCGTCGTTGTGACGGTCGCCAGGCGTGTTCCCACACTTCTGGCAAGCTCCTCATCCCCCACGACCACATATTCCGCCTTGACATATCCGTTCACATTTCCGGACGTAATCCGGTACCACCCGTCCTCCGTCGTCTCCAGCACAGTGGCTGCGGATTTGTCGTAAAGTTTTCCAAGAATTTCACTCTCCGTATCCGGTTCCTGCCGCACGTTGACATAGTGATTCACCTGCGCCACTGCAATATCCGCAAACTCCGATGCGGTCTGCGGAAGTTCATTTTCCGCAATCTCCGCCGTCTCCCACGCTTCCTCTGCCACCATCTCCGGTTCCATCATCCGCGCCACAGCCGCGTTACTTTGCAGTTCCTCCACGGCATCCGCCGTCTGCGCCTGCACTCCTTGGGCTTCCTTAAGCACCTGTGCCAGCGTCTGTGTCACGCCCGCCACCGGCACCTCCCGTTTTTCCTGTCCTGCCTGCACCATTCCATAGCTTCCCAGTGTGACGGCTCCCGCCAGCAGAAGCGCCAGTATTGTCATTCTTTTCTTCATTATGTAGAATCCTCCCGATTTATTCCATATGCTTCCATATTGTTACTTATTTGTTACAAAAATATTTCATTTCTGCAACAACCGTATTGTAACAAAGGAACCACATGGAATCTACAGGGAACTCTTTCCATTTTTCGCTCTCTTTTGTCCGGTCTGCCGCTTTGTCCCGCAACGCAAAAGGAACCCGCAGGTTCTTTCGTCCCTGCGGGTTCCCTTCGTATTTTCCTTCCGGTTTAACCCAAACTTCCTTACTAATAGCAGAAGCTGTGTCCGCCGATCTTTCGGTCCAGTCTCGGCGTCAACGGTTCCGTAGAAAAATATAACGTATCATTTCTTAATATATGTGTATTTCCATTCAATACCTCATGAATCGAAGTGTATTCCTTCTCTGTGGGGTTCGCCCGCTCTCTGTTCTTCCAGGAACAGAACTGCGTCGGGTTTCCCTGACTGAGCACGTCATACAAGGTATCTGGATATTTTTCGGAAGCCATCCGGTTAAAAACTACCTCGACCACGGCTTCCTGCCCTTCTGTCGGCTCGCCCTGCGATTCCAGCCAGACGATTTTTGCCAACAAATCTATCTCCTCCTGCGTCAATGTGATATTCCAGCGGTTCTCTGCACCGGTCGTCGTCTCTACCGTTGCAGGCTTGCTCTCTGCCGCCTCCGGCGCCTCTGCTTCCCCCGATGCTGCCTGTACTTTGGCTTCCGGTGTCTCTGCTTCCTCCAGGGGTGCCTGTACTTCTTCTGCCGCATCGGACGGCGCCGTGCTTGCTACCATTATTCTGGGGTTCTTTGTGATTCCTGTCGCTTCATCTGATTCTGTCGTAAATGAATATCCGGATAAAACACGGCACACACCCGCAACCGGAACCTCTGCTTTGTCTGCCGCAGAAATTACATACGCGCTGCTGATCTCTTCTCTGCTCTCCTGTATCGTGTTCTTCTCCTCAATGTTGGCCGCAACCATGAGACAAATGCATAAAGTGCACAGCATTGTCACGTCCAATATTTTTCTGTTCATTTTGCTCCTTTCCTCAAGAATGATACTCTGTGAGCTGCTCTCGCACTCGTTGTTTCATCATACTAGATTCTTCCCAAAAGTCAAATTTCCCATTCACAAAATTCTGGAAAAATTTTCTTTACATTTTCCCAGAAATGCGGCAAAAGCGTGTTCTGTCGTATCCAATAATTCCGAGGAATGCTTTGATGTGTTAAAATAGAACTGCTCAAACTCACAAAAAAAACATCCCGAAACGGGATGTTTTCTATATTCCTTCCAATATTCCTGCGCGGTTTCTGCTGTCGCAAATCCCGCCATTTTTGTACCTTTTCCGGCACAATCTTCCTCTGCTACCGTGTGAGAAACAGTTCTTCAAACACCGGGATTTTGTGTTCCGGATCCGCCTGAAAGATCGCAACATGCGCATCGTCTGTGCTCCTGTCGGCAAATGCCGGGTATAAAAACCCACAGACCGGCCGCCCCGGCTCGTACTCTCCCACCAACGGAGCGACTGCACCGATCAGATATTCATATACCTCCTCCGACTCCCCCTGCCGCTCCTTGTCCGATGCCTTTACCGGCACATCATAGCGGTCGTGAAAGACCAGAATCGCATACGGCTCCCTGCTACGGTACCGGGCACCCACGAGCTCATAAAACGTGTACAGCAGCGCATCGTTTTTCAGTCCGCACTCGCGCATTCCGTACAACAGCTGGCGCATTTTCCTCTGTTCTGCGCCATCCCCGAACGCGTAGCTGCGCAGGTTTACATTGGTTGCTGCAAACGGAACCGCCTTGGCAATCGCCAGATTTTTCTCCTTTTCCGCCGCGGACAAATTGAGAAAATTCACATTAAAGCTCTCATCGATCTCTCCGTCCGGCTCCATGTATCCGCCTGCCACACGCGTAAAGGAAGTACGGCTGGGCGTCATTCTGCGTGTCAGTTCCAGCATATCTTCTCTGTTTATCATAATTTCTCCCGTCCCGTGTTTTTATGATAACATTTCATTGCCGGCACATCCATGCTTGTCTTCACCACACTTATGTTCCGCGCAGGAATGCTCATGCTCATGATGAGAACATCTCACATCGGGATTGTAATCTAATTTTCCTGCAAGATAAGCTTCTACCGCTTCATCTGCCGCACCGGACACTCCACCATACAGCTTTATGCCGGCAGTTGCAAGTGCGCTTTGCGCACCGCCTCCGATTCCGCCACAGATCAGCACATCCGCACCCGCCTCCGTCAAAAATCCGGCAAGTGCCCCGTGTCCCTGTCCATTTGTGTCGACAATCTGGGATCTTACCACCTGGCTATTCTCAATATCATATAATTTAAACTGTTCCGTGTGTCCAAAGTGCTGAAATATTTCTCCATTTTCATAGGTAACTGCAATTCTCATCTGATCTGTTTCCTTTCTTTGAATATCATCTTTTCCGACGGACGTTGAGGTGCGCCTGCATATTTTATTGCAGCAAAACAGGGCAGTTCCATCACACAATCGATAATTCCCGCCTGAAATCTCCAATGTCTTTCCATTTACGATGCTGTCTGCCATTTTGTATCTGGCTGACTCATAAATTTCGGTCACTGTTGTGCGGGCAATCCCCATCTGCTTCGCACATTGTTCGTGCGTACACTTCTCAAGGTCTACAAGACGAATCGTTTCATACTCATCCATCGTCATAATGACTTTTTCCCTTGCCGGAACACCATTCGGGCAAAAATTATCATATGCCGCTTCCATACAGATTCTTCTTGCTTTTGTCGGTCGTGCCATCTTTTCTCCTCATACCTATTTCCGTCATATGTCAAAAATTATTATATCGCAATTTTCCTTTTTTCACAACTCCCTATGAAAATTGATATACTGACCGTCTGCCGCCATCACAATGCGATCCCGTTTACAATCTGTAAGAATATGTAAAACGCCCGTATTATAGTCCCGCCTTTGCATATACTATCCTGTAGGAGGTGAGATCATGATCGCCTGGTTTCTTTATCTGATCTTAACTGTAAAAAAAGATTCACCGGCTCAGAATTGAGCCGGTTGTTTTATCGTAGGGCACAAATACAAAAATATAACGAGAAATAGGATTCTTACAGAAGGAAAAAGAAAGGATATGATATGACACGAAATATGACACAAAAAAATAAAGCCTTGAAAACTCAAGGCTTTACGCACAGGGGATGAGAGAATCGAACTCCCACCAAAGGTTTTGGAGACCCCTATCATACCATTTGACCAATCCCCTATATTTATAAAAATGACGTATCAGATACGTCATTTATTATCTTACTAGATATCTTACAAAAAATCAATGGTATATTGTACCTTCAAAACTTCATACAGATTCCGATAAACCTATTTGGTCAAGCCCTCGATCGATTAGTAACAGTCAGCTCCACACGTTACCGTGCTTCCACCTCTGCCCTATCTACCTTGTAGTCTTCAAGGGATCTTACTCACTTATGTGAGGGATATCTCATCTTGAGGGGGGCTTCACGCTTAGATGCCTTCAGCGTTTAT
>OGGZ01002502.1_pt1 | contig 12420 bp, 15 predicted proteins | sample 1571371 | NCBI WGS metagenome assembly OGGZ01 (sample SAMEA2582025, study PRJEB24529) | metagenome | biome: Human gut stool | place: China | collected 2011
TAACCAAACACGTGGGTCGTAGTATTTTTTGTTTGGTGCATCAGGACCCTCAGGGTTACCCAATTGACCTTGAAGATAGGCTTCATTTGCTTTATAGAAGTTTAAGATACCATTCCATGCAGCCCATTGAGTATCGGTATCGATATTCATTTTGATTGCACCATAGCTAATTGCTTCGCGGATTTCTTCGCGGCTAGAACCTGAACCACCGTGGAAGACGAAATTGATTGGTTTAGCAGGAAGATTGCGTTCTTTTGCAACGAATTCTTGTGATGCACCTAAAATAGATGGTTTTAATTTTACGTTACCTGGTTTATAAACACCATGTACGTTACCGAATGCAGCAGCAACGGTAAAGTTAGGGCTTACTGGGTTTAATTGATCGTAAACATAAAGCACATCAGATGGTTGGGTATATAAACGAGATTCATCTACACCAGAGTTATCTACGCCATCTTCTTCACCACCGGTAATACCGATTTCGATTTCAAGGGTCATACCTAATTTGTCCATACGCGCAAGGTATTCACGGCAGATTGCCATGTTTTCTTCCATTGGTTCTTCAGATAAGTCAAGCATGTGAGAAGAGAATAATGGACGGCCCGTTTCTGCGAAGTGTTTTTCACCCGCTTCAAGTAAGCCATCGATCCATGGAAGTAATTTTTTCGCCGCATGGTCGGTATGAAGAATAACGGGCACACCATATTCTTTGGCTAAAGTATGAACGTGTTTTGCACCTGCGATCGCACCTAAAACGTCTGGACGAGCACTGCTTGTTGGTTTGATACCTTTACCTGCGTAGAAGGCTGCACCACCGTTTGAGAATTGGATAATTACTGGTGCTTTCACACGTGCAGCAGTTTCCAATACAGCGTTTACGGAGTCAGAACCCACGCAGTTTACTGCTGGGATCGCAAAGTTGTTTGCTTTGGCATAAGCAAAGATTTTTTGTACATCTTCACCTGTTACTACGCCAGGTTTTACGATATCTAATAATTTAGCCATTTTTACTTTTTCCTTATATGTTTGGGAGGATTAAATCCATCATTGACGTTTGTGAGAAGGTGATCACTTTTTAAACATAGGTCGCTTAAGATAAATACGCTCCATTGTCTTGTCAGAATGCCATTTAGCAGATCTTGGACACTTAGCTAAATAACCTTGAGAGGTGCCTGCAATATTATGAATACATTCCAACTGTGCTTGTTGCTCCAAACTGGAGCCAGATAAGTGCCTTGTATTGTAGACACTGGAACTTCCATCACTACAAGCAGTTAATAATATAACACTAACTAATAGACAGGAAGCTGAGGCTTTAGGCTTATTTATCATAAACTAGACCTTAGATTAGCAATTTTTTCCAATTAACCGTTCGCACGTTTTTCAAGAATTTCTACTGCAGGTAATACTTTACCTTCAACGAATTCTAAGAATGCACCGCCACCGGTTGAGATGTAAGAGATTTTATCTGCAATACCGAATAAATCGATAGCTGCTAAAGTATCACCGCCCCCTGCGATAGAGAATGCATCGCTGTTTGCAATCGCGTGAGAAATGATTTCAGTCCCTTTACGGAAGTTAGGGAACTCAAACACGCCAACTGGACCATTCCATAAAACGGTTTTTGCATTTTTGATGATTTCAGCTAATTGTTCTGCAGATTTATCACCGATATCGAAGATAGATTCATCATCTTTCACTTCAGTGACTGATTTTTCTGTTGCTGCTGCAGTTTCAGTAAACTCTAAACCAACACGTACATCAACTGGAACAGGAATATCTGTGCTTGCTGCTAACTCTTTTGCCACAGGAATTAAATCTTCTTCATATAAAGATTTACCCACATTGTGACCTGCTGCTGCAATGAACGTATTTGCAATACCACCACCCACGATAATTTGGTCAGCAATTTTTGAAAGAGAGTTTAATACTTCTAATTTAGTGGAAACTTTTGAACCGCCTACAATTGCAACCATTGGGCGAGCAGGTTCTTTTAATGCTTTACCTAATGCATCTAATTCAGCCGCTAATAATGGACCTGCACAAGCAACTGGAGCAAACTCCGCTACGCCGTAAGTTGATGCTTGTGCGCGGTGAGCGGTACCGAATGCATCCATCACGAATACATCACAAAGTGCGGCATATTTTTTACCTAATTCAGGATCGTTTTTCTTCTCACCTTTGTTTACACGCACGTTTTCTAAAACAACGATTTCGCCTTCTTTAACATCCACACCGTTTAAGTAGTCTTGTTCTAAACGCACATTGAAACCTGCGTTTTTTAAGTAATCAACAACTGGTTGTAAAGAGTCTTCAGGTTTGAATTCACCTTCAGTTGGACGACCTAAGTGAGAGGTAACCATCACTTTTGCGCCTTTCTCTAAAGCCAGTTTTAACGTCGGGATAGTCGCACGAATACGCGCATCAGATGTCACTTTGCCATCTTTTACTGGTACGTTTAAGTCCGCACGAATAAATACACGTTTACCTTTTAAATCTAAGTCGGTCATTTTGATTACTGACATAAGCTTTCCTCTTGGGTTAGTTAAAATTAAACTCAAACATTATACCTAGTTCTGACTAGGTTGTAACGATGTAGATCAAATAAAAAAGCGAATTATGCTTATTTTTGGCAATCGATTACTTCCCATTGGCGATTGTAACAAATGAATAGTTCATTATGGCTCGCCTCTAAATAAGCGCCTTTTAATTGTGGATTATGTTGCTTCATCCATTGAAATAATTCTTTACGGCTTAATTGTTCGTTTGGTAAGGAAAGCGATTCAAATAATGCTTTCTCTTGTTTGAAATAATCTTCTGCTGAATCAAACGCGCAACTGCCATGTTTTTCCCATTCGCCTTGCAATAGTTTGGCACCTGGTGAAATTGAAAGGTAAGGCTCGAGCGTTTCAATTGGAAGTGGCGCTAAATCACCCTTACAAAAACGTGGATGATCCGTAACAGAACGTGCATTCGCATTTTGTGGCCATAAGCCATGCACTACCCAGCCAAATTGATTTTTTGTACTACATTGATATTGCGCTGAATCGGGTAAATTATTGCCATATTGCGCTCGTTGTTTTTCACAGAATGCTGGCGACCAAGATAAGGCCAACATATAATAATCAACAGGGGCATTTTTATTTTGTCCAATGGCATCATCGCGCATGATGACATCATAATTCCCAAAATCTTTGGTATTTTTGACCGCACTTTGACTTTGCTGTTGTGTGGTTGTTGGGGCTGGTTTGGTGTCTTTTTTGTGTTCAGTGAAATATTGCCAAATACTAAATGCGGCAAGGGCAATAAGGGAAAGAGTGGAAACCTGTTTTTTCATAAAAATCCTGTTTAAATTTTGTCAATTTTGCTTTTGTCGGCTATAATTCGCCGCTTTCTCATATAAAGGAATGGTATGGCGTTACTGATCACAAACAAATGCACAAACTGCGATATGTGCCTCCCCGAATGCCCGAATGAAGCAATTTCAATCGGCGAGGAGATCTATGTGATCGATCCTGTACTTTGTACGGAATGTGTTGGTCATTATGACACGCCAACTTGCCAAAAAGTTTGCCCGATTACAAACTGCATCAAGCCAGATCCTGAGCATCAAGAAAGCGAAGAGCAGCTTTGGGAACGTTTTGTGATGATTCACCATTCGGATAAGTTGTAGAATTTACCTGATCTTTTTCTTTTCGTCCAATGACTATGAATAAAACGAAGTTAATTAAAATTGCCATCATTCTGATTTATTTGTTCAGTCCCATTGATATTTTGCCTGAAGCGGTGCTTGGCCCATTGGGTTTAGTAGATGATGCGGCAGCCATTGCCTTATTAATTCGAATTTTATTGAAAAAATAAAAACTTGAATAAAATCAACCGCACTTTGCTTTTCTCATTCTTGCAAAATCCCTTCAATTTCTCTAAACTACGCATCGGAAATTTCTTTCCTCATCATTTCACTTTAAACGCTACCCGTGAGTAGCAAAAGGGACCTCAATCATGACAAACGTCAATCAATATGGCTGGAAAGCCTTGATTGGATCAGCTGTCGGCTACGCGATGGATGGATTCGATCTTCTTATTCTTGGATTTATGCTTAGTGCCATTTCGGCAGATCTTAATTTAACTCCCGCACAATCTGGCTCATTAGTTACCTGGACACTGATTGGTGCTGTGGTGGGCGGTATTGTATTTGGTGCATTAAGCGATCGTTATGGGCGTGTACGTGTACTGACTTGGACAATCGTACTCTTCGCCGTATTTACCGGTTTATGTGCAATCGCACAAGGCTATTGGGATTTATTAATTTATCGCACCATCGCGGGTATCGGTTTGGGCGGTGAATTTGGTATCGGTATGGCATTAGCCATTGAAGCTTGGCCTGCAAAACACCGCGCAAAAGCGGCGTCTTATGTGGCGTTAGGTTGGCAAGTTGGTGTGTTAGCGGCTGCGTTACTCACCCCTGTATTGCTTCCACATATTGGCTGGCGAGGCATGTTCGTTGTTGGTATCTTCCCTGCATTTGTTGCTTGGTATTTACGCGTTCGCTTACATGAACCTGAAATTTTCTCGCAAAAACAGACTGAACTTTCAATCCAAAAAATATCTAAACTGGAATCTTTCAAACTCTTAGTGAAAGATAAAGCAACCACAAAAGTGACCCTTGGTGTGGTCGTGTTAACTTCCGTACAAAACTTCGGTTACTACGGTATTATGATTTGGATGCCAAACTTCTTATCTAAACAACTTGGCTTTAGTTTAACGAAATCAGGTTTATGGACAGCTGTTACCGTATGCGGCATGATGGCGGGGATTTGGATTTTTGGTCGTCTAGCCGATAGAATAGGACGTAAACCAAGTTTCTTATTATTCCAACTTGGTGCGGTGATCAGCATCATCACTTACTCTCAATTAAGCGATCCAACTGCCATGTTGGTGGCCGGTGCATTCTTGGGGATGTTCGTAAACGGTATGATGGGCGGTTATGGCGCATTAATGGCAGAAGCTTATCCAACAGAAGCACGTGCAACGGCACAAAATGTGTTGTTTAACTTAGGTCGTGCTGTAGGTGGTTTCGGACCCGTTGTTGTTGGGGCGATTGTCTCTGCGTACTCATTCAGTATTGCAATTGCTTTCTTGGCGGTGATTTATGTTATCGATATGGTAGCGACTGTCTTCTTAGTGCCAGAATTAAAAGGCAAAGAATTGAACTAAGTGCGGTCAAAAAAATTAACGTTTTTGAAAACATCGGGGTCAAAGCCGATGTTTTTTATTTGTGAAAAATCAGCCAATTTCAACCGCACTTTGTGCTAAACTATGGTCACTTTTTCCAATTTTGAAGAATTATCGTGTACGCTAAACGTTCAGTTTCTACCCGTATTGCTAAATATTTATTTGTGGTCATTATCTTCATGGGCATTATTAGCTCATTGAGTTTGATCGTGATGGCCAGTAATAAGTCAGATGCGGAAGCCATTAATATTTCCGGTTCTTTGCGTATGCAAAGTTATCGGCTATTAACGGAAATGGAACGTTCACCCGATACGGTTGAACAGAATCTGGTGCGTTATCAACGCAGCCTCAATGCCGATGCTTTGCTGACAGTGCAAAATCAGCTTTTTGCGCCTTCAGGTGTGAGAGAGTCCTATCAAAAAATCCTTAAACGCTGGGCGGTGATGTCCGATTTCGCTCGTAGCCACCAAATCGAAAAATACCATGCAGAACTAAAAAGTTATGTACAAGATGTCGATGATTTCGTGTTGGAATTACAACGCTTTACTGAACTAAAATGGATTATTGCGGTTTCGGTATTGTGTGTTTCTATGCTATTGATTCTTGCGATGGTGTCTTATGTGATTTGGTATATGAAGCGCGAAGTAGTGAAACCGTTAGAGCTTATGACCAAAGCCAGTATGCAAGTACAAATGGGGCAGTTTAACCATATCCAGCTTGATACAGAAAGCAATAATGAACTCGGTATTTTAGCGAAAGTGTTTACCCAAATGTCCACTGAATTGGGGCGGCTTTATTCGCGTTTAGAAGATGCAGTCAATGAGAAAACACAAAAATTGCGCCAAACTAACCGCTCTTTAACGACACTTTATCAAAGCTCACAGTTACTTACGCCCACGAAGATTAATGATAAAATCCTCAGTCAAGTGCTCAATCATATTCGTGTCAGCGAGCATTTACGCTACATCGAGTTAGAAATTTTCGGCTCAGAACATTGGGAAATTTCTTTTGGTCAAAAAGATCCTAAACAATCACTTCAAGTCGAAGAACTTTCTATTGAAAATGAAAACTTGGCGGTGCTCTCGTGGCAAGCTGGTTTACCTTGTCCAGATCCGCGCATGATGAAAAACTTAGGGCAAATGGTGGCAAAAGCCTTGTATTCACACAAAACGCAACGCCAACAAGAGCAACTCTTATTGATGGAAGAGCGGTCAATAATCCTTCAGCCTTAGCAAATTTCTGAATATCCTGACTCATTGGCGCAAGTGCTGTCTTTCTTACAAATTCAATTAACACTGTTAAAACATAATTTGAAGAAAGAAGACGAGGAATCAAAAGAGAAAAGCATTGCCATCATTGGTGAATTTGAACAAGCCTTATCAGATGGTTATTCTCAATTACGAGAATTATTGGCGACCTTCCGTTTAACGGTGCAAGAAGCCAATTTACAGGTTGCCTTGGAGCAAGTTATCGAAAGTTTGCGTTCACAAACGAAGATGCAAATGACCGTAGAATGTAGTTTGCCATCGCAAAGTTTAAATCCGCAAGAGTTAGTGCACGTTCTGCAAATTGTACGTGAAGCAACGCTGAATGCGATTAAACACTCAAAAGGCACGCTGATTGAAGTGAAAGCCCACATTAATGCCGAGGGTGAATATGAAATTCTTGTGCAAGATAATGGCGTAGGGATTCCGACGTTAGACGAACCTGAAGGGCATTATGGTTTAAATATCATGACTGAACGCAGTCGCCAATTAAATGCCCAACTTACGATTTCAAAAGGGGAGCAAGGTGGTACTATCGTGAAAATCACGCTTCCTCACACGTTTTTTTAAGGAAAGTTAATGCAAAGTTTACAACCGTTTCACACCTTCAATATTCCAGCAAATGCGCGTGAAATTATTGAAGCCACATCGATTGAACAAATCCAACAAGCTTGGCAAAAAGCACAAGATGAAAATTTACCTGTCTTATTTTTAGGACAAGGCAGCAATATGCTGTTTTTAGAAGATTTCCAAGGTGTTGTAATTGTTAACCGTTTATCGGGTATTCAACATACAGAAGATAGCGATTACCATTATTTGCATGTTAATGGTGGCGAAAATTGGCATCAGTTAGTCGAATGGTCGCTCTCTCAAGGGATTGACGGCTTAGAAAATCTCGCACTCATTCCAGGCTGTGCCGGCTCAGCGCCTATTCAAAATATTGGTGCGTATGGCGTAGAATTTAAAGATGTGTGTGATTATGTGGATGTATTGAATCTTAACACGGGCGAACAATTCCGTTTGCAGGCGAGTGAATGTGAATTTGGTTATCGTGAAAGTATTTTCAAACATCGCTATGCGCAAGGTTATGTGATTACAGCCGTTGGATTGAAATTAGCCAAAAAGTGGCAACCAATTTTAAAATATGGCTCATTAGTGAATTTTGATCCTCAAACGGTAACGGCAAAACAAGTGTTTGATGAAGTGTGCCATATTCGCCGCAGTAAATTGCCCGATCCAAAAGAATTTGGCAGCGCGGGCAGTTTCTTCAAAAATCCGGTGGTGAGTGCAGAGCAATTTGCGAAAATTCAAAAACAGGTCGAAAATCTACCGCACTTTCCACAACCGGATGGTTCAGTGAAACTGGCAGCGGGTTGGTTAATCGATCAATGCCATTTAAAAGGATTTCAAATCGGTGGTGCAGCCGTTCATCAACAACAAGCATTAGTGCTGATTAATAAAGGCAATGCCACCGGGCAGGATGTGGTTAAGCTTGCGCATCATATTCGTCAAACCGTGGCAGATAAATTTGGTGTGTATTTACAGCCAGAAGTACGCTTTATGGGTGCAAAGGGCGAAGTGAATTCAGAACAAACCATTAGTTAATTTATAGAGGAAAGCAATCATGAACTTTAAAGACATTTTAGAGACTTTACCAAGCATTGAGCATCTAACAGGTTTGGATGTATTAAACGGTGAAACCGTGATTCATCATATTCCTGCTGCACCAGGCAAGCTTGGCTCGCTTCGTCTTTATAATGCGTTAGCAGAAAAATTTAACGGAAAATTAGACCGCACTTCCGCACAACAAGGCATTGAATGGTTTGCAGAGCATGTTGAAGATGCCAAACAAAATCCAGGCAAGCACCCGAATATTGATTTATTGTTTAAAGTGGTGGCAGAGAATGTCGTTTATTCACTTGTGCCATTAAACTAATTTAGAAAATTTTTATTGATTAATTTGAACTTTTAATCGTTAAAAACTGTCAAATAGAACAAATTAAAGCTACAATAATTTTAAATATTGTGCTATAACTAGACAGTTGATAAGTTGGAGCTTAGCTCCGCATGCTGTGAGGAGAAGAATGAATAAAGAAACTCAAATGATGTTAGTACCTCAAGGTAGCATCGAAGGTTATATTCGAGCAGCAAACGAATATCCGATGCTGACTGCAGAGGAAGAAAAAAGCTTAGCAGAACGTTTGTATTATGACGGTGATATTGAAGCAGCGAAAAAGTTAGTTTTATCACACTTACGTTTTGTTATTCATGTTGCGCGTGGTTATTCAGGTTATGGATTACCGCAAGCAGATTTAATTCAGGAAGGTAATATCGGATTAATGAAAGCGGTAAAACGTTTTAATCCGGAAGTGGGTGTTCGCCTTGTATCTTTTGCGGTGCATTGGATCAAAGCTGAAATCCATGAATATGTCCTTCGCAACTGGCGTATTGTGAAAGTCGCTACCACGAAAGCACAACGTAAATTGTTCTTTAACCTACGTAAAACGAAACAACGTTTAGGTTGGTTCAATGAAAACGAAGTAGATATGGTGGCGAATGAGCTTGGCGTATCAAAAGAAGATGTCATCGAAATGGAATCCCGTATGACAGGGGCTGATGTCGGCTTTGATTTGCCAACAGACGATGATGACGAAGCTTATGTGCCTTCTTTATATTTAGAAGACAAAAGCTCAAACTTTGCAGCAGAGCTTGAAAGCGAAAACTTTGAAGAGCAAGCTACAGAAAAATTAGGTACAGCCTTAGCCAATCTTGATGAACGTAGCCAAGAGATTATCAAAGCACGTTGGTTAGATGATGAGAAAGCCACCCTTCATGATCTTGCAGCAAAATATAATGTGTCTGCAGAACGTATTCGTCAGCTTGAAGCAAACGCACTGAAAAAACTTAAAAGTGCGGTTGATTTCTAAGCCATTTTGATAAAAAGAAAACCTGTCGATTATCGACAGGTTTTTTTATTTATTTCTTTTGGGATTTTCCCCACATTTTATCTTCTTGGCCTCGCCATAAGCGCTGAATGTTGTCGTGGTGGCGATAAATCAGCAAACAACAAACTAAGGCAACGGGGAAGGTAAATTCCGGTTTAAGCCACCAAACATAAAATGGCACGAGAAGTGCCGTAATGACCGCACTTAATGAAGAATAGCGACTAATTAAGAAAACCAACAACCAAGTGCCAAGCGTTGAACCGGCTACGCCCCAAGAGATGGGCGCAATGGCACCGAATGCGGTCGCTACACCTTTTCCGCCTTTAAACTGAAAGAAAATAGGGAAGATGTGCCCCAAGCAAGCCCCTAATGCAACCATGCCTAATTCAAATTGTGTGAGCCCTAAATAATATCCCGCCCAAACAGGTAGCATCCCTTTTAAAATATCGCAAATTAATACTGCAAGTGCCGCCCAACGTCCGCCAATACGCAATACATTGGTCGCACCAGGGTTATGAGAGCCATTTTTTCGTGGGTCAGGTAAGCCTGCTACCTTACAAATCAAGATTGCACTGGAAATCGAACCCAGTAAATAAGCAAAAATCATATAAAAAAGGGCAAATAGGCTCATTTTGTGCTCCACAATCTTGATTGTATTTGAAAAACTTGTTCGTTATTTTAACCAAACTTGATAGCATAAGCCCACTATATTTTTACAGGAATGAGAGATGGATCGTATTTTTATTGAAGAATTAGTGGTCTTCGCACAAATTGGTGTGTATGACTGGGAACAACAAATTAAACAAAAGCTCGTTTTTGATTTGGAAATGGCGTGGGATTGTCAAAAAGCTGCAGAAATGGATGATGTGCAATACTGTCTCAATTATGCTGAAGTGAGCCAATTTATTTTGGATTATGTCCAAGCTAAGCCATTTTTATTGATTGAACGAGTCGCTTATGAAGGGGCAGAGCAATTACAACAACGTTTTGGTATTTCATGGTTACGCCTTAAATTAAGCAAACCGAAAGCCGTTGCCCAAGCCAGTAATGTGGGGATTATTGTAGAACGAGGCGAATGGAAATAATCCCTAAAAACTAACCGCACTTCGTCAATCTCGAAACAAAGTGTGGTTAATTTTTTAAGTATTTTTTAATGCCAAGCGAAATGCGCCAATTCCGCTTTTTAGCACAAGAATACTCAATATCATACTGGCTAAGGGATCCACCCATTGCCATCCGAGAAAATAAGCGCTCAATCCTGAAAGAATTGCGATAACGGAGCCAAATAAATCTGTTAATACATGCAGATAAGCGGCTTTGATATTGAGGTTGTCATGATCACTTTTCAACATTATCCAAGCAACGAAAAGATTGACGAGTAATCCTAGCGATGCCACTCCGAGCATTGGCAATGCCAACATTTCGGTTGGATGCTGCCAACGTTGAATCGCTTCAACCAAAATCATCAATGCGACGACGATCAGTGAGCCACTATTGAGTATGGCGATATAGCGTTGCTTTTGAGCGGATAAGAAAAGTGCCAACAGCGCTAAAAATAATGACAGACTATAATTTGACATATGCCCTGCATCAGCCATTAATGCCAAGCTGTTAAACCAATAGCCGCCAACAAATTCGACAACCATAAAGCCGGTAATGATGGCAAAACTGAGCGCTAAGATTTTTTTATCTTGTGGAATATGTGCATGAGATGAATGGTCATGATGTTCATGGGAATGATGGTCGGACATAATACTCCTCATTGTGTCTTTAATTAACTTGAGATAAAGTATAAAGTCCGTAGTAACTACAAGGTCAGGGCTTAATTTTAAAAAAATGAAGATTCACGAACTCAGCAAACAAAGCGGTATTCATTTAGAAACCATTCGTTATTATGAAAAAATGGGTTTAATGCCGGAGCCTAAACGGCTGGCAAATGGTTATCGAGATTATGATGAAGCCAGTTTGAAGCAATTAAAATTTATTAAAACCTGCCGAGCATTGGGTTTCACTCTTGCCGAAATTAAATTTTTTAATGAGATGAAAACGCAGCAATCTCAACATTGTGAAGTGGATAGTATGTTGGCAAAACATTTGGTTTCAGTCGAAGAAAAAATTGCCGAACTGACTGAAATTAAACATTTTCTACAAAGTTTAATTACCGAAGATGATCATCAAGCCGCATATTGTAAAGCAATGGCCCAATTAAAAGCCTATTAAGTGCGGTCTAAAAAATATCAAAAATCCGCACATTGATGTGCGGATTGGTCATTATTCCGGATCATCCGTAAACGCGTTGTTTCGGAATATCGGGACAAAGGTAGCGAGATAAAGCACAAACACAATGGCAATTAAAATAGCCGGAATCGTGATAAAAAACAGCTCATCCACATACATCAAACAGGCTCGCGAAAGCGCTGCGGTGAAAAGACAAAGTACGGCAAGGCGGCAGAGTTTTGGGTAATCCAATTTCGTAAAGCCACTATGCCATAATCCCGCAGTGAGCCAAATCATCATCATACTGCCGAGAATGCCGCCGAGTGTCACCATGTGTAATGGATCGGCAGTAGGTTCATCAATTAATTTATTTATGCCAATCCACAAATAACCAATTGCGGCGAACAGTTGAAGGAAATAATAAGTGCGTACGTAATGTTTACGTAGCAGTTCGTGATGATGTAATTCGCGTAATTTGGCCAGCAAAATAAAGCCAACGGCAAAGGCTGTAAAAGCGGCTGTTTGTGCAGGCAACCAGAGTTCTGCTGCGGAATGAAGTAATAAAAATGTAATCGCGATATTTTTATACACGACATTCGGGATAAATACGGGATCTTTCAATGTACTTTCTTTCAGTGCCTCTGCACCTAATAGAACGCTTACCCGAATTGATACAAACATCACTGCTGCCATATTCAAATGCACCTGTGCCCGCAATAATTTCAGACTATCAGTCATGGCGTAAGCTGTCTGACAAA
>OGGZ01002509.1_pt1 | contig 12393 bp, 14 predicted proteins | sample 1571371 | NCBI WGS metagenome assembly OGGZ01 (sample SAMEA2582025, study PRJEB24529) | metagenome | biome: Human gut stool | place: China | collected 2011
TGGAAATGTTTTCAAAGGAATTGATTCAACTGGATAGAAACACGGTGCAGTACATGATAGATGAAATGCAGGATACAATTGATATTCAGAAAGAAACCATTGACACACAAAAAGTAGAATTGGAAGCAAAGCAGGAAACCATTAACACACAGAAAGAAGAACTGGAAACTGCCAGACGTCAGTTACAGGAAATGGCGGAAAAGCTCAGACAGCTTGAAAAAGCGGAAAAGTAAATAAACATCCAATCAAAAGCGGAGTGCTGTATGGTATACAATTTCCCTGTCAGACAGAGAAAGATACAACAGACACTGCGCTTTTTAATTTACAGAAAAAGATGAAAATGATAAAATATTAGTATATTTTTGGAAGTGAAGGGGTGTAAGCAATGACACTGACACAATTAAAATATGCGATTACCGTATCGGAAGCAGGTTCCATGAATCAGGCGGCAAAGGAACTTTTTATTTCACAGCCGAGCCTGTCGCTTGCCATACGGGACTTAGAAGAGGAAATCGGTGTGGAACTGTTCCGGCGTAGCAGCCGCGGTATTTTACTGACACCGGACGGCGAAGAATTTATTGGATATGCCAAACAGGTCGTAGAGCAGTATCAGTTAATTGAATCCAAGTATGTACAGAAAGAAAAAGTAAAGAAAAAATTCAGTGTTTCCATGCAGCATTATACCTTTGCGGTCAATGCTTTTGTGGAGATGGTGAAACAGTTTGGCATGGATGAGTATGAATTTGCAGTGCATGAAACAAAGACGTATGAAGTTATTGAAGATGTCAGAACGTTCCGCAGTGAAATCGGTATATTGTATCTGAATGAATTTAACCGGAAAGTGCTGACCAAGCTTTTTGCCGAGTATAATCTGGAATTCCATGAAATTCTGCGGTGTGGTGTATATGTATATATGTGGAAAGGACATCCGCTTGCAAATAAAAAAGAAATTGATATGGAAGAACTGGCGGAGTATCCGTGCCTGTCCTTTGAGCAGGGAAGTTACAATTCCTTTTATTTTGCAGAGGAAGTTTTAAGCACCTATCAGTATAAGCGGCTGATTAAGGCAAATGACCGCGCAACAATGTTAAATCTGATGGTGGGACTCAATGGATTTACATTGTGTTCCGGTATTATCTGTGAGGAATTAAACGGTTCGGAATACTGTGCAGTCAAACTCAAATCCAATGAAGAAATGTCAATTGGATATTTGTATAGAAAAGGTGTTGCCATCAGTCTTCTGGGACAGAAATACCTTGATGAAATCGCAAAATATCAGGATAAAGCAATGGGCAGTTATGTCATATAAAATCCCAAAGACAGTGTTTAAAATACTGGTAAAGATACATAAACAATGATATGATATAAAAGTCAGAATATAAAAAGTCATTTTTGCTGACAGGTGATGAAAAAATATAAATGCACCGGTGAGTAAAAAATAATTTATAAAAACGAAAGAAGGGGTATAAGCGTATGGAGCAGTTTGTTGGAATGAGCAAAACAGGCAGCATAAAAGAAGCTGCCGAAGGATTAAAAAATCCTCAGTTTTTAATGCTGTTTGACAGCAGTAAAGAACGTTTTAAAGAAAGCGTATCACAGCTGGAAGAAATGTTTCCGGGTGTGCCAAGTATTGGGTGTGTAGGGCAGTTTTACGGAAAGACACAGGTGCTTGAAAATGGTGTTATGGTTGTGGGATTTTCCGGTGGAATCCGTGCAGCAGCGGATGTCTTTACCGATGTATCCACAATGCCGGTAAAATGTATCAGAAAATTCCAGCAGAATGTTACAAATATCAGTGCATCAGCGGATAATACCGTGTTAATTGATTTTTGCAGCGGCAATGATGAATGTGTGCTGGCAACGATGGAATCCGTTCTGAAAAGCAAAAAGATTCAGCTGACCGGCGGAACGGCATGGGAAGGACTGGTATGCTGTAACGGACAGGTTTATGAAGATGCCTGCGCTTATGCACTGGTTAAAAATGAATCCGGCAGGGTTAAGGTTTATAAAGAAAATATTTATCTGCGTAAAGATGCAGTAAAGCATATTGTTACGAGGTCTGAACCGCGTACTTATACGATTCAGGAAATTGACGGCAGACGGGCGGAAGACGTTTATACAAAAGAACTGGGTATTTCGCCGGAAAATATTACGGAACAGACCATGGTAAATCCGCTTGGACGTGTTATCGGTGATGAAACCTATATTATTTCGATTAAAGAGCGTACCGGAAACGGCAGCTTTTCCTGCTATAGAAAAGTAAACCCAAAGGATAACATCTGTTTTTTACAGGCGGGAGATCACAAGCAGATTTTACAGGAAACCATTGAAAGTATCCACAAAGATTTTTCAAAGATTTCGGGCGTATTTTCGGTAAACTGCCTGTTCCGGTATCTGTATTTCCAGCAGAAAGGTTTTGTGAACGAATATCTTGAAGAAATGGGAAAGCTTGGCAGTCATGCAGGACTTGTCGGACTTGGGGAGCATTATAACGGACAGCATACGAATCAGACAATGTCAGCAGTGGTATTTGAGTAAACACTAATAGCTTTAATGGCAGATGAGCGGTATCATGACAGGAACGTTAGAAAAGAGGTACATATGGGATTATTTCATAAAAATAAACAAAAAGAAGCTGTACAGGAAGTAAAACAGCCGCAGATTTCGTTGGAAGATAAGGCGTATCCGATTATTTATACGGCAAATTATATATCAGAGCGCTTTGAAAATCTTTCCGATGAAGAAGTGGTTGTCAGCAATCAGATTGTCGGGATTAAAGAGGCGTTTGATAATGTTTTAACAGAGATGGACCGGTTATCTGTACAGATTCAGAATTTCGGAAATACATTTTCGGGAATACAGAATGCATCGGAGAATTTCAGCAGTGTGCGTGACGGCATTATTGCATCTGTAGATACGGCACAGGAAAAGGTGCGCGAATTAAAAGCGGACTCTGCGCGTGTAACAGACAGCTTTCATGTAATGGATACGACATTCCAGAATCTGGAGCAGGCAGTCGGAGAAATTAAAGAGTGTACACAGGGAATCGTTGATGTGGCAAACCAGACCAATATGCTTGCGTTAAATGCTTCAATTGAAGCGGCAAGAGCCGGTGAGCAGGGCAGAGGGTTTGCGGTTGTTGCGGAACAGGTTCGTGAACTTGCAGACGAGATTAAAAATCTGATTCAGGTTATCAGTGAAAGAATCAAGAATGTAGAGGACGGCACAGGAGAATTAAGCCGTTCCCTGCGAGAGTCAGAACAGATTTTAGACGAGAATACGGAAAATGTAAATTCGGCGCATGACATTTTTGAGGAAATTAAGGGGAAGGCAGATGCAATCGGACAGGTGCAGAACAACATTGCAGATGCAATTCAGGATTCAACGAAAGAAGTGGAAAAAATTTCTGATTTTGTAGTGTTATCCAGAACATATTATGATAAAGTGCTTTCTTGTATTGAAGATATTGAAAAAAGTGATAACATAAAGACAGCGGTGTTTGATGACATCAGAAATATGCTTTTACAGGTTGAACCATTGGCAAAGGATATATCAAAACAATAATATGTAGAAAAGAGGAAGAATTATGCTGACAAATGACGCAACAATTTTAAAAATAAAACACGAAGTTCTGTATCAGGTGGCAAAGCTTGCCTATGCAGGTGAATTTGATGAGAAAAAAGACGAACTTGCTTATAAATTAATTCCGGGGCCGAAGCCGCAGTTTCGCTGCTGCGTCTATAAGGAAAGAGAAATCGTCCGCCAGAGAGTAAGACTGGCGGAGGGTTTATGTCCGACAGAGAGTGACCACAGTGGTTCTAAAAATGTAATTCAGGTAATAGAGTCTGCGTGTGCAGACTGTCCGTTATCCCACTATATTGTAACGGATAACTGCCGTAAATGTATGGCAAAGGCCTGTCAGCAGTCCTGCAAGTTCGGGGCAATTTCAATGGGCAGGGACAGAGCCTATATTGACCCGGACAAATGTAAGGAGTGCGGCATGTGTGCAAAAAACTGTCCGTACAATGCGATTGCGGATTTAATCCGTCCATGTAAAAAAGTCTGTCCCGTCAACGCAATTACCATGGATGAAAATGGTATCTGCGTGATTGATGAAGAAAAATGTATCCGCTGCGGACAGTGTATTCACAGATGTCCGTTTGGTGCGATCGGTTCAAAGACCGACATTGTGGCAATTATAAAAGATATGCTGGCAGGTAAAAAAGTCATTGCGATGTTTGCACCGGCAATTGAGGGGCAGTTTGGCAGGGAAATCACAATGTCAAGTATTCGTACTGCCTGCAAAAAGATTGGATTTGCTGATATGGTGGAAGTCGGACTCGGTGGTGATATGACAGCGGCGGCTGAAGCGGCAGAGTGGCTCGAAGCACACGAGCAGGGCAAAAAGATGACAACCTCCTGCTGTCCGGCATTTGTCAATATGATCCGCAAGCACTATCCGGAACTGGCAGACAACATTTCAACAACGGTTTCGCCGATGTGTGCGGTATCCCGTATGTTAAAGGCAAAGGATCCGGGTACGGTAACGGTATTTGTAGGACCTTGTATTGCCAAAAAGAGCGAAGTCAAGGATAATGACATCGAGGGCAATGCAGATTATGTATTAACAATCGGTGAATTCCGTGCAATGATGCGTGCAAAAGACGTGCAGTTTGAGCCGGAAGAAAATGATTCACAGCAGGCAAGTGTATACGGTAAGCGTTTCGGAAACGGCGGCGGCGTAACAGCGGCAGTGTTAAAGAGCATGGAAGAAACAGGCACAGATACATCGGGACTGACAGTTGAAAAATGTGCCGGTGCGGCAGAAGTAAAGAAAGCATTAACATTGATGAAGGTCGGACGCCTTCAGGCAGATTTTGTAGAAGGCATGATGTGCGAAGGCGGATGTGTAGGCGGACCGAGCCAGCACAGAAGCGAGATGCAGTTTAAGAAAGACCGCGACACACTGATTGCAGAAGCAGATGACAGAGGTGTTCATGAAAATCTGGAATCTGTAGATATGGAAGCATTTGCGATGCACCGCTAGACTTGCATTTTTGCAGAAAACGCCTCAACGTTGTCACTTAACTTCGGCTTTTTTCTGCAAAAAATGCGGGAGAGGGTGGTAACGGGAGTGCGCGGCGCATTGTTTATTAATAAAACAGGTGGATGACCTGATTAAAAGAGGATTTGGACAGGTATGAGATTTGATAAGATTGTAAAGGTGCATGAAGGTGCATTTATTGACCGGTATAATGTAAGTTATACAACCCAGGATCAACGGAAAAAGGTCTATGAGATTATCAGCAGAAATAAGGATTTAAAGACACTGGAGGATTTGCATAATCCGCATACAGACGGCGTTGTAATTATTATGACAGATGCCGGTGGTGAAAAAATTCTCTTAAATAAGGAGTTCCGCATGGCTGTCGGGGAGTGTGTATACAACTTCCCGGCAGGGCTGATTGACAGTGGTGAAACACCGAAGGAAGCGGCGGCAAGGGAATTAAGGGAAGAAACAGGACTTGAGATTGTTGAGATTGCCGACCAGCTTTATGACAGCTACAGCGCCATCGGATTTTCCAATGAAACCAATGCTGTTGTGATCGGTACAGCAGCAGGCACATTTGCGCCGAGTACGTCTACGATGGAAGAAATTCAGGCAGGCTGGTATACCAAAGAAGAAGTAAAGAATTTATTGAAAAATAAGCATTTTGCGGCAAGAACGCAGGCATACTGTTACTTGTGGGCAATGAATTAAGAAAGAGTGGGAAAAACGTGAGAAAAAAGACAATTTTGACAATGGTATTGCTGCTGGCAACAGTTATGCTGATGCCGCTTTCAGGCTGCAAAAATAAGAAAGTAATACCGGTATTTACGTATGAAAAAAACGAAGATGATACCATTACGATAACGGGGCTGACCGATAAAGGCAGAGCGGATTCTAAGCTTACGATACCGGCACAGCTTGACGGCAGTACGGTAACAGCAGTTGCGGGAGAAGCATTTCGTGATGACTACAATGTAACCGAAGTGGTATTTGAAGAAGGCGTAAAAAGTATCGGTGACAATGTATTTTTAAACTGTACCATGTTACAGACCATTGCATTTCCACAGTCACTGGAAAATGTGGGGACACATGTTGTAACCAATACACGCTGGGAGAAGAGTCGTCTGGAAAGCAGCAATGAAATTATTGTCAATAATATTTTACTTGCGGTGAAAGAAAACCTTACAGAGTATACAGTACCGGAAAATGTTGTGAGCATTGGCTCGGGTGTCTTTTATGATAACACGGTATTGGAAAAAATCACGCTGAACAGCCGGGTAGAAGCAATCGGTAATTATGCATTTTCAGGATGTAGCAGCCTGACAAAGCTGGAGCTGCCGTCTTCTGTTAAAAAAATCGGTTATGCGGCATTTAACGGCTGTACAAAGCTGGAATTGTCTGTTAATTCCGGTGTGGAAGAAATCGGACAGGATGCATTTTTAGATGTGGAGCAGCTTGCATATGACGGAAAACTGACGGGTAGTCCGTGGGGCGCAAAAAGCATTAAAGAATAAAGCAAAGAATAAATGAGAACGGAGGCGGCATATGAAGGTTACAGACAGACATTTTTTATCGGCAGACCATAAGAATCACATCCACGTGAAAATCTGGGAGCCGGAAGGAAACGTGCAGGGTGTCATTCAGATTGCACACGGCATGATTGATTATATTGAACGTTATACGGCGATGGCAGAATATTTTGCAAAAAAAGGTTATGTCGTTGCAGGAAATGACCATCTGGGACATGGTGATTCTGTTTTGACAAAGGAAGATTATGGATATTTTACGGAAAAAAATGCAAGCCGTTGTGTCGTTGAAGATATGCATAAGCTGACGGCGATTATGAAAAAGAAATATCCTGATGTTCCGTATTTTCTGCTTGGGCACAGCATGGGATCATTTTTGTCACGAAGATATATTACGGAATACGGATATGAATTAAACGGTGTATTGCTGCTTGGTACAGGCAATCAGCCCGATATTGTTGTAAAATCGGGAATTTTGCTGGCAAAACTGGTAAGACTGATTAAGGGTGAGCGTTACCGCAGTCCGTTTTTAAATCATCTGATGTTTGGCAGTTACAATGCAAGAGTTGTCAATCCGGTAACGGATAAAGACTGGGTGTGTGGCAATGCTGAGGTGATTAAAGAATACGTGGCAGATGAAAAATGCAGCTATCTGTTTACGGTAAACGGATATCTTGGACTGTTGGATACGATTGCCTATGTAAAGAAAGTATCCAATATCCGTAAAGTACCAAGAGATCTTCCGGTGATACTGGCAGCAGGGACAAAAGACCCGGTGGGCGGTTATGGCAGAGATGTCAAAAAGCTGTTTGTGACTTACAGCAGGCATTTTTACGATGTGGAATTGCGGCTGTATGAGGATTGCAGACATGAGCTGCACAATGAACTGATACAGGAAGATGTATTTGAGGATTTATACCAGTGGATTTGTAAGCATAGATAAGGAAGGAAAAGGATGAAGGTATATACATTTTTAACAGATGGGTTTGAAACAGTGGAAGCACTGGCGGTTATTGATATTTTAAGGAGAGCGGGTATTGAAGTGGAAACGGTATCCATTACCGGAAATGAACAAGTATGTTCGGCTCAGAATATTACAGTAAAGGCGGATACATTATTTAAGGCTCAGCCGGTTTGTAAAGAAGACGTTTTATTCTTGCCGGGAGGTCCCGGACATAAGCAGTATAATGAATGTAAGCCGCTTTTGAAACTGCTTGAAAAGCACCACGCGGAAGGCGGACGGATTGCTGCAATCTGTGCAGCACCGAGTATTTTAGGACACCTTGGCATATTAAACGGAAAGAAGGCAACGGCATTTCCGGGCTTTGAAAAGGATTTAACAGGGGCAGAAGTGCTTACCGCACCAGTCAAAGTGGTGACAGACGGCAATATTACAACGGCAAGAGGCATGGGGGCTTCTATTGAACTCGGACTTGAACTTGTCAGACTGCTGATAAGTGAAGAAAAAGCACAGGAAATCGGACAATCTGTGCAGTATCTGGAAAAGCAGGCATAAGAATCATGGAAAATGAATACTTAGACAGTTACGAAAGAGCCAAAAGAGCGGATAGAGAGAGAAGAAGTCATGCCAGGCAGATGAAGCGCAGACGGCAGAAGCGTTTAAAAATGATAAAGGGAGCGATAACGGCTGCTGTTGCCGTCGTAGTTGCAGTATGCTGTATTTTGTATACAACCCGCGGCGAAGGCGGTGGTCAGGCAGATGGCATTAATTCACAGCAGATGGCGCAGGATGCCATGCAGGCACTGGCACAGATTTCAGAACCGGAACAGAAATTCAAATATCCGTCCGTCAGTGAAAATTATAAAGAAATCGTTTCGGAAGAAGTCAAAAGTCCGTATGTTGCATTACTCGACGTAGAAAACAGTCAGGTAATTGCAGGAAGGGGATACAACGAAAAGATTTATCCGGCTTCCATGACAAAGGTCATGACGCTGATTGTTGCGGTAGAGCAGCTTCAGGATTTAAACCAGACCTATGCGCTGTCGTATGAGCTGCTGGACCCGCTGGTGCGTGAGCAGGCATCCCGGGCGGGATTTGATCCGGGTGAAATGGTTACGGCAAAGGATTATCTGTATGGACTTGTACTGCCGTCAGGTGCAGATGCGGCGGTAGCCCTTTCGATTATGACAGCCGGTTCAGAAGAAGCATTTGCGGATTTAATGAATCAGAAATGCAGTGAAATCGGCTTGAAAAATACACATTTTATGAATGCATCGGGGCTGTATGACGAACAGCAGTATACAACACCGGTTGAAATGGCAATGATTATGCAGTATGCAATGCAGAATCCGACATGCGCAGAGGTGCTTTCAACGTACCAGTATACCACGACACCGACGGCTCAGCACCCGGAGGGAATTAAGCTTTCCAGTACGATGTTTAGCAGAATGTATGGTAATGAAGTCGAGAATGTGACCATCATGGCAGGAAAGACAGGATATACGCAGGAGGCGGGAAACTGCCTTGTAAGCTATGCACAAAAGAACGGGCATCACTATGTTGCATTGACAGCCGGGGCATCTTACAAATGGCACGTCATTTTTGATGATTTTGAAATTTATAAAACCTATCTGCCGTAGTTTTTACAAAAATTGTCATAATAATTGATTTACGGCTGCACATACTAATACCAAGATAAGCAACGAAAAAAGTTCTTATCTAAAACAAATATCATGGAGGTGCAGTATTATGACAAACTCTAATTCTAATTCAAAAACAAAGAAGGAAGCACAGGACGCACTTGACAGATTCAAGATGGAAGTTGCCTCAGAAATCGGTGTAAACTTAAAAGAAGGTTACAACGGTGATTTAACATCAGCAGAAGCAGGTTCTGTTGGCGGTAACATGGTTAAGAAGATGATTAAAAGACAGGAAGAGCAGATGTCACAGGGCAAGTAATCTGTCGGTAAAAAGAAGATTGTGCCGGTGATACAAAAAAGAAAAGCCACAGTTTCCACGGAAATTCAAACCTTGAATCACCGTGAAATGCTGTGGCATTTCTTTATGTTGTATAAGAGTTTAAAAGCCTTCTTCGCGCCGGGTTTTGCGCAGTGCAACGCGGCGTTCGGCAGCCTCCCATTTTGCCTGCTCCTCAATGGAAGAAACTGACAGTCGCGGAACGCGGACAGGATGGTCGTTTTCATCAAGGGCAACCATAATAAAGAAGGCGCGGTTGACAGGATAACGTTTGCCGTTTTTCTTTTCCACGTAGGTGTCAATGCGTACTTCCATGGAAGAATTGCCAACATGGGTCAGATAGCCGATTAAAACGATGACATCACCCAGATAACATGCTTCCTTAAATTGTAAGTTGTCAATGCTTGCCGTGGTAACGTTACATTCGCAGTGGCGTTTGGCAACAATGCCTGCGACTTCGTCAATCCACATTAAAAGCTGTCCGCCAAAAAGTCTTCCGGCACCGTTCATATCACGGTTACACAGTAAATGTGAAACCTCCGTGCGGGAAACTTCAACTGATTTTTCTTTTATCTCATTCATATAAATCCCCATTCCCATTTTTTTATCTGTCATCCGGACAGATTTGATAGTATTCTTACTATAACATAAACACAGGCGGTTCGTGAAATAAAAAATAAATAAATTGAAGAAAAATTTTACTGGTAAAGTAAAAAAAGTTATGTTATAATGCCTAATATGTACGTTGTACGCTAGAAAAATTTACATATATCTTTAAGGAGGAAATAGTAACAATGAGTTTTAAAGTAGAACAGATGGAAGAAAAGAACATGGTCAAACTCGTAATCGAGTCAACAGCAGAGGAGTTTGAAGCAGGTTTAAATAAGGCTTATAATAAAGATAAGAACAAGATTTCTATCCCGGGTTTCAGAAAAGGTAAGGCACCTCGTAAGATGATTGAGCAGATGTATGGTGCAGAAGTATTCTACGAAGATGCAGCAAACGCTATCATTCCTGAAGCATATGCCACAGCAGCTGAAGAAAGCAAGTTAGAAATCGTTTCACAGCCTAAGATTTCTGTTGTACAGTTAGAAAAAGGCAAGCCATTCATCTTCGCAGCAGAAGTAGCTGTAAAGCCGGAAGTAGAACTTGGCACATACAAGGGTGTTGAAGTAGAAAAGGCTGATACAGAAGTAACAGATGCAGACGTAGAAGAAGAATTAAAGAAGGTTCAGGAACAGAACTCAAGAACAGTAACAGTAGAAGACAGAGCTGTTAAAGACGGCGATATGACTGTTATTGACTTTGAAGGTTTTGTTGACGGTGTTGCATTTGAAGGCGGAAAGGGTGAAAACTATCCTTTAACAATCGGTTCTCATTCATTCATCGACAACTTTGAAGAACAGTTAATCGGCATGAACATTGGCGAAGAAAAAGAAATCAACGTAACATTCCCGGAAGAATATCATGCAGAAGAATTAAAGGGCAAGCCGGCTACATTCAAGGTATCCGTAAAGGAAATCAAGGAAAAGCAGCTTCCTGAATTAGATGATGATTTTGCACAGGATGTATCAGATTTCGATACACTTGCTGAATACAAGGAAGACTTAAAGAAGACAATTTCCGTTCGCAAGGAAAATGAAGCAAAGGCTAAGAAGGAAGACGAAGCAATCGCTAAGATTGTAGAAACATCTAAGATGGACATTCCGGAAGCTATGATTAATACACAGGTAAACAGAATGGTAGAAGACTTTGCACAGAGATTACAGCAGCAGGGCTTATCTATCGACCAGTACTTCCAGTACACAGGTATGACAGCAGATAAGATTGTAGAAGAAATGAAGCCGGAAGCTGTTAAGAGAATCCAGACAAGACTGGTACTTGAAGCAGTTGCAAAGGCAGAAGATATTCAGGTATCCGATGAAGAATTCGATGCAGAGCTTCAGAAGATGGCTGATATGTATAAGATGGAACTTTCACAGATTAAAGAATTTATGGGAGAATTTGAAGGAAAGCAGATCAGAAGTGATATTGCTATCCAGAAGGCAGTAGACCTTATCGTAAATTCAACTGTAGAAAAGTAATTTTCGCGTAAGAAAGGACAGAAATTATGAGTTTAGTGCCTTATGTCGTTGAACAGACCAGCCGTGGAGAACGGTCATATGATATTTATTCAAGACTTTTAAAAGACAGAATTATCTTCTTAGGAGAAGAAGTGACAGATGTATCTGCAAATATTGTTATTGCACAGATGTTATTTTTAGAGGCAGAAGATCCAAGCAAGGATATTCACCTTTACATTAACAGTCCGGGTGGTTCTGTATCTGCCGGATTTGCAATTTATGATACAATGCAGTATATTAAGTGTGATGTATCTACGATGTGCATGGGACTTGCAGCAAGCATGGGTGCATTTTTGCTTGCGGGCGGTGCAAAGGGCAAAAGACTTGCTCTCCCGAATTCTGAAATTATGATTCATCAGCCTTCAGGCGGTGCCAAAGGACAGGAAACAGAAATCAGAATCGTTGCAGAAAATATTTTAAAGACTAGAAATCGGTTGAATGAAATTCTGGCAGCCAATACTGGCAAGTCAGTAGAAGAAATATCTCGTGATACAGAGCGTGATAACTATATGACGGCTGCAGAAGCAAAAGAGTATGGTTTGATCGATGAGATCGTGACTAACCGTAAATAACAGACTGTATTCACTGTTATGATCGTGAAATAGAGATTTGTATAAAGTTATTGTAAGAGTGGGGGAATATCAGGCAGGGAGGTAGTCATGTCAGGAAAAAAAGATGATAAATTAAAATGTTCTTTTTGTGGAAAGACGCAGGATCAGGTGACGCGTCTGATCGCAAAAAGAACATTTTAATTTA
>OGGZ01002521.1_pt1 | contig 12363 bp, 9 predicted proteins | sample 1571371 | NCBI WGS metagenome assembly OGGZ01 (sample SAMEA2582025, study PRJEB24529) | metagenome | biome: Human gut stool | place: China | collected 2011
AGTATTCCACGCAAAGTCGGGTCATCCGGGCGGATCGCTCTCTATCGCAGATCTGCTCACATATCTCTATTTTGCCAAGATGAACGTATATCCTGATAAGCCGGAAGAGCCTGAGAGAGATAGACTCGTGCTTTCAAAGGGTCACACAGCACCTGCACTCTATGCAACTCTTGCAGAAAAAGGCTTTTTTCCAAAGGAGGAGCTGAAGTCCCTCAGACATATCGGTGCAATGCTTCAGGGTCACCCTTGTATCTCTATCCCTGGCGTAGATATGTCCTCTGGATCCCTTGGACAGGGCATTTCTGTTGCCTGCGGTATGGCGCTTTCAGGAAAGCTCACAAGCGATACCTATAAGGTGTATACTATCCTTGGCGACGGTGAGATTGAAGAGGGTCAGGTATGGGAGGCTGCAATGTTCGCCGCTCATTATAAGCTTGATAACCTCGTTGCTGTTGTGGATAATAACGGACTTCAGATCGACGGAAAGATAGAGGACGTAATGTCGCCATATCCTATCGTTGACAAGTTTGCAGCATTTGGCTGGCACGTTATCACAGCCGACGCTCACGATTTTGACTCACTTGAAAAAGCATTCAACGAGGCAGAAACAGTATGCGGTCAGCCTTGCGTTATCGTAATGAAGAGTATCAAGGGCAAGGGCGTTTCATTTATGGAAAACAACGTTTCATGGCATGGTTCAGCACCTAACAAGGAGCAGTATGAGCAGGCTGTGGCAGAAATAAACGAACAGCTTAAAAGTCTGGAGGGTTAAGCAATGGCAGAATTGAAGAAGAAAGCTACAAGAGAAAGCTACGGCGAGGCTCTTGCAGAGCTTGGCGATAAGTACGAGAACCTCTATGTTTTTGACGCAGACCTTGCTGCTGCAACAAAAACAGGTATATTCAAGAAGAAATTCCCTGACAGATTTTTTGACTGCGGTATCGCCGAGTCAAATATGATGGGCGTTGCAGCAGGTATGGCTGCAACAGGCAAGATACCATTTGCTTCTACATTTGCAATGTTCGCCGCAGGCAGAGCATTTGAGCAGGTAAGAAACTCTATTGGTTATCCTCACCTCAACGTGAAGATAGGTGCAACACACGCAGGTATCTCTGTAGGCGAAGACGGTGCAACACATCAGTGCAACGAGGATATCGCTCTTATGAGAACTATCCCTGGCATGGTGGTAATAAACCCTGCCGACGACGTTGAAGCAAAGGCTGCCGTTGAAGCCGCTATCCTCCATGAAGGTCCGGTTTATCTCCGTTTCGGCAGACTTGCCACACCTGTTTTCAACGACCCTGAAACATATAAGTTTGAGCTTGGCAAGGGCGTTAAGCTCCGTGACGGCAAGGATATAGCTATCGTTGCAACAGGCCTTATGGTTTATGAAGCTATCGAGGCCGCAAAAGCTCTCGCAGCTGAGGGTATCGAAGCAACAGTTATCAATATCCACACTATCAAGCCAATCGACGAGGATATCATCGTTGAAGCCGCAAAGAACACAGGACTTCTTCTTACAGTTGAGGAGCATAGCGTTATCGGCGGACTTGGCTCAGCCGTTGCTGACGTTCTTGCAGCAAGACACCCTGCAAAGCTTGTTAAGATCGGCGTTAATGACGAGTTCGGTCACTCAGGCCCGGCAGTTGATCTCCTTAAGGAATATGGCCTCTGCGCAGACAATATCGTTGCAAAGGCAAGAGATGCTGTTAAGGCAAAGTAATAAAAGCAAACGGACGGATATCTTCCGTCCGTTTTTTTGTACACAAAAAAGACACGCTTACGATCTTGTAAACGTGTCTTTTATTATGCTTTTACAGTGCCTGCATGAGTGTCGATAATGTTATTTATACATATGTAAAGATAAGGCTTAAGCTCGCCAATGTCCACAGGCTCGTTGTAAAGTATGGACGAGTAGCAGGTAGAGCTTACAAGCTCAACTATCATGAATATCATGACCTCAGGCTGAACAATATTATATGGAGCGTCAGCAAGCATAGCGTCATAAATGTTGCGGAAGTCGATGTCATCGTCCTTTATAGGCGATGTAAGAGCGTGCTTGAAAACGCCCCAGCTAAGATTTTTTGCAATAAAAGTCAAAAGCGACTTGTTCTCGTTTAGCTGGTTGATGATGTTGTCAACAATAAAAATAATTCGTTCGTTAAAGGTGAGCTTCTTGCCGCTCGCATTTAATGCCTCGATAGCGTTTCTGAAAAGCTGTGACGACTTGTGAGAAACAAGCTTGTTTCTTATGTCATATTTGTCTTTGAAATAAAGATAAAACGTCCCTTTCGCCACACCAGCGTTGTTCACAATGTCTGAAATAGAGGTCTTGCTCACTCCCTTGGTGGTAAAAAGACTAAAAGCCGTGTTAAGCAGAGAGTCCTCCTTTACCTTTTTGTTGGTATCAAGCTTGCCCATTTTAACACGTCCTTCCTTATTATAATATATATAATTTGTATGTCACACATACACAGGTTTACTGTGGTTGACCCTAAATCTATTATAATACAAAACCGTCTCAAAGTCAACTGAGCAAAATGACCAATAGCCAGTTATGACCGTTGGTCATTTTGTGCAACTCTACAAAAAGAATGACTAATGGTCATTTTACTATTGACTGTTGGTCATTTTTGATGTATACTATGAATTGTTAAAAGACCGAAAGGTCAAAAACTATGTGAAGGGAATGACATTTGATGCAGAAATTTGGCAGAGGAGTTGTAAAGCTCCGAGTACCGATACTCATAGTCAGCGTTCTGCTGCTGATACCGTCAATATTCGGATTTGTCAGCACAAGAATAAACTATGATATTCTTTCATACCTCCCGTCAGACATTGAAACCATGAAAGGTCAGGATATAATGCTTGACGAGTTCGGCAAGGGTGGCTTTTCGCTGGTAATGCTTGACGGCATGGACGATAAGGACGTTGAAAAGGTCAAGGAGAAGATCGAAAAGGTAGACCACGTTTGCGATGTTCTCTGGTATGACACCTTGGCAGACGTTTCACTTCCAAAGGAAGTTCTTCCTGATGATATTTACGATTTCTTCAATACAGATAACTCCACAATGATGGCTGTCTTTTTTGACGAAGCGACCTCCGCTGACGGCTCACTTGAAGCTGTCAAGGAGATAAGAAGCATCGCAGGCGAGCAGTGTTTCGTAAGCGGTATGTCGTCAGTCGTTGAGGATATCAAGGATCTGACAATGCAGGAAGCTCCGATGTATGTTGTTATCGCAGTAATACTTACAAGTATCATACTTGCACTTACAATGGATTCGTTCCTTATCCCACTGTTCTTTATGCTCAGCGTGGGCATGGCGATAATCTATAACATGGGAACGAACTTCATACAAGGCGAAATATCGTTCATCACCGAAGCTCTTGCAGCCGTGCTTCAGCTTGCGGTAACGATAGACTACTCGATCTTCCTGTGGCACAGCTACAAAGAGGAGAAAGAAAAGCACCCTGGTGACAACAAAGAGGCTATGGCAGTCGCCATCGGCAAAACTATCACCTCAGTCGTTTCAAGCTCCATAACAACAGTTGCAGGCTTCCTTGCACTTTGCTTCATGAGCTACGAGCTTGGCATGGACATGGGTATCGTAATGGCAAAGGGCGTTGTTATTGGCGTTATCTGCTGCATAACAGTTCTCCCGTCAATGATACTTGTATTCGACAAGGCACTTGAAAAAACAATGCACAAAGACCTTGTTCCAAGCCTTGAAAAGCCTTCAAAGTTCATTATCAAGCACCATGCAGCATTTATCGTACTCTTTATAGTTGTACTTATCCCTGCCGTATATGGTCAGATAAACACCAACGTTTATTATAACCTGACAGATACTCTTCCAAAGGATCTCAACAGTGTTATCGCAAACACAAAGCTAGATGAGGAATACAACATGGCAACGACCCATATGCTCCTGGTTGATGCTGATATGAAGCCAAAGGAAGTAAACTCTATGCTCGACGAAATGGGCAAGGTTGACGGAGTAAGCTTCTCAATGTCACTGGATACTCTTATCGGTCCGTCTATTCCTCGTGAGATAGTTCCTGAGTCAGTAACAAAGATACTCAAGAGCGACAAATGGCAGCTCATGCTGGTCGGCTCTGAATATAAGGTAGCTTCTGATGAAGAGAATGCCCAGATAGATGAGCTTAGCAAGATACTTAAATCCTACGATAAGGACGGAATGCTTATCGGTGAGGCGGCGGCAACGAAAGACCTTATCGACATAACAGATCATGACTTCAAGGTAGTAAATATAGTTTCTATCGCCGCTAACTTTATCATCATTCTTATTGCACTGCGTTCAGTTTCACTGCCTATCATTCTGGTAGCCGTTATCGAATTTGCCATCACAGTAAACATGGGTGTTCCGTGCTTTACGAATACCACCATACCGTTCATAGCGTCGGTAGTAATCGGTACTATCCAGCTTGGTGCAACAGTTGACTATGCTATCCTTATGACAACAAGATATAAGACCGAGCGTAACGCAGGCAAGGATAAGCACGAAGCTGTCACTATCGCACTCACCACTTCAATGAAGTCTATCATGGTCAGCGCACTTGGCTTCTTCGCTTCAACATTCGGTGTTGGCGTATATTCAAGCGTAGATATGATCTCACAGCTTTGTACGCTCATGTCAAGAGGTGCAATAATCAGTATGATAACTGTTATCTGCATACTTCCTTCAATGCTTATGCTGTTCGATAAGGTAATAATCAATACAACAATGGGCATGAAGAAAAAAGAAAATAAGCTTTATAAGCTTCCTGAAATAAACTAATTCGTAAAGGAGATATAGTTATGAAAAAGTATTCAAGAGTTCTTGCAGGCATACTTGCCGTACTTCTTTCCGCAGGCTGCACAGGTCTTTATGCAGCAGCTCAGTCAGACAGCTCTTCCGCTGCCGACAGCACTGCCTCAACAACAAAGAGCGAATCAGATAAAAAAGATACAAAAGATACAAAGAAAGCTGATAAGTCTGACAGTGATACAGAAAAGCAGGCTAAGGAAGAAACAGTTTATGTTATCACTGACGCTTCCGGCAACAAGACAAAAACAGTCGTTTCCAGCTGGCTGAAAAACCCACAGGGCGTAAAGAAGCTGGAGGACGTTTCCGACCTGAAAGATATCGAGAATGTTAAAACAGACGAGGGCTTCACAGCCAATGGTGATAAGCTCACATGGGATACCGAGGGCGGAGATATCTACTATAAGGGCTATACCGATAAGGCACTCCCGGTTGATGTAAAGGTAACATATACCCTTGACGGCAAGGAGATAAAGCCTGAGGACCTCGCAGGCAAGAGCGGTAAGCTTACAGTAAGATATGACTATACGAACAACGATAAGAAAACTGTCAAGATAAACGGCAAGAAAACAGATATCTATGTTCCATACCTTATGGCAACAACAGCTATCCTTGATACTAACGTTTATTCAAACGTTGAAGTAACAAATGGCAAGCTCATTTCAGACGGAAGCAGACAGATACTTATAGGCGTTGCAATGCCTGGCCTTACAAAGAGCCTTGATCTTCAGGATAACGAAGATATCGAGATACCGGAGTACGTTGAGTTCACAGCAGACGTAAAGGACTTCGAGTCAACGACCTCTCTCACAGTCGCAACATCTGACATCTTCTCAAAGCTTGACCTTAGCGATATCGGTGATGCTGACGATCTTCAGGATAAGCTTGATGAGCTTTCTGATGCTACAGATGAGCTTGTAGACGGCACAGCAGAGCTTTACGCAGGCATAAAGAAGCTGTCCGATTCCTCAGGAACACTTATCACAGGTATCGACAAGCTTTATTCAGGCTCTAAGTCACTTGACGATGGTGCAAAGACACTTAACAGCGGTGCAACAAAGCTTCGTGACGGAGCAAAGACCCTTGATTCTTCCACAGGTGAGCTTATGAGAGGTATCTCCACAGCTCATAGTGGTTCAACAGCCCTCCTCGGTGGTTTTGATCAGGTAAACAGTGGTATGTCAACCTTGAAGAACGGCTCATCATCACTTTCAAGCGGACTTTCACAGGTATCCTCAGGCGCACAGCAGGTAAATAACGGTGCTGCAAACCTTGCCGCAGGCACAAATAAGCTTGTTACAGGCGTAGGCGACCTCCAGACAGGTTCTAAAAACCTTGCCGCAGGCACAAAGCAGACCTATGACGGTTCAACTGCACTGAAAAAAGGCGTTGCAACACTTAATGCAGGCGTTTCTACACTCTATGAAAAGGTGCAGACACTCCCTGCAAGCGTTGAACTTCTTTCAAATGGCATAACAAAGGTAGATAACGCACTTACACAGTCTATCGCATACGACCAGCAGGTACTCGCAGGACTTGAGCAGCTTCTCGGCAATTACGAAGAAGGCTCAGCAGAGTATACGAGCATAAGCAATATGATAGCAGCCGTAAATGGCTCTATCCAGTATCAGCAGGGCGCACAGAGCGGCCTTGGCGATATTTCAACAGGTGTCGGCACAATGGCAACCGAGGGCAAACAGCTTGTTGACGGTGTAACTCAGATATACAATGGTCTTAACGATAAGAAGAAAGGTCTTGTCGCAGGCGTTGATAATTTGAATACAGGACTTAAAACAGTAAACGAGGGCGCTTCTGCACTTAAAACAGGTATCGGCACACTTGCTAAGTCCAGCAAGGATCTTAACAATGGTGCGGCTACACTCTCCGCAGGCACAAAGAACCTCTCCGCAGGAGTAAGCTCAGCACAGGCAGGCGCAAGCAAGCTTGATAAGGGTGTTGACAGCCTGAACTCAGGCGTATCAAAGCTTTCAAACGGTGCAAAAACTCTTGACAGCGGTCTTGGTCAGCTTGACAACGGCAGCAAGCAGCTAAAAGACGGTACTGCAACACTCTATTCATCACTTGTAGAGCTTGCACAGGGTACAACAACACTTTCAAGCGGCAGTGCAGAGCTGTTCAGCGGTATCGGTCAGCTCAAAGACGGCAGCTCACAGCTTTCATCTGGTGTTAAGAAGCTTGAAAGCGGTGCAAAGACCCTTAAAGACGGCATGGCTAAGTATAAGGACGAGGGCATCGGCAAGCTCCTTGACATCTACAACAACGACCTCAAGGGACTTATCGACAGACTTGACGCTCTCAAGACAGCAGCCGAGGATTCAACAACATTCTCAGGCGCAGCCGATGGCGTTGAAAGCTCAGTTAAGTATATTTACGAAACTGCGGCTATTGAAAAAGCAGACGAGTAATTTTTACTTCCCACACATAGCAAAGACCCCCTTGGACAGAAATGTCCTCCGCCCGTTTTATATATCCTACTGTCTTAGATAAACGCCGTTTTCTTCGATGTAGTCCTCCATGTCCTGCTTGTATTCAAGATCAAGAGAATCTTTAGGAAGTGCTTTCAGTGCTTTCTGACCAATGTCTTTTCTGAAATGCTCTCCCTCGAACTTTATCTTGGAAACAGCCTCGTAAGACTTGTCAAGTGCGCCCTGAAGCGTGTAAGCATTGCAGGTAACGCCCAGAACACGACCGCCGTTTGTGTAGAATTTGCCGTCCTCGTACTTAGTGCCTGTCTACCTGACCCTTGTCGTCCATCCCGAACATCTCGATACCCTTTTTGTACTTAACAGGATATCCTCCGCTCGCCATAACAACACAAGTGCAGTAACCCGACTTCCAGCCAATCTTGACATCAGCCAGCCTGTGTTCATAAATAGCCTCAAATATCTCGCAAAGATCACCCTCCAGCATAGGAAGAACTACCTGCGTTTCAGGGTCGCCGAAACGGCAGTTGTATTCAATTACCTTTGGACCATTAGGGGTGAGCATAAGTCCGAAATACAAACAGCCCTCAAAAGTCCTGCCCTCAGCGTTCATTGCATTGATAGTCGGCAGGAAGATCTTCTCCATGCACTCCTTGGCAATGTCCTCAGTGTAGTAAGGGTTAGGTGCAACAGTACCCATTCCGCCTGTGTTCAGACCCTTGTCGCCGTCCAACGCTCTCTTGTGATCCATTGAAGAGATCATAGGAACAACAGTCTTGCCGTCAGTGAATGAAAGCACAGAAACTTCAGGACCTGTGAGATATTCCTCCACAACGATAGTGGAGCTGCTCTCACCGAACTGCTTGTCATCTATCATGGAGTGTATAGCCTCCACAGCCTCTTTCTCACTCTCCGCCAGAATAACGCCCTTGCCAAGTGCAAGTCCGTCAGCCTTTATGACAGCAGGGTATGTGTTCTGTTCCTTGACATATTTTATAGCGTCCTCACTGTTTGTGAACACCTCGTATTTGGCTGTAGGAATATTGTATTTCTTCATAAGATCCTTAGAAAAGACCTTTGAACCCTCGATTATAGCCGCATTTTTCTTAGGACCAAAGGTCTTGAAACCCTCAGCCTGCAAAGCGTCTACCATTCCAAGTACAAGCGGATCGTCAGGTGCAACAGCCACCATGTCTACTTTAAGCTTCTTTGCCAGAGCCACAACGCCCTCGATATCCGTTGCCGCAACATCAAAACATTCTGCATAGCGTGAAATGCCACCGTTTCCGGGTGTGCAGTAAAGCTTTCCTACCTTAGGGGACTCCGCAAGCTTCATAACGATAGCGTGTTCACGTCCGCCTCCGCCAACAACTAATATGTCCATTTTCAGACCTCCTCAGTGTGTTTTTCCAATTATAACAATACCGCACACCTATGCTGTGCGGTATCGTCATTTATTTACTTCGTATATTATTACTTAAGCTCAAAGCTGTCAAGAACTGTCTTGAACTCGTCAGAAAGCTTGCTGTAAGCGTTCTCGCTTGCACCATATGTGATAACAACAAGGTTGCCGTTGTCAGAAGTGATTATCTGATTGAGCAGTACCTTCTGTGAGCCGATCTCGCCTGTTACGTCAACAATGTAAGCGTCCTTGCCTGCAAACTTATCTTCCTTGTCGTTTGTAACAGTGTAGCCGTCCATGGAATTATATGTTTGCTTGATCTGGTCAGCATAATCGCTTGCTGTAAGACCATTGAGCAGATCGTTTGACATTGAGATAACGTTGATAGAAGCAGACTCAAGCTCAGCATCATCGCCTGCGTCAGCGTATGTGAACATTACGTCAACACCAGCGGACTCCTGCATTGCCCACTTCTTTGAGTCGATCTTGAAAGTATACAGATCGCTTGTGTAAACGTCATTCTCATATGTGCCTTTAGCCTCGTCGCCAGTGCTTGTTGTGTCGTCAGCAGAAGTTGTTGTGTCAGCAACTGACTCCTCAGGTGCAGCAGTTGTAGTTGTTGTGTCAGCCTTAGACTCGACAGCAGGTGCGGCTGTAGTTGTAGTAGTTGTTGTTTTAGCCTCCGCCTTTGACTCGTTCTCAGAATCATTTGACTCTGAGCAGCCTGTAACTGCAAATACCATTGACAGTGCCATGAGTGATGCAAGTAACTTTTTCATAATAAATTTCTCCTTTTCTTCTTGACCTTTATTGTTTTGCATTAATGCACAGAAATTAGTGATGGAATAATCTTATTCCGGTGAATGCCATTGCCATGTTGTACTTGTTGCAAGTCATGATAACATGATCGTCCCTGATAGATCCGCCTGGCTCGGCAATGTAAGCCACACCGCTCTTTTTAGCTCTCTCGATGTTGTCGCCGAATGGGAAGAAAGCGTCAGAACCAAGGCAAACGCCTGTGTTCTTTGCAAGCCATTCCTTCTTTTCAGCCTCAGTTAGCACCTCAGGCTTTACCTTGAATGTGTTCTGCCATACGCCCTCAGCCAGTACATCATCATGCTCGTCAGAAATGTAAACGTCGATAGCGTTATCTCTGTCAGGACGTCTGATGTTGTCAACGAACTGAAGTCCCAGAACCTTTGGGTGCTGTCTGAGCCACCAGATGTCAGCCTTGTTTCCTGCAAGTCTTGTGCAGTGTATTCTTGACTGCTGACCTGCACCGATACCAATAGCCTGACCGTCCTTTACATAGCAAACGCTGTTAGACTGTGTGTATTTAAGTGTGATAAGTGAGATAACAAGATCAGTTTTCTTGTCCTCAGGTATCTCCTTGTTGTCTGTCACGATATTTGTGAGCATATCGTTGTCTATTTTCAGCTCGTTTCGACCCTGTTCAAAAGTTACGCCGAAAACCTGCTTTCTCTCAATAGGTGCAGGAACATAGTTCTCATCTATCTTGATGATGTTGTATGCACCCTTTCTCTTTGACTTGAGTATCTCAAGAGCCTCATCAGTGTAGCCCGGTGCAATGATACCATCAGAAACCTCTCTCTGGATCATCTTTGCAGTGCAAGCGTCGCACTCGTCAGAAAGTGCGATAAAATCACCGTATGATGACATTCTGTCAGCGCCTCTTGCTCTTGCATAAGCGCTTGCAAGTGGAGTTAGCTCGCCCAGATCGTCAACAAAATATATCTTCTTTTCCACCTCGCTCAAAGGCTTGCCGATAGCAGCGCCCGCAGGTGAAACGTGCTTGAAAGAAGTTGCCGCACACATACCTGTCGCCTTTTTAAGCTCTCTTACCAACTGCCAGCCGTTGAATGCGTCAAGCAGATTGATGTAACCGGGCTTGCCGTTGAGTACCTGGATAGGAAGATCCTTGCCCTCCTCCATAAATACTCTTGACGGCTTCTGATTAGGGTTGCAGCCGTATTTCAAAAGCATTTCATTTGCCATAATTTTTACCTCCTGTTTATATGAATAAGCCTTAGTTCATTGCAAATATTGCCACTCCTGCCATTACTGCCACAAGCAGTACCGCAGCGAATGAGATATAGAAAAGCAGTATGAGCTTGCCCTTGCTTTTCTCCTTAACGTCCCACTTCTTCGAGGGGATACTAGGTCTTGTCACACCCATTATTATCGGCATGATGAGCAGATATCCAAGCATACCGAGTATAAGGTTTATGCTCGGCGTATCGTCCATATTCTTCATGAGCAGAAAAATAGGTATCACAATAAGAATGTGCGCCAGCACCATGAATACTCGCCATATCCTGCGCTGTTTTATCTTTTTGTCCCTTATGCCGTTGAGTTCTTCCTCAGAAGCTTTTCTCTTTAGAAATTCTTCCTGCCTGAGCCTTACTTCTTCAAGCTTCGCCTCATCAACTATCTTGACCGTCCTGGTGCCGTCGTCAATGTAGTTCTGAGTGCCGCAGTAAGGGCAGTAGACGATCTTCTTATCGTCCTCTATCGTTATTTCACCGCCGCAGTTTTTGCACTGAAGTGCGATAAGTTCCAACTTGCTCCCCCCTGACTATTTGATGAAACGTAAGTAAAGCTTGCCCACTCCGAAGAATATCGCAGTGAACGTGATGTAGAAAAGCACCGCAGTTTTTATCCTGCCCATGCCCCCAGCGTTCCTCGGTTTAATAAGCGCCATTATCACAGGCAGAGCCACCCATAAGCATATGGAAGCGATTATTGCAAATACAGACTGATACATCACCGCACCGCTGAATACAAGCGTGAATATAACGTGCAAAACGATGCAAGCTATTATCCACCCCTGCTTCTGTGAAGCGTTCTTGTATCTGCCGCTCGCCTCCTCGTCACGAAGCTTCTGGTCAAAGTCTGATACCTCTTTATTGAGCTTTATCTCTTTGAGCCTTGCTTCGTCAATGACGTTTATTATCCTGTTTCCGTCATCGAGCAGTATCTGCGATCCGCAGTATTTGCAGAACGTCTTTTTCTGTCCCTCGTGAACTTCAAGCTCGCCGCCGCATTTGGGACATTTTAATGCAACTAACTCCATTTTTTCTATACTCCTGCTTCGCTTTAGGGATATTACTTGCTGTACTTATTAACGATCTTAGAAACAGCATTGCCGCTTGCGATATCAATGTATCTTACAAACAGCGATACCTTGTTGTCCTCGTTGAGTGCTTCCCAAAGCTTGCCCGTGAACTCCTCGATATCGTTAGGTATCTCCACCTTCTTAGGCTCGCCCTCAAAGCTTGGCAGAGGATTGCCGTCACCCATATAAGTGTGGATAAAATGACCCACACCGTCAAGAGGGTTGGTGTATGTGTAAGTAAATCTCTCGCAGCAGTCAGGGTTGCCGTCAGCGGACTTGAGTATGCTCATAGCATAATTATATGCGCCGTTCTCAACGTGCATGATACCTGAAATACGAGGAGTGTAGTTTGGAGCGTCGTCCTCATACTCTCTCGTTCTCAGAGATTGCTCAAAAGTCTGCTGCTTGTCCATAAGTTCGTAAATAGTGTCCGTCTGATCGCCGTTTGTAACGATAGTCTTGTTTCCAAGCACACGGACAGGTGCATAGATTATAAGGCTTGGGTCTTCAAGCTTAGATGGGTCAAATGCCTGTGTCCTTATGCCTTCCCCATCT
>OGGZ01002525.1_pt1 | contig 12324 bp, 9 predicted proteins | sample 1571371 | NCBI WGS metagenome assembly OGGZ01 (sample SAMEA2582025, study PRJEB24529) | metagenome | biome: Human gut stool | place: China | collected 2011
AATTATTTGAAAAGTATGGCAAATCAGCTACTAACACAGGTTCTGCTGAGAGCCAAATCGCATTGTTCACATTCCGTATCTCTCACTTGACAGAGCACTTGAAAGTGAATCACAAAGATTACGCTACGGAAAGATCATTGAAGATGTTGGTAGGTAAACGTCGTCGTTTATTGGACTATCTGATCAAGACTGACATCGAGAGATACCGCGCTATCATCAAAGAACTTGGTATCAGAAAGTAAGAAAAAGCTTACTCGAAAATATTAAAAAGGGCAATCCCAAATGGGTATTGCCCTTTTTATTTGTCTTAATCCTAGATATAATAAAATATTAATGTAAATTTGCGCCGTTTAGTATCAAATTATCAAACATTACAGGACTATAAATAACAAATCATACACATGGGAAACAACAAAATTATAGGCGCGAAAATTAAAAATATCCGGGAATCGAAACAACTCTCTATCGAGGAGGTAGCCGAACGCTCCGGGTTAGGTATCGAACAGATCGAACGTATCGAGGGTAACTTGGATTTTCCATCTTTGGCCCCTCTTATCAAAATAGCACGGGTATTAGGGGTACGTTTGGGTACATTCTTGGATGACCAAGCGGAGCTAGGCCCGGTCGTATGCCGCAAAAAGGACAGCGAGGCCGATGGTATCGGGTTCACGAACAACGCGACACAAGGGCACAAGCATATGGATTACCACTCGCTCTCGCAAGATAAGTCCGGCCGCCATATGGAACCCTTCTTGATCGAGATCGCTCCCTCCGAGGAAGGCGAGGATTTCATCCTGTCCACGCATGAGGGAGAGGAGTTTATCTACGTATTGAATGGCGTCGTAGAGATCAATTACGGAAAGAACACCTATATCCTAGAGGAAGGCGATAGCATCTATTATGATTCTATCGTGGCGCATCATGTACATGCGGCAGCCGACAACAAGGCCCGAATCCTAGGAGTTGTCTATACACCTTATTAAATCCGGCGTTTTATGGAATTACATAACAGAACCCTTGGCCAATGGCTGGAACATTGGGCCGAGACTACACCGGACAAGGAATATATCGTTTATTCGGACCGTGACTTACGTTTCACTTGGAGCGAATTCAACAAGCGTGTGGACGACATGGCGAAAGGCATGCTGGCGATCGGTATCACTCATGGCACACATGTCGGCGTATGGGCGACAAACGTACCGGATTGGCTGACTTTCTTATATGCCGGAGCCAAGATCGGTGCCGTACTGGTCACGATCAACACCAACTATAAACAAAGCGAACTGGAATATCTGGTTGAGAACGCCGATATCCATACGATGTGTATCACGGACGGCGTGTTTGATGGAAGTTACGTGGACATGGTCTATACCATGTTGCCGGAATTGAAGACCTCTCAACGGGGGTATTTGAAAAGCAAGCGTTTCCCACGCTTGAGAAATGTAGTATATATCGGACAGGAGAAATACAGGGGTATGTACAATACGCCCGAGATGTTGCTCCTCGGACAAAATATCAAGGATGAGACCTTAGAGGCTGCCAAAGCGAGAGTAAATTGCCACGACGTTGTCAATATGCAATATACTTCCGGTACGACCGGCTTCCCGAAAGGGGTCATGTTGACTCACTACAACATCGCCAACAACGGTTTCTTGACGGGTGAGCATATGAAATTCACCGCCGACGATAAGCTTTGTTGCTGCGTACCTCTCTTTCATTGCTTTGGTGTGGTATTAGCTTCCATGAACGTATTGACGCATGGATGTACGCAAGTGATGGTCGAGAAATTCGATCCGCTATTGGTATTAGCTTCTATACATAAAGAGCGTTGCACGGCCGTGTACGGCGTGCCTACCATGTTCATTGCCGAGCTGAACCACCCGATGTTCGAGATGTTCGACCTCACGTCGTTACGTACCGGTATTATGGCAGGTTCGCTTTGCCCGGTTGAACTCATGAAAACCGTGGACGAGAAGATGCATATGCGTGTAACCAGCGTGTATGGATTGACAGAGACCTCACCGGGTATGACCCACTCCCGTATCGAAGATCCGGCCGAGGTGCGTTATAATACTGTAGGCCATGAGTTCGAATTTACCGAGGTACGGGTTATCGATCCGGAGACCGGCGAAGAATGCCCCGTCGGCGTACAGGGCGAGATGTGTAACCGCGGTTATAATAACATGAAAGGTTACTATAAAAACGAAGCCGCCACCAATGAGGCGATCGACAAGGATGGCTTCCTGCATTCCGGCGACTTAGGCGTGAAAGACGAGAACGGCAACTATCGGATCACCGGCCGTATCAAGGACATGATTATCCGCGGGGGCGAGAATATCTATCCCCGTGAGCTGGAGGAGTTCCTCTATCATTTCCCCGGCGTGAAAGACGTGCAAGTAGCTGCTGTTCCTTCCAAGAAATATGGAGAGGAAGTGGGTGCCTTTATCATCCTTCACGATGGTGTGACGGCTACGGAGGAAGAGGTGAAAGACTTCTGCCGCGGAAAGATCGCCCGGCATAAGATCCCGAAATACATCTTCTTCGTCGATACCTTCCCGATGACCGGAAGCGGAAAGATACAGAAGTTCAAGTTGAAAGACCTCGGGCTGAAACTATTGCAAGAGCAAGGTATCACGCCGGCCTAACGATTTAGTGGACAGTTAACAGTTACTTTAAAATCCTCATAATGGGCGGCACGATCTTCCCGTGTCGCCCATTTTCCTAAAGAACGATGGACGGAATCAACACACTGCGTTACTCGGATTTATTTTTAGCGATGTATTTCGATGGCGGGAAGAGCTGCCTGCACCGGAATCATTCGCACGTGTTGGTGTATGTATACTCCGGAGAGATGGTAATCGACGAGAAAGGCCAAATCACCCGGTTACATAAAGGAGAATGCGCTTTCATCCGCAAGGACTTCAGCGTACAGATGACGAAACAAGCATGGAATGGCGAGCAGTTCAAGGCGATCTTCTTGATGTTCACCATGAAGTTCCTACGCAACTTTTACAGCAAATTAGATCGAAATACTCTCCCTAAAGACGCCAAGCGAGATCAGGTAAGCCTTTACAAGCTACCGTCCAACCGTCCCGATATCGTAAGCTTGTTTGAGTCGATGACCCCTTATTTCAATTCCAAGATCCAACCGACAGACGAATTGCTGCAACTAAAAATGGTCGAGGGCGTCTATGTGTTGCTCAATACCGACAAGAATCTATATGCCTCTATCTTCGATTTTACCGATCCATGGAAGATAGACATACTGGAATTCATGGAGCGGAATTATATGAACGATATTTCCATGGAAGAAATCGCCAACTATACGGGACGCAGTCTCTCCACATTTAAACGTGATTTCAAGAAATGTAGCGCTCTCTCGCCCCGGGAATGGCTCATCCGACGCCGCCTTGAAGCCGCACATGGGCTGATACGTAAAGGGGGGCGTAAGGTCTCGGAGATTTGTTTCGAGGTAGGCTTCAAGAACCTTTCCCATTTCTCGAAAATCTATAAGATAGCGTATGGCGTACCGCCAACCGAGGATATATAATATTTATAATGGGCCACACAACAAAGCTATTTGAACCACATAACAAAGCCTCTATACCACTCCCTCCTTATCTTCGCGACATAAATAATAACAAAATGTAAATCAAATGATCATGACAAAGACAACGGAAGAGAAAGTAGCTTTAGTAACCGGTTCAGCGATGGGTATCGGACTCGCTTGCGCCGAAGCCTTCGCCAAGGCTGGATACATAACCGTATTGGCAGACATCCGTGAGCCGGGAGAACAGGTAGAGAAATTAGTAGCCGAGGGACATAAGGCCGTAGCGTATCGGTGCGACGTATCAAACACGCAAGCCGTAAAAGAGATGATCGACTGGATCGTAGCTACCTACGGAAGACTGGACGCGGCTCTTAACAACGCAGGCATACAAACACCGCAACGCCCAATGGCGGAAATCACCGACGATGAATTCGACCGTACCGTGGCTGTCGATTTGAAAGGTGCCTGGAACTGCATGCGTTATGAGATCCTGCAAATGCTAAAACAAGGCGGCGGCGCCATCGTCAACACCTCATCGCAAGGCGGAGTCACGGGATTTCCGGGGCAAGCGGCCTACATAGCCTGTAAGCATGCCGTTATCGGACTGACACGTACCGCCGCTATCGACTATGCGGCAAAGAACATCCGCATCAATGCCGTATGTCCGGGCGTTATCCGTACGCCGATGGCGGAAGACTTAATGCGGCGTGACCCTTCCTTGGAGAAGGAGCTGGTGCGCGACATTCCCGCAGGGCGGCTCGGTAAACCGGAAGAGATCGCCAACGCCGTACTTTGGCTATGCAGCCCGCAAGCGAGCTTCGTAGATGGGCATGCGTTATTGGTAGATGGAGCCTTCAGTATTCATTAAATCGCAAAACTACAGAGAACCCAATACTGCAACGGCATTGCAGTGTTACTACAATGCGGGTTGCAGTAACGAACCCACCGTACCCCTCAGCAAGCCTCTGCCCTAGATGGAAATTCATAGATAAAGAACACCTACTATCAACGCTTTTTCGTACCTTCGCGTCTCAACCATTTATAGTATTAATTTATGTCACAATTATTTCCAACTAATCTGCCTTATAAAGTGGCAGATATGAGTTTGGCCGAATTCGGTCGCAAAGAGATCGAGATCGCCGAACACGAAATGCCGGGATTAATGGCGCTACGCCAGAAATACGCCGATCAGAAACCCTTGAAAGGCGCACGTATCACCGGCTCACTGCATATGACTATTCAGACGGCGGTGTTAATCGAAACATTAGTTGCGTTGGGAGCGGACGTTCGCTGGGCTAGCTGTAACATCTTCTCCACACAGGACCATGCGGCAGCGGCTATCGCAGCTGATGGCGTACCGGTATTCGCTTGGAAAGGCGAGACGCTGGAAGAATATTGGTGGTGTACGGACATGGCGCTTCGTTTCCCGGAAGGTAAAGGCCCTCACATGATTGTTGACGATGGCGGCGACGCTTCCTTGCTGATTCACATGGGCTATCGTGCGGAGAACGACGCGGAGACCATCAACCGCAAAGGCGGGAATCATGAGGAACAGGTAATTCTAGATACATTAAATCGTATCCTTCAAGAAGATAACAGCCGTTGGCACCGTACGGTAGCCGAGATGAAAGGTGTGTCGGAAGAGACGACCACCGGCGTTCACCGTCTGTATCAGATGATGGAGAAAGGTGAGTTGCTGGTTCCGGCTATCAATGTTAATGACTCCGTGACGAAATCCAAGTTCGATAACTTATATGGTTGCCGTGAGTCTTTGGCGGACGGCATCAAGCGGGCTACGGACGTAATGATCGCCGGCAAGGTGGTAGTCGTTGCCGGATATGGTGACGTAGGTAAAGGCTGCTCTCACTCCATGCGCTCTTACGGGGCCCGTGTACTCGTGACCGAGATCGATCCGATCTGCGCCCTGCAAGCCGCTATGGAAGGTTTCGAGGTTACGACCATGGAAGAGGCCGTGAAAGAGGGTAACATCTTCGTTACGACCACCGGAAACTGCGATATCATCACGATCGAGCATATGACACAGATGAAAGACCAATCGATCGTATGTAACATCGGTCACTTCGACAACGAGATACAGGTGGATAAGCTTGTCAACTATCCGAATATCAAGCACACGAATATCAAGCCTCAAGTGGACAAATATACGTTCCCGAACGGAAACTCCATCTTCTTATTGGCAGAGGGACGCTTGGTAAACTTAGGTTGCGCTACGGGACACCCATCATTCGTAATGAGCAACTCATTTACGAACCAAGTTCTTGCCCAGATGGATTTATGGCAAATGGCCTATGAGGTAGGCGTATATCGTTTGCCGAAACGTTTGGATGAGGAAGTTGCCCGCCTACACTTGGAACGTATCGGCGTGAAATTATCTACATTATCACAAAAGCAAGCTGATTATATCGGCGTACCGGTAGAAGGACCGTACAAGGCTGATCATTACAGATACTAATTAATTGAAGATTGAAAGTTGAGAATTGATAATGAAGGGAGGGCAGCTCCTGTAGTTCTCGATTCTTAATTTTCAATTTTCAATTCTTAATTTTCAATTACCATGCGTTTCGCTATTCTCTCCCCCATTTATCCCTATCGTGGCGGTATCGCCCAATTCAGCGGGATGCTCTATACGGAATTAGTAAAAGAAGGTCATGAAGTAAAGGCTTTCAACTTCAAACGTCTTTATCCGGATATCTTATTTCCCGGCAAGACTCAATACGTAGAAGCGGGAGACCGTGCGATCGAAATCGAGAGCGTGCGAGTATTAGATAGCGTCAACCCGGTTAGTTATTTCAGTACCGTAAACGCCATTCGTTCCTATGCGCCGGACGTACTGATTATCTCTTACTGGATGTCCTTTTTCGTTCCCGGATACGCCCACGTAGCAAATCGGATGAAAAAGCATTGTAAGGTAATCACCCTTATCCACAACGCGATTCCCCATGAGCCGCGTTTCTTCGACAAGCCTTTAGCTTCGTTACTTTTCAAGCAATGCCATGGCTTTATCGTGATGAGCGATAACGTGCGGTATGATTTGCGGAAACTTTACCCGGGCGCTAAATATATCCAGAACCCACACCCGCTTTATAATCATTTCGGGAGTAAGATCAACAAGAACGAGGCATGCCGGAAATTAGGAATCCATCCGTCCAAAAAGAATCTTCTATTCTTTGGACTGATACGGGATTATAAAGGATTAGACCTGCTGATAGAAGCGATGGGACAGCTTAACGAGGATTACCATCTCATTATAGCCGGCGAATGTTACGGTAGTTTCGAGAAGTATCAGGCTCTGATCGATGCATCTCCGGCAAAAGAACGTATATTCGTCCACTGTGAATATATCAGCGACGAGGAAATCCCCATTTATTTCTCAGCGGCGGATGCCTTAGTACTCCCCTATCGCTCCGCCACTCAAAGTGGTGTCGTATCCGTAGCCTACAATTACGATTTACCTATGTTAAGTACTCCCGTAGGCGATTTCAAGAACAGCATCGAAAAGCCGGGTACAGGCATCGTAGTGCCTGAGATATCCGCAACGGCCCTCGCCCAAGGTATCGAGGAACTTTTCACCCCCTCACAGCAAGCCACCATCCCTGCGAACATATCCAAAGAAAAAGCAGCTCTCTCGTGGGAAACCCTAACGAGAAAACTGCTCGATTTTATCAATAGCGGTTTCATCTAGTTGTAGAGACGGGGTGTGCCCCGTCTCTACAACCAACCGGAATTTATATCTCTTTTTGCTTTCTAGCTTTCCAAACCGAATATCCTACCGCACCAATCAATAACAACAAGATAATCAACGAACTGAAAGAGGTAATATAAGCCGCCGTAATATAACCTTGCGGTCTAAACTCAAATACGATCTGATGCTCTCCCGCAGGAACTAACATAGCTCGTAATATCCAATCCGCCCGGAAATGCGAAGCGGGCTTACCATCAATAGTTACCTCCCATCCCGGTTGATAATAGATCTCTGAGAATACCGCTAATTGCTCAGAATTCGTCTTCGTCGTATAAACTAATTTATTAGGGCGATAACTATCCAATGTTATCGTAGCAGTAGAGTCCAATTGAGGCGTGAAACCTTTCACCTCATCAGCGAAACGTTTATCGACAACCGCCGTCGTTAACGGATTGATCGTATTCAACGCCGCTATTTCCGCATCCGCATTCTCCACGACCTCCACTTTATCCACAAACCAAGCGTTGCCGAAAGCAAACGGATTCCTCAAAGGCGGTTGCTCCGGATTATAGATAATATAACGTGTATTGAGCATATTCAAGGACGGGCAAGCAGCGAACGCCCCCATCAAATCCTCTGCGGTCTGCGCTTTCTGGAAAGCCCCGATAACCGAGTTAAGCTCTCCTTGCAGACGGTGGTCGATCAATTCTTGGTACCGTCTCAATTTAGCGGCATAGTAACCGCCGATGGAGTGGTGATAATAAGATACACTAGTCTCTTGAAATGGATTATTTAACGTCACTACACGATAAGAAGGATCTTTATCCTTAAAGATCTCTTGGTCCGCAACAGTCTCCTTATACACGTCCACAGCTTTCTGACGAACAAAATCACCATCATTCAAATAACGTTTATCGACAGTCCACAAATCAGCCAACATCAAAACTGCCACACCTATTCCCACAATCGTACCAGCCTTCTTTCGATCTTTTACCGTATAATACCAGAATAATAAAGCGGCACCCAGCAATATAAAAATCAGAGAGCGCATAGCATCCGCGGAAGCCAAAGAAGCCCGATCCATCAATAAGGCATTATAGTACCAATCCGGTAATTGGTATTGAGCATCAAAAGAGGAACGGAAATCAAGTAACATGCTTGGCATCACCCAAAGGATCAAGCACAATCCACCCGTAATCGCTAAAGAAACGATTAACCCCCTTTTAAATAAAGCATCATCCACTTTTCCCGACACGATCTCTTTCAGCCCCCATATCGCTATGATGGGAAATACCATACCCGGAATAACCAAAGCCATCTCCACCGTACGGAATTTATTATACATCGGTAAATAATGGAACATAAAATCATTAAAACCATCAAAATTACGTCCCAAAGCCAAAAAAATCAAGAACACCGAACCAGCGAACAGCCACCACTTTATCGGGTTCCGGATCACGAACATTCCTATGATAAACAAGAAACAAACCAACGCTCCAAAATACACCGGTCCCGAAGTAAACGTCTTCTCCCCCCAATAGGTAGGAGCTTGTACTTCTTTTCCTACTTGAGCCCCCTTTGCCCTTAATTCCTTATACAATTCAGAGTCCGGTCCTAACATACCTCCGGATCCCCCTCCATAAGCATTAGGAACCAGCAATGTCAATAGCTCACCTTTACCATAGCTCCAGGCAAAAGCATAATCCTTATCCAGGCCCGAAGAGATTTTCTCTCCGGAAGCCGTAGTAGTAGTCAATTCCGTAGCACCACGGATAGAGTTCTTGCCAAGATCCCAATGAGCATACATATTTTGAGCGTTGGGAAGAATCGCTAATATAACGCAACCAACCATAATCACGGTCACTTTGCCTAACTCTTTGTATGTTTTCTCTCGTAGTTTAGCGAACACGTACCCCAGATAAACAAACAAACAAAGCAGCAATAAATAATAAGTGATCTGGATATGTCCATTCGATATGGATAAGGCAACTCCCAACAAGAATACGATTCCTCCCCACAAATACTTACGTTTGAACAGGAGCGCCATACCCGCAAGGGTTAGCGGCATATAGGCAATGACATATGCTTTCGTTATATGCCCGGCTTCTATAATGATTATATTATAAGAAGCTAACGCAAAAGCGATCGAGCCCGCAAGGGCCAGCCACCAATTCACCCCCATTACACACATCAATATATAAAAACATACCAAACCGGTAAATACCATGCCCGCATTCAAATAACCGATATCTTTTAATGGTGCCTCTAATAAAGTATACCCAGGCAACTTAGGGGCAGGATTCCCATATCCTCCCGCATAGGGCATTCCTCCAAACATGGCATCAGACCAAACGCTAAATTCACCGGGCTGGGCGGATTTCTCATATTTCTCCATCTGGCTACCTCCCATGCCAACAGCTTTCTCCATGTCTCCCTGACGAATCGATTTACCCTCAAATACGGCCGGGGCAAAATAAACCACTGTCAGCACCAAGAACACGGCTACAGCAGCGATATGCTTCCCCCATTTTTGCATTATACTCCGCATAAAACTTATTTATATTTAATTATTTATACTCTACCTTTAAACCATTTGGCAAAATAGAAACGTACGGCGAACCAACCATGCAATGCGATTGTCGAGACTTTCCCATAATATTTGCACATAATCTCATACCGCTCTTTCAAGGAAGCTTTCCGATTGGCGCTACTTAATCCTTCCTCCAAGAAGTCAGACAAAACCAGATGCGTATTATGCACTCTTTTCGCACGCTTCAGACATTGGATGCACCAATCATAATCGGCCGTCAAACGATAATCCGTATTATATAACGGAGCTATCTCCCGTTTTGATATAAACGACTGGTGACAAACCAACATTCCCATTCGAAAACCCTTCCAACTGAGTCTCTCCGGAGCCTTCAACCTGCGCATCCCCAACGATTTGCCCGCCGCGTCAACGATCCGGGTCTCTCCGTAAATCACGTCTGGCAAAGATACTTTCTTTTTCAAAGACGCCACAATTCTTTGCACGGTATCTGCGGTATAAAGTGTATCGCCCGCATTCAAGAACCACACATAGTCCCCCGTGGCTCGCCTTAAACCTTTATTCATGGCATCGTACAAGCCTTTATCAGGCTCGCTTATCCAAGAAGCGATACCGGACTCATATTGCTTGATGATCTCTACGGTCTTATCCTTCGACGCTCCGTCAATCAATATATACTCGATATTCGGATACGACTGGCTAAGTACGCTCAATATCGTACGCTCCAACCATCGCTCCGCATTATAGGTGATCGTTATGATCGAAAATGTAGGTTGCTGATTCATTTTTCCTTCTTTGTTTTATAAGCCTGTTTCGGATGATTTGGGGTATTGGGATATAAGCGCGTCAAACGCCCCGTTGACAGAAGCAAAGGTATAAACTCATTTTTTATATAAGCAGGATTTCTATTCACGAAAGACGCTATTTCTTCTATCGTTAAATAGGCATTCAAACAACAAGCTACTATAGAATCCATCATCTCTGCTTTACTCATTCTTCGGACTCTCTTTGAGGCCATATCCGAAGGTCGCAAGGTTTCATTCAAAGGTCGCAAGGTTTCACCTAAAGGTCGCAAGGTTTCATCCGCAACATAAGGCGATTCAACAATCTGTTTAGACATAAAAGTCAAATACAAGAATCCCATCTTATACTCATACACAGGAGCAGATAATCCCTCAGCTACACAGTTATCAATAATACGCTGTGTCCCTCTTCCCCAGCTTTCAATAAAACCAGCCTTGTAAAAGACATCCGCAATCAATTTATTATGAGGTCTGGAAGGGTGAGGCCTAGATAAGTCCTCTACCGTAATATCCTGCAAACGAGCCTCATTCCCCATTACTAACTTATCGTCATAAATACGGATTTGTATTTCGGAAGAGACAAAATATTAGAGATGAATAATCGAGTTCAATAGGGCTTCCCGCAAGGCCTCATAGGGATAAACTAATTTCTCGCGCCGATGAATCCCTTCATAAGATATATAACTTAACAAGTATTTTGTTCGCAAGATATCCAACGCCCGATCAACCTGCTGAATCAAATTGCCCTCAATGATATCAGTCGTCAGTACTTCAGTCTCCGAAAGGAACTTACCGATCTTTATCCGAGCCTGTAGCACATATTTTTGTACATTCTTTCCAAACAAGACCACAGCGGCTCTACCTCCGACTACTAAATTCAATCGTTTCATTAAAGCCAATATATCTGTTTCCTGCTCAATGGAAGGAACCCTATCCTTAGCTAATAACTTAAAACGTTCTACAGTTTCTATATCTATATCATCCAAAGAGAAATCTTCCTCAACCACACTCTCCCACGTCAGCCCCATTTTCGCAGCAAGAAACATATTCAACTGATTCCCCTGCAATTCAGAAGTAACACTTCCACTCCGAGTATAATATCGCCCGTGTACAGAAATCGGCATAGCAGAAGGCTGAACTTCTATCTCTAAATACTCTTTACCATTACTCTCTTTTAAATGGACAAGAGGCATAATTCCGGTTTTCTGGGCAATAAAATTAGGAAGTCTCTCTATTAGTTTCTCTGGATGCTCTATGCCAACAACCGTCCCATTATCATTTAAACCAATATACAACACGCCTCCCTGCGTATTACAAAAAGCAGAGACATAACGAGTATATTCGTCATGCCATGATTCCTTAAATTCGATATGCTGGTCTTCTTTCATTCTATTCACGCTTATTACACAGACTCTGATACAAAGCTATATATTTTTTGGCAATAATCGATTCCTTATAACAATCATGTACCTTGCGGATACAAGCCTCATCTAATCGCAAAGACTCTCGATTATCGATTACCCACTTGATACCCGTAGCCAAGTCATCCGTATCCTTATATTTCGCCAGGTATCCATTTTCCAAGTGGTTTATAATATCAGTCTGTCCGCTATTATCAAAACTCACCGCCGGACAACCACAAGCCATCCCTTCTATAATAGTCTGGCCAAAAGTCTCATACAAAGAAGCTACCACCGTTACGTCAGCTGCGGCATATAAT
>OGGZ01002529.1_pt1 | contig 12301 bp, 17 predicted proteins | sample 1571371 | NCBI WGS metagenome assembly OGGZ01 (sample SAMEA2582025, study PRJEB24529) | metagenome | biome: Human gut stool | place: China | collected 2011
GATGGCAGACGGAGGTTCTCTTGCTTTTGAAAAAAATCTGGAACAAATAGTAAGGAAAGAATTTAATGATAGAGGTCTTGAATTGAGAAGCTTCTCTGCTCAGCTTGAATTTTCAAATAAAGTAAGAGAAAAGATAGACAGTCGTAACGAAGTAAATACCAATATTTCCGTTCTTGACCAGCAAATTGAAGAACAAAAAAAGCGTAACGAACTGGAACAACTTCGTACAGAACAGCTTTTGATTCAAAGCCGTGGTTTAACTAAAGAAATTCTTCAAAAGCAGTTTATTGAAAAATGGGACGGTAAGACACCATTATACGGTGTTGTTCCTGAATTTCTTAAACTCACGAAATAACTATCTAAATAGCCAAGTTGAATAAAATGGCTCCCGCGTGAAGTGCGTCGGCGCACGTTTTCCATAATGTTTAGTTTAAAAGTTTTGACAAATTCACATTTCAGGGGTTCGACTCCCCGGCGCGGGACTGAATATTTAAAAGAAACGATATGATTAACAAATGTACATTCATCGGTAATCTGGGGAAAGACCCCGATTATAAAGTGCTGGGAAGCGGACACAAGGTAGCAAGTTTCTCCATCGCCTGCAGCCGGAAAGTGAAAAACAAGGAAAATGGAGAGACAAAGGAATATACGGAATGGATTCCCATTGTGGCCTGGGACAATCTGGCCGAAATCATCAGCCAGCTGGCCCGCAAAGGTTCGCAGGTGTATGTAGAAGGAGAGTTCCGCACACGAAGCTACGAGGCAGAAGGAACCGGAGAAAAACGCTACGTATCCGAGATATGGGCACGCGACTTCCGTCTGCTCGGACGGAAGGCAGAATCATCGTCTGCTCCGCTTCCTACTTCGCCCGACGACTTCGGCAGTCAGTCAGCACCGGCTTCTGCTCCTGCACCATCTCAGCCAGCACAAGCGGCCCCACAGCAGCCTACGCAGGGAACGCTTAACATGACTGACGAAAAGGATGATCTTCCTTTCTAATACGAACAGATTAATCATTTAGCGATATGAACGAATTTACAAACCCGGCAGGGAATCTGGGAAACAATCCTTTCTTGCAGGCTCCCTCCACCATTTCACCCATGAAGGGGAAAAGCTCTGAAACAGGGCTTGCGGCTTCTATCAGCCGTCCGAAATCAATGATAGCTTTCCATCCGGTAGACCGTAAAACGGCAGAAATACGGAAAGCTGGTGCAGACATCCTGAACGCCCATCTTCTTATGGTGGAAATCATGATGACCAATATCACTCAGAAATACATCTACGAAGTGGTTTCCTGCCTGGAGGAACGCGGACTGATGCGTCACAACATGAAGCGCAGGGCCAACGAACTGGTAAATCTGTCTAGTGACCTTATGAAGCGATGCAATGCGCACGATGCCATGCAGGTTCGTACCTTTACAGAAACCATCCACCCCGGGCTGTCCGGAAGTTTTATTAGGGGGGGCGGCACACTGACACAGAAGCTTCAGAACATCTTCTGGAAAACCTACGGAGAAAAAATCAACCTCATTTATTTTGCTACAAAGAATGCGCTCGACAAGTGCAACGTGCGCCAGAGCGACCTTGTATCGAACATGGAGATGGTGGCCATGATGTGTACCACCGGAATCGAGTTCTACGACTGCATGTGCCGGAAGGTGGACGGACTGCTCAACGGAGTAGGTAAGGTGAACCGGCAGAAAAGCCAGCACAACGAAAAGATGATGGCTGCGGTGAAAGATATGCTGCGTGAGATGGTGGGAAACATTGAAATACCCGATAAGGAGGGAACGGATGTGCGCACCTTGACCGCACAGTTCCAGATGGAGCTGGTGAAAGACGACCTGCTGAAACTGGTGGAGAGCGGAATCGTTTCGCTACAGGTAGAGTTTATAGAATACGTCATCGCCAGTCTGCGCATGAAGATGGCCGGAGAAGGGCTCTGCTTTCAGGACTACCGCACACTGATGGCACGCATGGGAACTAAGAACAACGTGCGCATGCTGCTGAATGAAATCGCTTCGCTTCCTCTTCCTGAATCGGACGACTATGAGGTGTACGATGTCATGGAAATGCTGCCCGATGCAAAGGCAGAAGGCGAAAGCGTGATTGACAAGTTCCGTCACCTATGCCTGGAAGACCATATCCGCACAGTACCTGAAACAAACGAATCCATTACTCTCAGAAAGCTTCGTCAGGAAGTCTACCGCAATCACGGCACACTGAGTATGCTTACCCTACGCTATCTGTACAACGTGTTTGGCACAAAGAAGGCTATGGCAGAATACATAGCGCGTGCGGATGCCGACGTAATGGCACGTACACTCCGTAAGCTGAAAACGGTCAAAGTGAGTCAGCTCGCTCTGAAAGACGGATGCCGCTACGAACTCAACCTCGGTCAGGGCGTGCGTGCCATGTATGAGATGCACGGATATACCCGCGAAAAGTTTGCTTCCATGGCAGGTGTAGGAACAGACCGGCTGCTGGAACTGGAGGCCATGGGCGACATTGCACGCTATCCCAATGCAGAGAAAGCCGTCGGTCCGCTGGTAATGGATGTGGGTAAGATGCTGGGTGCAGACCCCCGTTACGTGCTGTTTGCTTCCCTACGTGATACAAAAGAGAAAGGCACACTCCCGGAGGTTTATAAACGCCTTTTCCGCGAAATGGAGAAAGTATATAACGATAACAACGATAAATCAGAAGAAGATGGGAAAGAAGAGAAAAAGGAATAACAAACGAGTAAATCCGCCTGAAATAAATAAAAGAATACTCAATGGCTTCCTTGATATGGAATCAGACGCTGGAAATATGATGGAACTATTCGGAGGTTTTTGGCCATTAATTGAGAAAAAAGAACAGGATATATTAAACATCCGAGATATAACCGAAGTTCCACAGATTGATTTCAGCAAGATCATAAGCAAAGAACAGCCATCAGGAACTAAAATAGCAAATTATATGGACGGAAAAATTAAAGTGTCAAAATTCAGTGTCGGTCAGGTAGTAAAGCTGAAAGATTACGACGCGCTTAAATTGGTGAATAATTCCCTCATTTATCATCTGGAAGAATATGATTTGGAACGTATTTCAGACGCTCAGGTTGCAATCTACAAAGTGCATAATACACGTCAGCTCCACAAGTCCGGTAAGCCTGTATTTTGGTACGAGGTAGGTCAGTGGGGTCGGAACATAGTCGACGTTCCGGAAGATTTTTTGGAAGAACTGCCTGAACCGGTAAATATACCAGATGATAACGAAGAAGGAGAGAAACAACCGGAGAATCCTGTAGAAGAAACTATGGATGAAATGGTTGAGAAGTTTGAAGAGGTGCTGCACGAGCTGGTATCTTACGATAAAATGTCAGGTGGAAATCCTAATCTTTATCATATCAGAATAGGAAATTTGTTCAACCCATGTTTTAAGGATGATATCACCTATTCAGACCGGATAGAAGGCTTACTGCATATTACAAGCATCGCCCGTGCTGCATATCAACACTATGCGCAAGTTACGCTTTCTATGGCCGAAATCAGTCAAGAACAGCTTTACACTTACCGCAAAAAGAACGCCGACTATGGAAACGCCTTTGAAAAGTCAATGGACGAAGACGGGCTCCTGGTAGCCAAAATCCGCATCGGTGACAAAATTCGAAGAATAAATTCCCTGATTAAAAATAATGGTGAAGGACAGGTGAAGGACGAAAAGCTGGAAGATACTTATCTCGACCTGGCCAACTACTGCGTGATGACAATTCTTTGGATCAGAAAACAACAATCTAAATAAAATAACTATGGCAGGAAGTAATATCAGCAGAGACCACATCGCTATGGAAGCGATGAAGGTATTGATGCAGAAAAATGTATCAGAATACATGACTTTTAAAAATAAGATTAAAAAATTATTTGGTTTGGAATATAAATCAGTGATAGCATACGACGAGGAATGGTTGGCTAAGATGGCCTATGATTTTGCCGATGCCATGATTGCCCAACGCGAAAAAATAATGGAGGACAAATTATGATGCACACATGGTTTGAAGGAAAAATCCGCTACGAAAAGGTAGCGGAAAACGGGATGAACAAGAAAGTGACAGAGCCCTATCTGGTAGACGCACTCAGCTTTACAGAAGCCGAAGCACGTCTCATTGAAGAAGTCACCCCGTTTATTTCGGGAGAGTTTACCGTGACCGACATCAAACGGGCCAACTATAGCGAGATATTCCCGACCGACGAGGAAGGAGCCGACATCTGGTACAAATGCAAACTGTACTTTATTACTATCGACGATAAAAGCGGTGCGGAGAAGAAGACAGCTACTAACATCCTGGTACAGGCTGCCGACCTTCGCGATGCGGTGAAGAAACTGGACGAAGGCATGAAAGGTACTATGACCGATTACGTGATAGCTTCCGTAGCAGAAACCGCCATCATGGACGTATATCCGTATCAGGCCGAAGCTGAAGTACAGCCCGAGTCCGAGGAATACGACTATGAGAAATTGTCTGCGGCCGCTCGTGTATGCCACAACTTAGGAATCACAGAAAAGGGCGGAAAGAAATGTATCAATACTGACCCGATAAACGTGCTGAATATTCATTACGGTTACGGAAGCGGTCTGAAACTCATTCAGCAGCTTATCAACAAAGGCGTTCTGAAACGGGAGAAAGACTATATTTCTGTGGTGGACAAACCGCTGGAAGAGTTCGACTGGTACATCAAAAAGAAAGAAGGCGATGGAAAAGTGGAATAAGGCACTGGACATTCCGGTAGAGATACTTTTCAAGTACCTCTGCCGGGACTACCGGCGCGAACAGGCACGCACAGCGGAGCTGGAGAAAAAGGTGGAAAAGCTTCAGGCAGAGTTGAACTATGAGCGAAACAACACGCCCACGGTGGAGAAATTGCAACGTCGGGTTTCATCGCTCCAAACAAAAGTCCGCGAGCAGGAAGGAACCATCAAGGCAAGAAACCTTGCCATTAAGCGGTTGAAAGGTGAAATAGGTGGATAATTATGGGAAGACTGGAAAGATTTGAATATACGGAAACAAGCATACAGGACGGACTTCGCAACTTTAGAGAAAAGGATATTTATCTGGATAGTAATACATACGGGAAAGAATCGTACACTGCTACAATAGAAATTCCATATACCACAGAGTTTGAGCGTTTCAGACAAAACATTGTAGACTCACAGATTCTTGTTGTCAGAAGGAATTATTACGACCAGGAAAGATATGAGAGCTGGCATGAGATAGCCAACCGAAACCGCCACACCTCACGCCATGTGCCGTTCTATTTCAGTATTGTCGGTCAGAACCGTCACGTACCCCGAAAGGACGGTAAGAAGTACCATACAAAGTTTAACCGGAATGTGCGCCCGAAGGGTACACACTCAAATTTCAAATTTTACAGATAAAGTAAATCAAAATAAAGCACAATGAGAGTATTAAGTCTTTTTGATGGAATGAGTTGTGGTCAGATAGCACTTCGTGATATGGGAATCATACCTGAAGTATATTATGCTTCGGAAATAGACAAGTTTGCTATTGCACAGACTCAGCTTAATTTTCCCGAAACCATACAGCTTGGTAGCGTGAGAGAATTAGATGCGACGAAGCTGGGGCATATAGACCTCCTGATAGGTGGGAGTCCATGCCAGTCATTCAGCTTTGCAGGGAAGCGAGTGGGTATGGCTACAACTGACAAGGAAGAAATATACACACTTGACAGATACCTCGAATTGAAAAGTGGAGGATTCCAGTTTGAAGGTCAGTCGTATCTCTTCTGGGAGTATATGCGAATTCTGAATGAAGTGCGACAGACAAATCCTGATGTACTTTTCCTGCTTGAGAATGTGAAAATGGGTAAGAAGTGGGAAAAGGTACTTAGTGATGCAATCGGCATTCATGGTGTACATATAAATTCCGCACTTGTTTCGGCACAGACCAGGAAAAGAATATACTGGACAAACATACGTACAAGAATGCAGGATATGTTTGGTACTCCAGTTTCTGATATACCATTACCAAAAGACAGAAATATTTTCCTTCAGGACATTCTGTTAGATGAAGTGGATGAAAAGTATTATGTATCCGATGCTGTTCTTGAAAGAATGAGAAGGTCAAACTATTCAAAACCTGCAATCAATACTGAAAAGACTAGGACTCTTAATACAAAGAACAATTCAGGACAGATGTCATTGGATAGTGGGACTACATTTTTAAAAATGGCTATTGAAGGTAAAGTATCAAGAAACCAATTAAAATCAAGTTGCTTTACTGCAGGAGGTCATTCAGGAGAGTATCATTCTGATATGGATTTAATATGTGTCGCCATGAGAGGAAGAAATCCTGAGAACCCATCAGATAGGAGTAAAGGATGTACTACCGTCCAAAGATTAGAAGCGAAAACAGATGGGAAAACAAATTGTCTGACAAGCGTAGCAAAAGATAATCTAATATACTCATGTCTTACCCAAAAAAGGAATGAGTACGGGAAGTCTATACGCAAAGAATACGAGAAAGGTAATATAGAAGCAAAACGATCAGAAATTCAGAATATGGAATTAAGAGAGGATGGGAAGACCAATACACTTACTACAGTACAAAAAGACAATTTAATATATGAAGGTAGAAATATTCCTATTCATATTCCCGAAGCCACAAAGAAAGGATATGCAGAAATATTTCCTGGAGAATGTCTTGACGGCACTCAATTAGGAAGCAAGACAAGAAGAGGAAGAAAAATGACCGACAAATGCAATTGCCTGATGGCGCAAACTACTCCGGAATATTACTTGTATGAAAGTGGCATAAAAAGTAGAATTGAAAAGAATCTAAAAAGCGAAAATGAAAAAGGAAATTGTCTACTAGCTTCCACATACAAAGGTGCGCAAGCAAATGGAACAACGCTTGTAAAACGCCCTGTACAATTGAATCCAAGCACAGAAAGCAATGGGAATCAGCCATATCAGCAGAATAGAGTTTATGCAGAAAAAGGTTTAAGTCCTGCTGTTATGGCAAATATGAGCTGCGGTTCATACGCAGTACAGACAAACGAACGAATCCGAAGACTCACACCGACAGAATGCGCAAGGCTTCAGACCATACCGGAATGGTATAAATGGGAATGTAGCGAAACGCAACAGTACAAGATGCTCGGTAATGGTTGGACAGTCGAAGTTATAAAGCATATATTCAGTTTTTTACCAATTAAATAAACCACAAAAAGAAGAAAAATGAAAACAATCAAGACACACACAGGAAAGATTTATGTAGATTCAGAAAAGAAGCTGGAATTTCTTACCGTAGAAAAACCGATGAAAAGGATACATGTTCACACTAATTTTATCAGGTAATATGAAAGAAGGAAGGAATAAAGAAACAATCTCAGGAATTGGGAATAAAGTCTACGTTCAAGATGAAAATGGTAAAATGGTAGAAATAACTATTTCAAAAGATAAAGAATCAGGTAATTTAGCAAAAGGATTTCCTGTTAAATTAGTGATCCCGTTTAAGCCTTCTCACTTAGAATTTTGTCATAAAGGCAAAAAAAGAAAATGTGTAGAGTGTGAAAATTTTTATAAACTAAGACAAGTAAATCCTTTTCATAAGACCGCTTATTGCAAAACAGGTGAAAAGTCAGTAAATATAATATCTGATAAATCAATAGCCTGCGATAAAATTAAGCCTGTACAATTCATGTTTACAGATTTGATATAATCGGTATTATGTTTAATTTGACAAAAATATGCCATCGAACAGTCAATATAAAATAGGAAGCAATCACCCGGTAGTTGCGGTAAATCCAGACGGTACAGTTGCCGGATATTTTGACTTTATCAGAGATGCAGCAATAAAATCCGGTGTAAGTCGGCATTCCATTAGTTCCAGTTGTCGGAAAGGAACTGCATGCAAAGGATTCAGATGGTATTATGAAGAAGACTTCAGGAAAATATATGAGGAGCAGAGAATGGATGAACTGAAGTTTACTCCTGATCCTAACCATGAAATAGGAACAGGCCATTTCCGTAAGGGACATAAATTAAACAATGGTTTCCATAAATGGTCAAAAGAACGTCAGGAAAGACGAAGACAGCTTTCGAGAGAAAACTGTTTAAGGCTTATAAACAACCCTGATAGTAATTTTGGGCCACACCGCAAATCACCTCCTGGAATCTGCAAAAAAGTAATTGCACTAGAAACAGGAGAAGTGTATTATTCGGTAGCTGAATGTGCGAGAAAGAACGGAGTTGGACTGTCAGCGTTATTTGCTTCTTTAAGAAGGGGTACCAGGTGCGGAGGTAAAAAATATATGTTTTACTCTGTGTATGAAGAAGTGAACAAAAGACTAAAAGAAAAGGGAGTAATTTAGAAAACTACTTTTACATAAAAACATAAAAGTATAAATGTATGAAAAAGCAATCAAATAAAAATGGTTACGCCAAAGTATTGAAAGATAAGGTGGATGAAATTGCACTGGAATGTGGATTCTATAAAGAGTCAAACAATCCGGCGAACCTTTCGTCAAATTACCGTGACCCTGTGCTCCCGCTTCTAATTTCGTTTTATACTACAACCGGAACCATCGGTATCAGTTACTGCAAAGAACCTTTCAAATGGTTCAAAGGATGCAAACAGGAAATGATAAAAGATATTTTTGAAAATCCATTAAACTACGTATAAGCCATGTCAGAGCAGAAAACCATTAGTCAGGCGGTCAAAGAGGAGTTTCTGGATCTGACGCGCTGGGCCAACAACATGATCCGGCAGATTCAGACCAACTTCGAGACACAGCATGTATGGCCGGGGGGATTCCCCGGTCCGTACATCGGGTACCGCAATACGCCGGCAGCTAAAAAAAGCACCGGACAGGCTTACCGGCGCATGTATGCCAAGGTGTTCAATGGGGCCGGAGGTGACACAAAGAAGATTTCCTTCTTCTTCAACTATTACCTTTATTTCGTGGATATGGGTGTCGGTGCCGGACAGCCCATCGAAGATGTGGAACGCAGCAAGGATGCCCGTTTCAACCAGCTTTATCAGATATGGAAAGAAGAAGGCGACCGCCAGTCACGACCTGTCATTGCCATGGAGGTGCGTCATCAGCTCCGGCGACTGGAAGTGCTCGTGTCTTCCTATTATCAGGACTTCATCGAAAACGGCGTACTGGTTTCTTTCCAGGACGAGTTTAAACGAAGTGATTATAAATTCCGGATGAAATGAAAACGATAATCAGAATATTGTCGAACACGTTCTTGCTGGTAGGGATGTATTTTCTCCAGCAGATAAGAATAGAACTGGCTGTCCTTCTTCTGGGTGTCTTCCTCATGTTCCAAAAAGAATCGGAGCTGACTAATCTTCTGGGAGGAATTATCACAGCAGCTATGATAGTCATGCTACTTTATGCTGAATTAGGGAAATTGGGAATATGGCTTTCGTTACTGGCTTTTGCTTTTATCGGATTTATAATGTTACTGGATAAAGAAATAAGAAAACCCACAAAATTTTAATTATGACAGAATTAAAAGAAATCATCGAAGAATGGGCCACCAAGTACAAGCCCATGCTTCATACGCCCGGAGAAACCGGAAAGAACAAACGGTTTTTCCTTTTCGACAACATTGTAGCTATTCCATCGTTCATGAGCAAGCTGCCCGACTTGAAATCGCCTTGTGTGGGCTACGAATTTGCCCAGGACGGGACGATTAAAGGCGGTATGGACAAACCTGTGCACGTGATTTATTTCCTCGTTAAAACGGATAATATGAAGCCTACCGACAAACAGCAGTCATACGAAGCCATTCAGGAAGCGAAGATGCACATGCAGAAGTTTCTGGCTTGGCTCCGTGAGCAGCAGGAAAAACGAAAAATTTTCCGGAACATAAACCTTGAAACGGAAGAGCTTCACTATTCTACCTACGGCCCTTTCCTGAACAACTGGTATGCGGTCTTCGTCGAACTGACCGATGTACAGAAGGTAAATCTCTGTATAGATCCGCAGGACTATGTGGAATGAAATAAATCCCGGGACGGTGCTTTCCGTTCCGGGATTTATTCGTTATTTTCTTACTTCATAAAGTAGTTTTACATCTTCACCATACACTGCATTAAGCGCTTGTTTAAATGGTGCGCTCAGCTTTTCGTCAATATAAGTCGCTACGTATGCAGCCGGTACAGATAGTGTCACTTCCTCACCATTAAGCGAAACAAATTCAAGCGACGACAGCCAGGTGCTAAATTCAACCGGACTTACAGAACCTTGAAGAAGTTCCATAAATGCCATCCATCGGCTTTTATCTTCCTCGCTTATTGTTTTATGCTTGACGGTTTTCTTCTCCTCTACCCTATTATCTTCTTTTGTTTCTTTTGCCTCCGGAGTGTGCTGGATAATAAAATTCTTGAGTGAAGTCACCACATAACTTTTCGGATTGTTTACTTTATACCGGTTCATTCGGTCACGAAGTGCCAGCACTTCGGCCCGGAAATCGTTCATCAGTTCTTCAGGGAGCATATCGGTCAGCATACGCACATCTGTTTCCGTCAGTTTATATTCAGAGCGAAGCAAGTCCCAAATATCGGCGGGAAGCTTTTGCTGTCTTCGTTTACGCGACATTTCCTCCCCAAGTTCACTCAGCTTGATTTTAAATAATATCTCGTCAGGGTTTCCTCTCTTCGTTGAACCCTTATATACAGGCTCATAATCAAAAGTAAAGTCCACCTGATTTTCGCTGGCCATACGGTCGAGGTCTTCACGTATCGGGTCCATCACTTCCTTACAAAATTTACTGAATTTCGGGTATCGGTCTTTTTCGTAAGTCTTAGCAACTACCCCGTTCACCTCCACATTTTCCAATGTTATCACTCCCAGGAATTTCTTGAGCTCCACATATTCCACCGATTTCTTTGGGAAGTCTTTCCATCTGGAAAGATAAATATAAATGCTTGGTGTACGTTTGCGTTTGCAGATACGGGCTATTCGGTAAATGTGGTCAAGGTAACCTTTCCCGTTACCTAAATCGCACAGTTCTTTCAATACCTTTGCATCCATACGCGCTTCCACGTAGTTCATCCTCCTTTCTTTTTCTTTCGAGCCTGAAACCGGAATCATCGGCATTTCAATCGTAGAAAACAGATGCGCGTATGTACGAATAGGTCTTCCCACTTCATCATATCTGTAAAAAGAACAGTTCATCTTCATAAGATTATCGCATGCCTCACTAAGATACATATAGTCACGAGGACTTACTCCAAGAGAGGAAGCGCTGATTCGGAATGTGAGAATCTGATTATCGTCCAGATCATCAGGGAAAAGTGACATTTGTCCGTCTGCACGTCTGTTTTTCAGAAATTCATTGAAGCGGTCTTGCATGGACTTCATGATTTCTATCATAATACTCCGTTGGTAGAGTGAAAAATCTGCCCCTACCATGGCATACAGATAGGGTTGTTTAATAAACTCTACTGAGCTAAGTTCTTTAATCAGTGAGTTGCTTGATTCGGTGGTGCTTTTCTTCCGTCGCATAGGCTATCAGTTCATTTTTCGTATTTCGTAAGTATTCCCATCGAACTGGAATGTACCTACCTTCACGTATTTTTCATCATCAATAAGAGAGAAAACAGATATTCCCAACGCATCGGCCACACTTTCCAGAAATTGCAGGTTAGTACGTGACGGACCGTTTAATTTCTTTGTCAGACTTGAATTGGAAATACCACATCATATACTTCACCCTGTCCACCTGCGCCTAACAAACAGGACACTTTGTACTTATTTCCACATTCTGATGTAAGTATTGTTCCATTCTTTAACTGTCCATCCATCACGGTACCTGCCTCCTTTGCTGAACCAATTGCAATACCTTATTTAGCAGATTACCGTCTGCCACAATGATATTGTAGGATTTATTTCCAAACTGTATCTCACACCCATCTACATAAGGTGTCACTGCCGTCAAATATCGGTACATCTTATCAAATCCCCACTCCGACGCTTGAAATACAATTCTTTGATTTGTAACATATAAAATTCCCGGATGAGATTTTAACTCTGTATGCTCAATAGGCTTTGCCACTCCAACATTCCAACGATTACCTTTCAATAATCCCGGCGTACTGTGCCCCACATGCCGATACTGCTTCACTGTTTTGATTTCTAAATTAATTGCCTTGTCAATATAATGAATCTTTTCGCCTTGCTTAAGGAACAATTTATCCGTATTCAATACCGGCAGTCTTCCTGCTTGTATCTCCTGTTTAGCGGCTAACGGCAATATCGATATAATCTTTGGAATTTTATTC
>OGGZ01002533.1_pt1 | contig 12285 bp, 8 predicted proteins | sample 1571371 | NCBI WGS metagenome assembly OGGZ01 (sample SAMEA2582025, study PRJEB24529) | metagenome | biome: Human gut stool | place: China | collected 2011
ATAGAAGAATCAGATATGTATCTTTACCCAGATTATGATACATTCGAGATATTTCCATGGAGACCGCAGCAGGGAAAAGTTGCAAGACTTATATGCGATGTATACACACCCGACGGAAAACCATTTATGGGTGATTCAAGAAATGTTTTGAAAAAAGTCATAAAAGAAGCTGCTGATATGGGCTATCTATTTGAGGTTGGACCGGAATGTGAGTTTTTCCTTTTCCATACAGATGATAATGGACTTCCAACAACACTTTCACATGAAAAGGCAGGTTATTTTGATTTAGGACCTACAGCCCTTGGAGAGAATGTAAGACGTGATATGGTTCTTACACTTGAAGATATGGGATTTGAGATTGAGGCATCACATCATGAAGTAGCACCTGCACAGCATGAGATAGATTTTAAATATGATGAAGCTTTAATCACAGCAGATAATATAATGACATTTAAGCTTACAGTAAAGACTATAGCAAAACGCCACGGTCTTTATGCCACATTCATGCCAAAGCCAAAGTATGGAATTAATGGCTCCGGCATGCATGTAAATATGTCACTTGCAACAGTGGACGGAAAGAATATTTTTGCTGACGATTCAGATAAATTGGGACTTTCAGAAGATGCGTACCACTTTATTGCCGGTATTTTAGAGCATGCAAAGGGAATGGCAGCAGTAACTAATCCACTTGTAAACTCTTACAAGAGACTTGTTCCGGGATATGAAGCTCCTGTATACATTGCATGGTCTGCAACAAACAGAAGTCCGCTTATAAGGATTCCGGCATCAAGAGGAAATGGAACAAGGGTTGAACTTAGAAATCCTGATCCATCGGCTAATCCATATCTTGTGCTTGCACTCTGCCTTGCAGCAGGGCTTGACGGAATTAAGAGAAAGTTAAAGGTTCCTGCAAGTGTTGACTGCAATATATTTGAGATGACAGATGAAGAGAGAGCAGCATCCGGTATTGCGACACTTCCTGAAAATCTTTATGAAGCAGTCCAGTGCATGAAAAATGATAAGTTTGTATGTGATGTTTTAGGTGATCATATAGTAGAAAAATATACCGAAGCCAAGTTAAAAGAATGGGAAGATTACCGTACAAGAGTTTCCCAGTGGGAAATTGACGAATATCTTGCGAAATTCTAATTTGGAGGAAATGTAATTAATGTCAACTTTAATTGTGGCATTTCCAAAGATTGAGGAGGCGAAAGCAGTCCGCAATCTTCTGGTACGAAAAGGATATGAAGTTGCAATTCCGTGTATAACGGGGGCACAGGTTATCAATCAGGCAGATAATCTTTCAGATGGAATTATTATCTGTGGTTATAAGCTGTCGGACAACATGATTTACACGGAATTAAACGAATATAAACCAAAAAGTTTTGAGATGCTTCTTGTGGCATCAAGAAACCTCTGGGGAGATTGTCAGGATAATGATATTGTCTGTGCGGCAATGCCTATAAAAGTAAATGATTTATGTTCCACAATAGAGATGATGCTTCAGGTACAGGTCAGGAGAAGAAGAAAGCTTCGCAGCCAGCCAAGAAGGAGAAGCCCGCAGGAACAAAAAATAATAGATGATGCAAAGGCGATATTGATGGAACGAAATAACATGTCAGAGCCGGAAGCATTCAGATACATACAGAAGTGCAGCATGGACAGCGGAAATACTATGGTAGAATCTGCACAGATGGTGATAAGCATATATGATGGTGGCTAAATCCTCTGCTCCTGCAAGGGCAGTCGCATTTTGCTTCGCAAAACAAGGAGGCTAAAAATTTATGAAGTTTACAAAGATGCAGGGAGCGGGAAACGATTATATTTATGTTGACTGCACCAAGAAGTTGTTAAAAAATCCGTCAAAGACGGCAATTAAGGTAAGGGAAAGACATTTCGGAATCGGTTCTGACGGAATGATTCTTATAAAATCATCAGACAAGGCTGATTTTTTCATGGAAATGTACAATGCGGACGGTTCGCAGGGAAAGATGTGCGGTAATGGAATACGCTGCGTCGGAAAATATGTATATGACAATAAGCTTACCGATAAAACTACAGTAAAAGTTGATACACTGTCAGGTGTAAAGACTCTTGAATTAAAGCTTGGGGATGACGGAAAGGTTGAATCTGTAAAAGTTGATATGGGAGCACCTATTCTTGAGGCAGAAAAAGTACCTGTAAATACAGCTGTTTTGAAGCCGGCAGATGGAGAGACTGCAGTTATTAATCAGCCTCTTGTTGTTGATAGAAAGTCATACAATGTGACATGTGTTTCAATGGGGAATCCGCATGCGATAGTTTATCTTGACAACGATATAGATATAAAGAAGTTTGAACTTGAAAAAATCGGACCGGGTTTTGAAAAGCATGAAGCATTTCCAGAGCAGGTAAATACTGAATTTATTCAGGTAGTTGACAGAAAGAATCTTAACATGCGTGTATGGGAGCGTGGCTCAGGAGAGACACTTGCATGCGGCACGGGGGCATGTGCAAGTCTTGTAGCAACCGTTTTAAATGGAATGTGCGATGACGAAGCGACACTTCACCTTCTCGGCGGCGATTTGAAAATTAACTGGGACAGAGAAAATAACACAGTATATCTTGAAGGTCCGGCAGTGACAATCTGCACGGGAGAGATTGATGAGTAGATGTAAATAAAGAAAGGATGGGCGTATTATTATGACACAGCAGAGTATGGATACATTTTTAAAAACATTATCAAGTTCGGCACCTGTTCCCGGCGGCGGAGGTGCGAGTGCATATGTTGCGGCAGTCGGCATGTCGCTTGGATCAATGGTTGCCAATCTTACAACAGGCAAGAAAAAATATGCCGAGTATCAGGAAGAAATTGAGCAGATAATCGAAAAAGCAGGGAAGCTCACAGATGAACTTGCGGATTATATGCAAAAAGATGCAGTTGCATTTGAACCATTGTCAAAAGCATACGGACTTCCAAAAGATACAGAAGAAGAGAAAGCACACAGAGAAGAAGTCCTTGAAAAGTGTCTTGTGACAGCAAGCGAAACACCTCTTGAATTAATGGAGAAAATTCTTGAATCAATGAAAATTCTTGAAAGACTTTCTGTTATAGGAAGTACACTTGCAATAAGTGATGTCGGTGTAGGCATACAGATGGCAAAAGCTGCTTTAAACGGTGCGTCTCTTAACGTATTTATTAATACAAAGCTTATGAAAAATATGGTTGTTGCAGATGATATGAATATGCGTGCTGATGAAATGCTGGTACAGGGAAATGAGCTTGCGGACAGCATTTATGAGACTGTAATGGACAAGGTAAGGTAAATAACAATAATATTGGCATAAATGTACGGGATTTTTTGGCATAGGTTGAGCATAAAAGTACAAGGGAGTATGAAAATGGAAATTTTAAAGGGTCTGCCTGTTGCACAGGCTATTAATGAAGAACTTATAAAAGAATCACAGGAGGCTGGTATCAAGCCGCATCTTGCGATTATCCGTGTGGGAGAGCGTCCCGACGATTGTTCGTATGAACGCGGTGCGACAAAAAAGATGGATAAGGTTGGATTTGACTGCACATCATATGTATTTCCTCAGGATATAACAGATGAGGAATTCCAGAAAGAATTTGACAAGATTAATAAAGATGACAATATAGACGGAATCCTTCTTTTAAGACCGCTTCCTAAGCATATCAATGAAAAAGCAATAGAAGAAAGAATCAACCCGGTAAAAGACCTCGACGGAATTTCTCCGGTTAATCTTGCAAAAGTATACGCAGGCGATGTAAATGGTTTTGCACCGTGTACGGCGGAGGCTGTAATTGAAATGCTTGATTATGCCGGGATTGACCTGACAGGAAAGAGAGTTACGGTAGTCGGCAGAAGCCTTGTAATCGGAAAACCTGTTGCAATGATGCTTATGAAAAAAAATGCGACTGTTACTGTATGCCACACTAAGACAAAAGATATGGCAGGAACATGCCGTAATGCAGAAGTGCTTGTTGCGGCGGCGGGTTCTGCAAAAATGATAAAGCCTGATTATGTCGCTGATGACGCGGTTGTAATTGACGTCGGAATCAATGTGGACGAAAGCGGAAATCTGTGCGGTGATGTCGATTTTGACAATGTTGCACAAAAGACATCTGTTATAACACCAGTACCTGGTGGTGTTGGTTCAGTAACAACTTCAGTTCTTGCAAAGCATCTTCTTCGTGCGGCGAAGATGAGAAAATTGTAATTGAACTCTCAGAAAAAATATTTAACAATTAATATAAAAATTGTAGACAGAAAAATAAAAAACAGCTATACTTGTACCTGTATAAATACAAAAATATGTTATTTATGCACAAACAGTACAGGGATAGCTGTTTTTTGCTATGCTATTATGAAAATACATGCACTTGTGCAGATGTGTTTGACAGTCACAAATCAGAGCAGTATCAGCAAAGAATAGGGGTTTTTGTAATTGGGTGCATAAATATTAGGAGAATCAAATGAAGAAAAAATTAACATTAGCGATAGCGGCGTATGTGCTGCTGGTAGCAGGAATATTAACATACATATATTGTCCGAGAACAGTAATAAAAAATACAGCAATGTGGTATGAAAAAGATTTTACAATACCAGTATTTTGTAAGACGGTAAAATTCAAACAGTTGTATGATATTGGATTATATGATGGTCAATTTGAAGTAAGCAAAAAACAGGCAGAAAAAATTGTTATGCAGTTAGATAATGCAGTTGAAAGGTATGAAATGTCAAAAAAGCAGTCGTGTTCTGAATTGACATATAAAGAAATTGAAATAAAAGAGAATACTACTGACGTTGAAAAACTAACGGATTCAAGTCTTGAAAAAAATATTGTAATTAGTGATGTGTGGAATTTGAGTGAAAATATTGAAGTATTGGGATTTTATTATGTAGTGTCACCGATTTGGGATGTTAATTGTGATGATGGAACTCATCCGCCAAGATCATTATTTTATGATGGAAATATGATTGATAGATCTATACCGTATTGTAATATGATTGTTTATAAAGACACAAATAACAAATATTATTTCCGTATATGCAGATGTGTACGAAGAGACTGGTTTAAACCACAAGAGTGGTAAAAAGAAATGTGTTGAGGGCAAATCATATGAAGAAAAAATTAATAATAGCAATAATGGGATACATGGTATTAGTTGCAGGAATATTGTGCTATGCACAATCTCCGTGCGTGGTTATAAAGAATACAGTTATGCCATATGAAAAAGATTTTACAATGCCGGAATCTTGTAAAAAAATATTATTTCAGCGTAAAAAAATTGAAGTTAAATATAAAAAATATGCTGACGTATATGAAGCTAAATTTGAAATAAGCAAAAAAGAGGCTGCCAATATGGTGAATCAGTTAAATAGTGACAGACAAAGATATTTAACGGCGGTTGAAAACAGCAAAGGCGGCGGTGATGAAGAAAGAGAACAATTAAAAAAGACAACGAAAGTATATAATCTTACAAGGCTTTATAGTTATGACAGTGCAATTAGCAGTTTTGCATGTGATGTCTGGGAACAGGGGGAAAAAAACATGATGGATAAAAATGGGAAAATTATAGGATATTATGTGACAGGAACCAAGCTGTTTGCAGAAGATTTTGAAGACGGGGAAGATATAGATATTGTGCCAAAGAATTTTATACTTATATATAAAAATCTAGATGACAAATATTATATATGCATAAAAAGATGGGCATATAGAGATTGGGATTATACATTAAGAGAGTGGGAGTTTAAGGAGAAAGAATTAAAAGAAGAAAATAAGCAGTGATAATCTAGTATTATATTTTGAAAAATTTTACAAAGTTTTACATAAATTTCTTCAAATTGTGATATTGGATTTTACATGACATTACTATAATTATGACGTTTTCAAATGTTTGAGCAATTATACTAATAAGGAGAACGTCATGAAAAGGAGAAAAAAACGGATTGTAGCGGGGACTGTGGCTGCTGTTATGATAGCAGGCAGAATCTTAGGTAATATTTCACCGCTTATTGCGAGCGAGACAGGTGGTGCAGATGTTTCGGTAAATGAGAGTTTTAACAAAGAGGGACTTTGGCTTACGGAGATTTATCAGAATGACGTAGACCGGAGTGTGAAGAATAATTCAAGAGAAAAAAGTGGTTACGAAAGTATAAGGTTATATAAAAGTACAACCGATTTGATGGAATTTGTCGAGATTACAAGTACATATGAAAATCCTGTTAATTTTAACGATACATATGAGTTTGTATATAACGATACAGTTCAAAAAGTTACAACAATGGATGATAATGCTGATGTTGTAATACAGCCGGAAGAGAAGGTTGTACTGTGGAATTATAGAAGTGATGTCACAACTACGATTCCTACAGAAGCAGAATTCAGGGAAGAGATGAGAATTCCTGACGATGCAGTTGTTCTTAAAGTTACAAGTGGTGTGAACTGGGGCGTTACATCAACATTTTCATTAAAAACAAAAGCCGGCAATAATGTGGTTTCAACATTTACGGCTACGGATAAGGTTAATACAATGGACGGATTTTCGGTTGAACTTTCAATTCCCGATATTGGAAATGAAATGGAAGTATACCGCGATATGTGTGAGCCTTCACCGGGATATGTATACTCAGGACAACTTAATGGTCTTGTAAAGGCTAAAGTTCCTGATTCACAGATTGCCAACGGTGTGTTTATTACGGAAGTAAGACCGAATGATATAAACAGAAGCAGTGTATATGGAATCAGTGATGATTTGATGGAATGTGTCGAAGTTGTCAATACAACAGACCATGATGTTGATTTGAATAACGAATATCAGTTTGGATATGAAGTTAAAGAGGGCAGCAGAAAAATTCTTGATGTAAGCTGTTATGATGAAAATACAGAGTCGGGTATAGGTTCATCTGATAACTGCGTTATTCCGGCAGGAAAAACAGCGGTAATATGGTTTTACAGAATTAATTTTCTGAAAAATTATACAAGTTTTCCTACAGAGAAAGAATTCCGTGATGCTTATAAAATAAGTGAAGATGTTCCAGTGTACATTGTTACGGGTCAGAATGGTATGAACAATACAGACCGTGCAGTTGAGATTTATAAGAAAAATTCTGACGGAACAAGAAAACTTGTGTCAAATTACTGCTATGTTGGTAATTCTGACTGCAAGGATAACAAATCGGCTGAACTTATGGTAAATCCAGAAGGACCTGAAATGCTTCTTAAAACAGCAAATGCAGCAACTTCAATGGGAACTGCAAGCACAGAGCAGTATACATATGCAAAAGATGATGGTTCAGCATTGACTTTACAGCTTAATGATACTGTTCCAAAATCTATTATGCAGGGTGATGAGTTAAGAGTTGATTTCCATTTTGAGCAGACAGGAAATCTTGCAAGAACAGGTATTAGTACATATTACAGATTTGACGGAACAGGAAGCTGGAATAAAACAACAGAAGTAAACAGGAGAGTTCCTAATCTTTATGAAGTATTGATTCCTGCGGATGAATTATTTTCACATGATTATGTTGAATTTTACGTGAGTGCGGATAACAGATACCGCAGCACATTAAGTAATATTTACAAGGTGGAAATTAACAAATTAAATGAAACTGACGGAATCAGAACAAATATAGGTGATAAAGAGGAAGTCAGTGGAATCGTAACAATGACAGCTAATGACGGAGGCAATAATTTATCATCAAAAATATATATTGATGATATTGAACGCACAACAACGCCAATGCTTGAAGACGGAGCGTATTTTACATTCCATGCTGACGGCAGGGACAGCTATTTCAGAAATGCTGTTACAACAACAGATAATGAAACAATTGCTTCAATAGGAAAGTGGCAGTACCAAATACTTGATGGTCAGGCACTTAATATTGATAACAGATATTTTACTTATAATGAGGAAAATTCATCATATGATGTAACGCTTCGTTTTTGGGCTGGTACATATGGCACGACAGTTGACGAATATCTTATGCCGGATGCGAACAGAGAAGATTTTACAGTTAAAAATCTTGCATTAAAACTTATAAATGGAAATGTTTATTATCCGGTGTCAATCGGACCGGATGATGCAGCTACAAGTGCAAAGACAAATCTTAACACATCATATGGTACAGTTCATTATATTGGTGATTCAGCCGGTACGTGCCCATATATGGATGTGAGTTTTACAGTTCCGGCTACAGAAGTTACTGCAGTTGGTACACAGGTGGATACAACAAAGCTTTCAGAAGGTGAACATACTTTAAAGGTAACTGACGGCATAAATACAAAAGAAGTTACTTTTATTGTGGATAACAAAGCTCCTGAGATTGAGCTTGGTGTAAAAGATGGTGACATTTTGGGTGGAAATATTACACTCAGTCCTAAAGTTACAGAAACAAATACACTGGAAGAATTCGTTGTGGCTCTTGACGGCGAGCAGATTAATGGTACATATGAAACAACCTCTTTTGCTTTGGGCGACGGACAGCATACAATTACAGCATTTGCAAAAGATGCTGCAGGAAATGAGACAACAAAGACAGCGGTATTTATGGCAGACAGTGCAAAGGTAACAATTAAGGACGGTTTAACATCGGATGTTACGGATAACAGTGCTTCTCTTTATCTTAACCTTGAAAATGTCAAGTCAGATACAACGGCAACATTTTACAGGGCTGAAAAGATAAAAGCCGACAGTATAAAAACAGATACATCAGAAGGTATTCTTCCGTATATACAGTACACGGTAAATGTACCTGATGTAAAAGATGATGAAATTATTGCCGCAAACTGGGACGGTGAAGCTTCAAACAGTAACGATACGCATGCAAGTACAATGTACGTTTTAAATACTGCTTCAAATAAGTGGGATGAAATCGCAAAAGCAGATGAAAACGGAACAATAAAAGAAGCCGGATTTACAGCTGCAAATCATGTAAAAGACGGAAATGCGACGATTATTGTCCAGTGTACTGCTGATTCATCACTTCCGGAACTTGATACAGTTACAGACAAAAAGAAAGATAATAATGCCAGCTGGGATGGAACAAATGTACCAGAAGATTACGATTTCTGTTTTGCATGGGAAACTGATACACAGTATTATGCGGAGGAATGGCAGCATCATTTTACTAATATTAATAACTGGATTGTAAATAATGCGGATGAACGTAAAATTAAATATGTTATTCATACAGGCGATATTGTAGATGATGTCGATATGACATATGAGTGGGAAAATGCAGACGAAGCAATGGGTATTCTTGACAAAGCAGGCATGCCTTACGGCGTTCTTGGCGGAAATCACGATGTTGCGGCAGGTCTTGCAGATTATGAAAATTATTACAAATATTTCGGAGAAAACAGATTTAAGACACAGCCTACATATGGTGGAACATATCAGAACAATAAAGGCCATTATGATTTGATAAGTGAGGGCGGACAGGATTTTATCATTGTATACATGAGCTGGAATATTTATCAGGACGAAATTGACTGGATGAATCAGGTCCTTTCACAGTACAGTGACAGAAAGGCAATCCTTTGCTTCCATACATACACAAATGTAAAGCAGAGCGGCGGAACTTATCTTGATTATTATGGACAGCTTGTACAGAAATATGTTGTTGAAAAGAATCCTAATGTATTTGCGGTATTAAACGGTCATTATCACGGCTCATCATATGAGACTGTAATGTTTGATGATGACGGCGACGGCAGGAACGACAGAACAGTATATCAGATTTGTACCGATTATCAGTCAGGATTTGAAGGCGGTAACGAATATATTAAGTTCCTATATTTTGACCTTGATAATAACAAGATTTATATGAATTCATATTCTCCTTGCATGGACGATTTTAACTATTATGATACAGAACTTTACACATTGAATACAGAAGGTGCATCGGCAACGGACGTTGACCAGATGGTTCTCGACGTTAATTTCAATACGAAAGAGCAGACAATTCTTGAAAAGAGCTTTTCAGCTTACGTGTATACAAATGAGAAGCTTGGAAACGTAAATGCGGAAGCAGACGGTGCAACAGGAAAAGCTGTACTTGAATTGACAAATCTTAAAGAAAATACAGATTATGCGTGGTATGCGGTTGTAACCAATACAGCGTCGGATATTGAAAAGAGCGGTGTATATGAATTTACGACAGCAAAGAAAAATGAAAGTGTCAATACGGGCGGCAGCGATTCAGATAATCAGGAAAATACAAATTCTGATAAGCTTATTGGTTCGATTGAAACAGGTGACAGGGCAAAGATATGGCTGTTTGTGCTTCTTGGACTGTCAGCGGCAGGTATCGGGGCAGTTACCGTTATAAAGAAAAAAGAGGCATAATTTAATGGATAACAGGAGAAATTTATATAAAAGAGTTCTCCGTGTACTTCTTCCGATGGTGATTCTTGCGGGGATTATCATCGGAAGTTGTCAAATTAAGAGAACTCATATCAAAGCAAATAATAATGTTGTATATGTAAAAGCAAAGGTCACACAAATTATAGAAGATAATTCGGGCGGACAGCCATTCGGCGGTGCACAGAAAGTATCCGCAAAGATTACCAGCGGTCAGTATAAGGGGCAGAATTGTGAACTTGATAATTCAAATTCATTTCAAAGAGGTGCATTCTGCACGACAGGAACAAAGGTTATTGCGGTAGTAAAAGATATAGATGGTGTGATTACGGGTTCTGTGTACAATTATGACAGGACAATGATGGTATATGTTCTGCTTGGGCTGTTTTCGCTTTGTCTTGTGCTTGTCGGAGGCAAAAAAGGAGCAGCGGCACTCTACGCACTGATATTTACATTTATATGTGTAATATGTATGTATGTTCCGCTTCTTTATATCGGTCTGAACGGGATATTTGCGGCACTTCTCACATCGGTTGTGATTCTTGCGGCATCGATATATATATTAAACGGAGTTTCTTCAAAGACGGTCTGTGCAATAATAGGAACAACAGTAGGCATAATTTTGTCGGGAGGTCTTGCAATGATTGCGGGCAGTCTGTCAAATCTAAACGGATATAACATGTCTGATGCGGAATCAATGATATATATAGCCAACAGTTCAAAACTGCATGTTTCTGATATTTTGTATGCGGGAATATTAATATCGTCACTCGGTGCGGTGATGGACGTAAGCGTATCTATAGTTGCCGCTATAACCGAGATTCACGAAAAGGCACCTGATTTGAAAGCAAAAGAGCTGTTTATGTCAGGCATGCACGTCGGACACGATATGATGGGAACCATGTCAAATACACTCATTCTTGCATACACGGGTTCGGCAACGGGAACACTTCTTACGATATATTCTTATGAGATGCCTTTCCTTCAGGTTATGGGTTACAATTCCATAATAACAGAAATAGTCTGCGGACTCTGCGGTACAATCGGCGTGATACTGACGGTTCCGATACAGGCATTTATAACGACGGTGGCGTTGAAATTTTTCAAATAATCCTTGAATTAAATATTTTCATATGTTATGATACCAATATCAAAATGTCTTTAGTGGGCGGACAGCTCTGTAAGGCAATAACAGAATATATTATAAAGACTGTGAAAGAGACTCTTTTTCATGGAACCTGACAGGAAAGCGGTGTCGTCGGCTGAGAGCACCCGCAGGGAATTGATTGAGGGAACACTCCGGAGTTGGATAGCTGAACCGACGGATATGATTTGAATTTGGCGGCTAGGTTATTTCGTTGCACGCGTTAAGTGCTAATGAGAGATATGTGATTTTTGTAAGTGCATATCTGATGCGGGTGGTACCGCGGATAATAAGTTTATTCGCCCCGGGATACAATTAATGTATTCCGGGGCTTTTGTGTGTGACAAAATTAAAAACATATTTTGCCTCACATAAGGCTTTTTCAAAAAGAGCGTAGTTAAGAAAGGAGATTACGATGTCAAACATTTACAGAGACAGAACATTAAATCAGGTCAGTGAACAGGATATTGACAGCAATTTAAGAGTAGCGGGATGGGTAGAGAATATCCGTGACCACGGCGGCGTATCATTTATCGATTTAAGAGATATGTATGGTGTGCTTCAGGTAGTTATCAGAGATGCAGAACTTTTAAAGGGAATCAAAAAAGAAGAATGTATCAGTATAGAAGGTATCATGGAAAAGAGAGATGAGGAGACATACAATCCAAAGATTCCTTCAGGTACAATCGAACTTGAAGCAAAGAAAATTACCATGCTCGGACAGGTTTATCAGACACTTCCGTTTGAAGTTATGACGTCAAAA
>OGGZ01002534.1_pt1 | contig 12282 bp, 11 predicted proteins | sample 1571371 | NCBI WGS metagenome assembly OGGZ01 (sample SAMEA2582025, study PRJEB24529) | metagenome | biome: Human gut stool | place: China | collected 2011
AGCTGCAAATAGCCTTCCAATTCCTCGTCCAGCACGTTAAAAGTCGTATAATTGTTACTGGCGGTGATTGTGCTGCCCGCGGGAACTGTAAATTGGCTTTGTGGGCTGTTGGCGTCTACCGTCACGATGAATGGATCACACTGGAACACATCCCTGGGAATGGTGGTTTCCACAACAAGGTATTGCCCATAGGGCAAGCCTTCAACGCGGAAAACTCCCTCATCGTTCGTGAACATTTCTCCCAGCCTATACTCAGCGGGCTGATCCGTGGGCATCCAGCCGTTGCCCCTGCCGTTGGCGTAGTCGCCGTCTGCGGTCAAGGTCGCGTTATAGGCGTTGACCGTATCGGTGTTGCTCTCGAACATATTGGCGATGGCCTGTCCTTCATGGGTGAAATCGTACTTGAGCGTCAAATTATCGTAGTTATCCTTGCGGTAAGCGTCCAAAATACTTTGTGCATCGTAGCTGCCGTCCGGGTTCTGCTTGAACTGCGCCGCCTTGCTCAGTTTAGAGATGCGATAAACGGTAAAGCCCGCACCCTCCAGCTTCAGTGCCGGGCTTGGCTGACCGGTGGTCGAAACCAACTTCTGCAAACTAAAGCCGGATTTCAGCACTTCGTCTTGGCTTTCCTGTTCGGCATGGATGTGGTAGGTGGATTCATCTGCATAGGTCAGCGTTTTGTAGTGGTTGACCTCATCGCAGAGATACCCTTTGGCGTAGGACAGGTAATACCCATCCCACGCTTTGCTGCCGTTCAGCTTGCGGCTCTCGGCCACAGCAGAATACTGGTTTTTGTAGATGTAGTCGGTATACTCGTTATTCTTCCGAGCCAAATCACTGTACTTACCTGTGCGTTCGAGCTTTTTGTTCAAAAGCGGATACTTCCCGGTAACATACAGCTTGCCGTTTCCGTCAATGGGCAGCACCAGCCCGGTGGCACGTTCCACAAGGTAATATCTGCCCATATACAGGTTGACAAACGCCAGCTTGCCGTCAGTGATTTTGGCAGAGGCTACCAGCCGGTCTTTCTGCAAAATAGGTAAATAATCCGTATCCCAGCCGCCATTGGTGAGGACAGTGGTGTGCCAAATGGGTGCGCCGCTGGCATCGGTGATCTTGGAGTAATCTACGACACCCGAAACACCATCCGGGTGTTCAATCGTGTCAGCGGCGTACAGATCGTACACAGCACCTTCCAGCGTGGTATCTCCGTTGCTGCCCGCAGCCAGATACCGCGCGGCGTCCAAGTCAACTTTTGTCAGTAGAATATTGCCGAGGACACGATCATTCTGCATCTTGTCGGCATTGGCGTGCATGGTGTAGGAATTTTCGTTGTTGGCAATGCCCGTGGGGTCTGTGGCGTAGGTCTTATCTGCATTGCGGCTGCCAAAGGTGATGGTGACCACACCCTCACCGGTGTCGATGAGCGTGCCGCCGCTGTTGGCCGTGGTGATGTCGGCGTTATAATCCGCGTTCCCCAGCCAAATCGTCTGACCGTCCAACGCTTTCGTGATTTCAAAGGCATACGCCCGCTTGCCAAGAACAGAGCCTGCCGTGCCGGGTTTGGTTGCATCCGTCCAATCGCCGTAGTAGCCGTTAGGAGCACGGCTCTCCACGATGACAAACTTACCCTCGTTGCGCTGGGTATAATAGATACTATCCGAACTGCCCGCATAATCGCTGTGGTTGACGACTTTATAGGTGCCATCCGACTGGCGCTCGACTTTGTACCGGTTGTATCCGCCAAACGGGATATAGCACTGCCGAATCACATCCCACTCAAAAATCTTAAACTCGGCGTCGCCCTTGATGCGCTGCTTGGTTTCACTGTCGATTTTGTCGATGCTGACCTTTACCGACCATTCATCGTTCTGCATTTTATAGTCATTGGAACTATTTGCAGGAACCGTAATGGTCTGGTGGCTGCCCAACGCACCGGGCGTGGCATCAAAGCCGTGCGGGATGGTGATTTCATCGTATGCAAAGGTGATGTTCGCAAGCTGCGCCCGCGCCGCGGCGATGGCAGCATCCACCATGCCCTGCGCTTCATTTTGCAACTGCCCGATAGCCGCATTCTTGGCAGCTTCGGCAGCGGCGTCCGCCTCCGCTTGGCTGGCGAACGGTCCCTCCTGCCCGCTGAGCGTACTGGTGCTGGTTTTGGACACCTCGTAGTGAACCGTCCATGTGGCAGAACCGTCACCGCCGTTGAGGTGAAAACTGTCATCCTGTGTGTGACCGCTTGTGGTAATGGTTTGTGCCCCGGCAGGGGTCATCTGCCAGCTGCCGCCGTCCACGCTGCCGCCGGTCTGGCTGGGCGTGACGGTAATGACCGCACCGTCCACCTTTTCTGCCGTGTTCAGCTGGTACTTGTCAGTGTTGACAGTGAATGTCAGATCAAAGCTGCCGCCGGCAGTCTGGGCGGGAACTGTCCATGCAGCGGAATAGTACTTCGGTTCCGGAACACTCGGCACATCCGGGATCTCAGTGCCGCCCGCAATTTCTTCACCGACCAGCGCCACAACCTGCCACGCATACCCTGCGGGCGGGTTATAGATGTAGGTGTAGTAGCCGTTTTCCCCGGACTGCGCATCTGTACCGTTTACCAGTTCTTCTGCAGCAGCAATATAGGTCTGCGCCGCGTAGCTGTCGGGATAGTTTTCCATGATCCACTGCTGGGTTTCATCGTAAAGGCTGCCAAGGATGTCCGGCTGTTCTTCACAGCCTTCAGGATCATCTTCAAGGCTTGCCACAACAGGACGGTCATCCAGCATATCCAGACTCAGCTGGCCAAGACCACCCCAGATGTTGACCTGGTTTGCATAGTGGTTGCCGGGGGTATACTGGCCGGGTTCAAGGCGGGACACATGAGAGAAGCTGTAGGTGGGGCAGCCCTTGGGCTGGCCGTTCAGGCCGTGGCTGCAGCAGTAGGCTTCTTGGCCGTTGAACCAAATGAGCCATGTGCCGCCCTCTTTGGCGATGCTTGTGATTTTTCCGGTGGTATACGGCGGAGTCGGTCCTGCAGCATAGGCAGCAATGCCGTTATCGCCGGTGTCGGCATACATCTGTGTGGGTGCGGCATCCTCGCTGATCTGCACTTGGATAGATTTTGACTGCGAACTGCCGTCCGAATCCGTATAGACCAGCTGCGCCGTAAAATCGGCAGAGGCTTTCACATACAGGCCCGTTGCTGCCGCCGACTGCTCCGAGTATGTCTGGCGCAGGATTTCAGCCTGCTCCCGCTTGTCTGCCGGGACAGGCTCATAATCGGTGGATTGGTAGCTTAAAAGCTCCACACCGTCCGGCAGTATAATTTCGGATACTGCACCATCTGCCGGGTATTCGACCTGCGCCAGCAGCGGAACAATGACATAGTCTGTACCGGGAGTTTTGCCGATTGTGACCGTGTTCTCCTCTGCGTTCAGCGCATCGGCATCCATATGGGCATCTACGCCGTCATACAGGTCAGAAACCCACGCGGAGATACCGATTTTTGTTTCGCCGGTTGCCACGGGCAGACCCATGCTGCCAAGGTAACTGCCGGTAGGTGCGTCCGGCAGATCGTCGTACAGATTTTCAGTGATCTGCGAAAGATTCGGTGTCGGGACATTGGCTTCAGCGGTTTCCGGTGAGGCCGCTGAAGCTGTCTCCGGCGTGGCTGCGGCATCCTCCGCAAAAGCGGGCAGCGCTGCGCCCAGATTTGTGAGCGCAATTCCACCCGCCAGTAGCAGCGACAAGCCCTGCTTTATTCTGTGTTTGTTCTTCATACGAATTTCTCCTTTTGTTGCAAAAGAAAAAGCCCGCTGCGGGGTGCAGCGGGCTTGGTTAGCGTTCGGGAGCACGTTTCTTGGGACAGGGCGCGGCTCTAGCCTTGTAGGCTTTGCGGTATTTTTCGTCAGCATCATAGAACTGCTGTGGAGAGATGCCCGCATCCAGACACCCCTGCAAAACAACCGCATTGTAGCGGCTGCTGACCGGGAGCAACTGGTCGCGGTACGGCGCATTCATCGTGTAAACCATGATTTTGTGCGGCGTGCCGTCTGCATCCGTGACCGTCATGGTCTCCTTGTCATAGAATGTCGGGTAACCCTCGTAACAGTCAAGCTGTGATTCGTCATGGTCGGTGATCGACCAAATCAACCCTTCAACGCTTGCTCCTTCTTTGGGCAGGACCGTCAGGTAGCCACGCCGGAATGCCAGCTCATAGCCGTCCAGCTTGGCGGTGCCTACCACCGTTGCTTCGGGACAGCGGTAGGCCATCTGATCAAAATTCAGATTGGAACCATAGGCAAAGTATTCTTTTCGAGACATTGAGTTTCTCCTTATCTGACCTCATCTGTATGAAGCCGTGGTTGATTGCTGGGATACAGCGACTTGTCGTGCCGCCACGCCTTGTCACCGGGCAGGTTCTTCAGCAGGTGCATCCGAACATTTTTGTACTCAGGACCAATCAGCCCCAACCGCAGCAGAAAGGTGCGGAAGGTAAACGCCGGATTATCCCCGATGGGCGTTTTTCGGAACTGCGTGTACTTCTGGTTGATGCCCTGCGCCGAGATTGCCATAGCCAGAATGATGTTGGCTTTGACTTCGCCTGCGTGCAACGTGGAGTTGAACAGCCGCCACTCGACTGTGCCATGGTAGAACACCGAATGCAGGTTCAAGGCATGATACCGACTTTGGTGGTAGTGATAGTCGCTGCCGTCCCGCCCGCGGTACCAGCGGTCTTTCAGCTGATCCATACTTGCACCGCTGGGCAGCTTGCGGATCTCTTCCAGTATCGGCTCATCCACCGCCTGACAGTAGCTGTCGATGCGGGCAGGGTTGACTTTGAGTGCTGCAAACAAAATGTCCTCTTTGGAATACATGATAGAAAGTACATTTTTCAGACTTTGCGGCGTGTGCTTACTTGCATCCACGTGGACATGCATTCCGCAGCTGTCGTTTACGATACCGCCTGCGCGGCGTAAGGAACGGACAACCTCCTGCAGCTTTTCCATCTCGCCGTATTCAAGCTTGGGGGAGTTCAGTTCGACCTTGTAGGTTTCCCCAATAAGAACAGACCGCCTGCGGCATTCGGGATGGATACTGCTGTCCCGAACGATTTTCCACTCTTTACCGTCTAAATCTTTGACATGGTAGGCATCGTAGCCACCGCCGGAATGCTCGGCGCAGGTGCCAAATAAGTCGGCCAGCGTTTGGGCTGCCGTGGCGCGGTTTATCCCGGTCAGTTCGATTTCACAGCCAAAATACTGGTCACGGAAATCAAGGGGCAAGCGCCTCACCCCGCAGTTCTGCGTCCATCTTGGCAATGCGCCGCCCGATGGCTTCCACCACATGGACCGTCACGCCGTTGCCAGCCTGTTTGTAGGCTTGGTTATCGCTTTGAATGGCAAGCACCGTGTCGATGCGGTCATCTGCCCAACCCTGCAGCCGCAGACATTCACGCGGTGTCAGGCGGCGGATGCGACCCTCGTACAGAACACCGTGACGGTCTTTTGTGGTAAGTGTATGCATGGGTGCGCCAGGCTTACCGGTGCGTTCGGTGTTGCGGGCGAGGTCGGACTTGATGGGATTTTTGACCGGGCGAACTTCAACAGTGCCTTGTTGGCAGCCCGTTGTAAGTGTATGCGCAATCTCTTTACCAATCCGTCCGCGCCGACTGTTGACTGTGGCGTAACTCAGGTCGATACTGTCACCGACCTGTGCCATCTGGTAGCCGGTTTTTGTGGCGCACTTGATCGGCACTCCCACCTCGTACAGCCCGGTCTTGCCACCGAACCCGCCCGGATTGGCCGCCAGCGTACAGCTTAATCCTTCGGGGGAGTAGACTCGTTCTCCTTGGTGGCCGCCGTGGGTTTGAATAAGAGAACTTCCTGCTGTTTCGGTGAAAGGAAATACTTTTCCTCTACATCGCTCATCAAGATATCCGACAATGTACACGCGGTTTCTTGACTGGGGGACGCCGAAATCTTTGCTGTTAAGACATTGCCATTCCACACCATACCCCAGTCGGTCCAGCGTGTTGAGGATTGTCGCAAACGGCCGCCCGCCGTCATGGTTAAGCAGTCCGGGTACATTATGAGTTGTAAGCAATTATGTAAAGCCTCCTTTTGTAAATGATGTAGATACGTTTTAAATTTGTGTTTCGCTGTGCATAATTTTCCTTTATACTTTGGTTATCACAGATATAAAGGAGGCCAACTATGCCAACTCAAAAGAGTATCCCTATCTCAGAATTAATCACTACAGCAAATTCAGAATTATTGCGACTAGATTTCAAGCGTAGTGCATTACAAATTTACTGTGCTGAATTCAGAAAGTTTTCAGATTACTACAGCAATGAGAAAATTCAGGACTACACTGCAACGACCGGACGGGAATATTTTCAATCCATCTATGGCGTAAATATTGCAAGTCCACGACTCCAACTAACAAAGTCGCAATCTGCCACGCGCAGAGCGATCCGACTTTTAGACGACATCTTCCAGTTCGGATACGCACTTAGATATTGCCACCGCAGTTATACAGTCAATCCAGAGTATGACATTTTGCTGGAGAACTATCTTATGAAGTGCAGAAAGAAGCATAATTCACAGGGAACACTACGCACAAAGCAGATGAAGCTATGCCAATTTTTTGAGTATATAGAGGGCCGCAACATTCAGCTTGCATGTTTGACATCTGCAGATCTCTCGAATTTTATGACTACTCTTTGCCGTTGGCGTCGGCCAACACTTTACACGACTGCCAGTGTGCTGAAAGACTTTTTGCGCTATCTTTATGAGTCAGAGCAGTTCACAAAGGATTTATCTGCAGATGTTCCCAAACCTAAGATTTACACAGATGAGGATATTCCTGAAACATGGACTCCCACAGAAGTAAAGCAATTGCTATCTGCTGTTGACAGGAGTAATCCAATTGGAAAAAGAGACTATGCTATGTTTCTTCTTGCGATCCTGCTGGGAATGCGGGCGGGCGATATTTGTAACCTGAGATTCAAAAACTTGGATTGGAACCAAAAGCTGATTACTTACACGCAGCAAAAATCCGGAAAAGTCAGTGCTTTGCCGTTGCTGCCTGTGATTGGAGAAGCAATTATTGACTATTTGAGAAACGGTCGACTTGATTCCAATTGTGACAATGTCTTTATTCGGCACCTCCATCCCTATGGTGGATTCCAGTCCAGCGCTGCCGTATCTTCTGCGCTTAAGAAATACATTACATACGCAGGTCTGACAAGAAAAAATCGAAAAGCGATCCATTCGCTGCGACGTACCCTTGCAAGTACACTCTTGATGGACGGCACACCACTGTTGACGATTTCTAATATTCTCGGCCATTCCAGTCCCAAAACAACCACAGGCTACACAAAAGTAAATCTTCCCGCCCTGCGCAAATGCGCATTATCTTATGGAAAGTGGGAGGCTTCTGCATGACTGCTAAGATGCTACTGGAACAGTATATGGCAGAGCGCCATGCGCTTGGGTTTGTGTCAAAAACCGACGAAGGATGCATTCGGCGTTTCCTGCGCGATTACAAGGAACCAGAAGATGGAAAAATTGTTTTCTCTAAGGAGTACGTCCTTGAGCATATTGGAACGGGCTTAAACCAAAAGGCAAACACTGTACTCCGAGATGTCAGCGCAATAAATGGATTCTTGAATTTTGTAATTCGAAAAGGTTTTACCGCATACAAAATTCCGCCCAAGTCTATGCCCAAAGAAGTGCGCAATTTCAGGGCCTATATATTTACTGACACTGAAATTGAAAAGATGTTGGATTCTGCAGACCATTTTCCTGTATGCACGCAAAACCCGGTAAAAAAGTACCAGATTCCAGTAATGTTCCGCATGCTGTTTAATTGCGGACTGCGTACCTCTGAACTGTTGAATCTGCGCGTCTGTGATGTAGACTTTACCGAAAAAGTTCTTGCAATTCGTGACACAAAATTTCACAAAAGCCGTCTGGTGCCTTTTACGGATGCCGTTGCAATTCCGCTGGCTAACTATTTAGAATTGTTTCCGCCTGCCTCAAATGAAGCAATCCTTTTTGCCAGTTGCTGTTCTCGCAGTAAAGGAGAACAGTATGGAGCCTCTTGGATACACACACAATTCCGGACACTTTTAAGAATGTCCGAGATTCCTTACGGAGGGCCAGATAGAGGGCCTCGGCCACATGATATGCGCCATACATTTGCTGTTCATTGCCTAAATAGCTGGGTTCTTGTAGGCGAAGATTTGACGGCAGGGCTTCCCGTTCTTTCAACTTATTTGGGACACAACGACCTATCCGGAACGCAGCGATATCTCCAGTTGACTGCACAAATGTATCCGGATATTACACAAAAATTGGAAAAACAATTCGGTGAGTTGATTCCAACAATGGAGGTGCCAAGATGAAGTCGCTTGATTTCGCACTACTTTTGTCGAAGTATCTTACACAATATTTGCCTGCACAGAGAGACTTGAGCAGCAACACAATCTGTTCCTACCGAGACACATTTAAATTGCTGCTGATATTTTGTCGCGATATACAGGGGTTCAATATTGCAAAATTACCAATGACTCAGCTAGATAGAAAATGTATTGAGGACTTTATTTTGTGGCTTAGGAACATCCGAAAATCTTCGCCTTCCACATGTAACCAACGGCTTTGCGCAATCCATGCATTCTTTGACTATGTTATGGTCGAAGAGCCACAGTTTATGGAACAGTGCATTCAGATACACAATATTCCCAGAATGGTTTCGTCCGCTCCTCCCGCAAAATACCTTACACCCGATGCATTACGCTGTTTGTTGGCTACCCCCGACATTACAACGCCAAAGGGACGCCGACACCTTGTTCTTCTTACGGTTTTATACGACACGGCAGCACGTGTAAGTGAATTAGCCGATATTCGTATGCGTGATGTTAGACTTGATTCGCCTGCAGCAATTACCTTACATGGCAAGGGAGGAAAGGTTCGCACTGTTCCGCTGATGAAGCAAACAGTAGAATTGCTGCAAAGCTACTTTACGGAAAATGGTATTACGCCCCAAAAAAGTCCGGACATGCCACTGTTTTGGAGTGGGAATTACCGCAAGCTGACGCGCTCTGGAATTACATATATTGTCCAGAAGTATGCAGCTGCGGCACAGGCAATCTCAACTGATATTCCTGCCACTATATCTCCACATGTGTTCCGGCACACAAAAGCCATGCATTTAGTTCAGGCAAATGTAAACACTATTTATATTAAAGATTATCTCGGCCATGCAGATATTTCCACAACAGAGGTATATGCCCGTGCAGACAACGAAGCAAAACGTGCGGCACTGGAAAAAGCCTCTCTATGTTTGGAATTACCTTGCGCTTCGAATTGGGAGCAGGACGCTGATCTTATTGCATGGCTTTCATCCCTTGGCTAAAAGAAACATATTATGCACAGTGGAGCAAAGCAAAAACAGCCTTGCTCCGCTGTTTTTAGGAGGCACTATACATATTTGATTTGTGTACATAACGTACCTTATGCACTTCTGCACATAAGGTACGTTTTCAAACAGCAGATAATCAGGCTTCCGGGCTTCAGCCAGACGGGCCAGTTCAAAGAAGAGAGTGCCGCGCGGATCTCCGAATCCTTTTCGGGTTCCTGCAATGCTGAAAGTCTGGCAAGGAAATCCGCCGCAGAGTAACTGGAAATCGGGCATGGCGCTGGGGTCGGCTTTTCGGGCATCTTCAATGAACCACTCTCCCTTCGTGTCAAACAGAGCGTTGTAACTGCGGTTGGCGTATTTGTCGATTTCGCAGTGTCCTACGCAGGTAAATCCACCGGCACGGGTCAGCCCCTCTCGGAAACCGCCGATGCCGGAGAACATATCTATAAATCGAATCACCGATTCGATAACGAAAAAAGAGACAGCCTATGTTGGCTGCCCTTGCTGGTTAAGTATGTGATTTTCAGTATTGTGCATCTACCTCCATTTCGGTGTCATCTGGTTCGCCGGAGTCGACATCAGCGTTTTCCTCCGCAGCTTGCTCGGTCGTAATTCTTTCGTAGTCCTTTTCCGCTTCATCCAATTCTCTTTCAATGAGATGTACCAGAAACTCTTTCTGGCTCAGTTTGCGGTGATAGATTTGCTCGTACCTTGCAAGAAAGGTTTTGATGCGCTGGAGAAGTTCCTCGGATACCTGAAATGCTAACGTGCGTGTTGCCATGTTGCTGACTCCCTTCGGTTTCTCAAAAAATGTGGTTACGGCCTGTTCAATGAACTGCGATGTGGTGATGCCCTGTCGTTCCAATTCTTCACGGATTTTCTGGTGCAGGTCATCCGGGATGGTTACGGTCAATTTGCTCATTTCAGCTTTCTCCTTTTATGCACCTAGTTTGTTGTTATAGTAAGCGGCCAGTTTTCCAAGATTGATGTACCACTTCACCCCGGACTGGAATGCGATGTCCGGATTTTCACGACATACTCGGCGAAGATAGTAAGGCGGAAGCTTCATGATTTCACTTGCCTGTTTGATGCTGACAATTTGTGGCAGGACAATTTTTTCTACAACGCAACCCGCCGTCTGACGATTAAGCATACATTCGTTCATTTTACATTCTCCTGTTCTTAAGCTGAATTTGCAACCGCTTTTTGTCATTGATAAGTTGTTTTTCGATTGCAAAGCAAGCATATCACAAGTGCGATGACAAAGCTATTCACGAGAACCAACGATAATGAGATGCATAACTCGGCAATTATGCCCATAACCAACAATTTATGATTTTATGTTTATTACCACATGGTAATCACCACCTTAAAGTGAAGCTAAAAAGTTGATTGCGGAAGGCGGAATTATATCTGTTGCTCGGGTGCGAGGAATTGCCCCCGTCAAAGTGACTATCTGCAATTCCTCGCGCACCACCTTGCGGATGCTTTCTTCCAGCCTATCCGTTTGTTCTGCCGCAAGGATGGCTTGTACCAGAAACTCCTTGCGGCGGGCTGACGGCATCTGCTGCAGCAGCTCCCATGCGCGGCGGTGCTGTGGGTCATTAAAGTTCGGGCGGAAAACGTACTGCGGTCGTTTCATACCTCGCTTTTGCGGCGCGACACGGCGGCCAACGCACGCTCGAATCCGACCGCGTTCACCTTGTCGTCCAGCAGGAAAATCGTCTTACAAAGGCCGTCTTTGGGGCTTAGGTGGCGGCTCACCACGGATGCCCCGCCGCCCAATAGCACGGCGGGGATGGCGTGCAGGTTGAAGCCGGCTTCCATCGTGGCAGAGAGCAGATGCTCTGTGTACTTGCGGCCCTGCCGGTTCACAATGTCGCGCACCGTATCGCTGACCGTGCAGGGCTGACCTGCCAGCATATTTTCGATTTGGGCATCCGTGAGGGACAGCCCGGTTTCGCGCCGCACCTGCTCCCGAATGTCATCCACACAGCGAATCATGCCGAGTTCCAGACTGTGAGCTGTGTCAGCCGCAGGAATGGCGTTGTCGATGCGCATGAGGTCCACCGTCCAGCCGCCAAGATCCATGAGGAGCATAGAGGGTTCGTCCTGCAACAAACCAGTTTCGGTCATGAGGGCGGCGTAGCCCTGCGGAAAGATGGCAACTTCTTCGATGGTGATGCTGTACTCCACGCCCTCGAACTTGTAGTTCACCGGCTGCTTGCTCCGCAGCAGATACTCTCTGAACTTGGGTTTGTCGCGTCCGAAACTCGTCAGCGGCAGACCCGCCGCAATGCGCACAGAACATTCGGGCGGCAAACCGCGCTGCCGGATTTCTTTTGCAATCGCTGCCAGCGTCAGCAGGTAGTAGTTGTCATTCACGGTCTTATCCCGCTGGATAGGCTGCCTTCCGGAGCCACAAACAAAAAAGCACCCGCCAAACTCTAAGAGTCCTTGGCGGGTGTAGGGTTCGTGTTCTCCGTAGCTGGTAAGTCCAGCCGGAAATGAACAATGCGCTGTTTTGATGGCGTAGTAACCGTGGTCGATGCCGATAATGATACTCATAGTGGAAATCCTCCTTATTATAATAGGTATAAAATGGAAAACTTGAAAACAAACTGAAAACTGTCGAAAAAAAGCGAAAAATCCCCGCAGCCAACAGGAAATTGGCTGCGGGGAAATTGAAAACATTCTGAAAACAGCAGGATTTATTCTGTTTTTTCTCAAAAAAATTGCCCCCTCCCCTGCCAAATTCCAGAAAGCGGCAGGAAAAGTGGGCATCAAGTTGGGGAAACCGTCCTAAAATGGTTGGACAACACTGTAAAACCGCGTCCAAAAATCGACTCGAAATCGGTCATTTTTTGCCGT
>OGGZ01002539.1_pt1 | contig 12269 bp, 12 predicted proteins | sample 1571371 | NCBI WGS metagenome assembly OGGZ01 (sample SAMEA2582025, study PRJEB24529) | metagenome | biome: Human gut stool | place: China | collected 2011
GACAGTTACAACATTTCATATTTTTGAAGAATAAAGTCATTGGTTATTTTCATAACCTAAAGGTCGACGGTAATTTCTGGTTATCATATCTAACTGTTGATTTAGGACTTAAGCAAGCTTACGAAGTATTAAAAGATGGCGATTTCCCTATAGTGAAATGGAAGAATGAAAAAGACATGGATAACAATACTTTCAAGTATGCGATATCTGACATGGGACAATGGTACACAATCATAATCAAGATAAACAATGTGTTTATCGAGATAAGAGATTCATTGAAATTGTTACCATTTTCAGTTAAGCGAATAGGTGAAAGTTTTGGAACGAAGCATAAGAAACTAGAAATGGAATATGAAGGGTTTCGATATGCTGGATGCGAAATAACAGATGAAGAGAAAAAGTATATTGCAAACGATGTTTTAGTAGTAAAAGAAGCATTAGAGATTATGTTCGAAGAAGGGCACAACAAGCTTACCATCGGTTCTTGTTGTTTGGCTGAGTTCAAGAAAACAATTGACAAAGAAGACTACAATAATTTCTTTCCTAACCTTTATGAAATACCCTACGAAGATAAAACGGTAGGTGATTACATAAGGCGGTCATATCGTGGAGGTTGGTGCTATCTACTAAAAGGGAAAGAAAATAAGATATATAACAATGGATGTACATTGGATGTCAATTCTTTATACCCCAGCATGATGCACAGTATGTCAGGGAACCGATATCCTGTTGGCAAACCACATTTCTGGAAAGGATATATACCAGAAGAAGCGATAGCGTGGAATCGCTATTACTTCGTAAGGATAAAGACAAGGTTTTACCTAAAGAAAGATAAATTACCATTTGTGCAGATTAAGCATTCACTTCTATACAAAGGAACTGAAATGCTTGAATCATCAGATGTGATTAACCCTGAGACAGGTGAGCACTCTCCCTATTACACTAGAGGGGAAGAGGTAAAAGATACAAGGGTTGAAATGGTTTTAACCATGACAGACTATGAACTGCTGAAAGAGCATTATGAATTGGTTGATTTTGAAGTAATAGATGGATGTTGGTTCTTCTCAGAGATTGGATTGTTTGACCCATATATTGATAAGTATGCGGCTATAAAGATGTCATCAAAAGGGGCTAAGAGAGAATCTGCAAAGCTATTCCTTAATAATCTATACGGTAAGCTTGCAAGTAGTACAGACAGCAGTTTTAAGGTGGCATATGTAAAGGAGGATGGTTCACTTGGATTCTACACAGTATCAGAACACGACAAATCCCCAGGGTATATCCCATGCGGAAGTGCAATTACAAGCTATGCCAGGAATTTTACTATCAGAGCGGCGCAAGCAAACTATGGCCACTTTATTTATTCAGATACAGATTCGATTCACTGTAATATGAATCCACTGGATGTAAAAGGAGTTAAACTTGATTCATCTAAATTTTGTTGCTGGAAGCCTGAGTCACAATGGGATGAAGCAATGTTTGTAAGACAGAAAACCTATGTAGAACATATTACGCATGAAAATCTAAAACCAGTGGAAACGCCTTATTATGATATAAAGTGTGCAGGAATGCCACAAAAGTGTAAAAATCTTTTTGAATGGTCAATGAGTGATGAGTTACCAGAGGGCTTGAAACTTAGTGAGGAAGAGGAGGAATTTGTTAAATGCAGAAGGGAATTAAAAGATTTTACAATTGGCTTAGAGGCCCCGGGAAAATTAAGGCCAAAGAGAATGAAGGGCGGTGTATTACTTGTGAACACTACATACAAGATGAAGTGAGAGCCTGTAATAATTATCAGCATTACAATACTGATAATATTTCTGTTAAGTATGAAAATTCTTTACGCACGAATGATGCTTTAAGAAAGCAAATTAAAATACTTGAAAATAATATTGATAAATTATCATCAGATTATTTAAGAGAACAAGATATGAATTTTAGGATAGCAGAGTTAAGGCAACAAGTAAACGAATTAAAAATTGAGAATACAAGGGTTAGAAATTATATAAAATTTTATAGTATGAGCTTATATCAAGCAATTTATGAAAGGGGTATTTAAATGGAAGAAATTCGAAACAGTTTTGGTTGACTACGAGGAATACAAAAAATTTGTGAGTTTTACTGATGGAGGATTTAGAAAAGGAGTGAGAGCAATATGGAAACAGGATTATTTGATAAAAATGGAACCCCAATTAACATCGGAGACAGGACCAGATTGGTATTAAAAGATGGCGAGGTCCGAGAGTTCGATGTGCGTTTTAAAACAGTTAAAAGGACAACGATTAAGACTCTTCGCGGATTTGGGCCGGAGAGCATAGATGTTTCAATAACTGGAATTTTCTTCTGCTGGCAGGAAAACGATTTATTACCGTGTGTGGATGAAAACGGGGTTTCTGATGTGGAAAAAATGGAAGTGATTCAGCCGCCGTTTTGGGTGCAAGTAGTTTGTGAGTTGAAGGGAAGGTGCCAGATGAGAAAGGGTTTAAGATGGTTTATTAGGAGGAATCATAATGGCAAATAATAGATTGTATATTAGATGCACCGGATGTGGTGAAAAAATTATGATAGCAAAAAAGTTTTTTGGGCCCGTGGGATATGAGGAATGGTGTAATGGTGATAAAATAGCAGAATTTCTAGTAAAACATTCCGAAAGCATGTGCTACTATGAGGACCAAGCAACGGTAAATCAATTTGAATTTATTAATGAAGATGAATTATTTGAATTAGGTGAATTATAATTTTAAGAGGGAGAATAATCTCCCTCTTTATATCTTTACACATGATATCTCAGCGCGCCCTGTAAAAACGAAAAGTTGGTAGGGCGGTTTCTTCCACCCGTACAGCCCCTACTCCCTCACTGAAATTGACATGTGGAGATACCCTTTAATAGGATAACGCTTTAAGTATTGCTTCTTTACACCGAAGGTCTTTAAAACGAAAACATCCCTTCTCAAAATAATCTCGTAATGTTTGCAAGAACATATCGTTTCTCTTAAGCATTACATAGTTTATCTCATGGTCGTCTGTAGTGACCGTTATCTTCAATCGGAAAGTATTATCAGGCTTGTCATCCATATAGATAAAACCTTGCTCAAGATATTCACGGATTCCATAATTAACCCCGTTGTATCGTATCGTGCATAAGTACCTGCCACTACCAACAGGCCGTTCAATAAAAGCCTTGTTGTCATTAAGATAAACAGACATTGAAGAATAGGCAACATAATCGTTTTTAGCAAACGCCCGGTTAAACGCACTTTCTTTCTGTGCTGTTGATGCTGATTTATTAAATCCTTGTTCCAGAACAAACCCATTACCTCGTAAAAACTTCGTGTCTTCCCTCAGTCTATTAGAAATACCCATCTCTATGTAATATGGATTAATAATAGTAACAGGGTTGCCTATCATATATACAGGTAGGTATCTAGCCATTTCCCCGTTTCCCCTTGCCACACTGGTATGAAGAGAAATGAACTTGCGTACTTCATCGGAACAGTATCGGTTAGACTCACTCTGAAATTCATCCAAAATCATGTGCTGTGTATCACTGAACAGATGAGCATATCTTTTAAGCGGGTCAGCACTGTTAAGGGAAACAGCATATCCGCAGGATGTTTCATCAAGAAAGAGTTCGTGGTAGATACCAGATGCTCTTCTCTTTGACTCCATAATCTGACCTGGATAGAAGATTGCTTCTAAGTCTTTAAAGAACTTGTCGGCCACATCATCGAGCTCATAGTTATACCGATAAACAAGCATGAATTTTTCACCATACTTCTTGAACCGGTTCACAACATAGTTATTAAAAAAAGTTGTCTTACCAGCACTTCGGTTGGACGTGCAGATATATATTTCGGGCTTCTTCCCGTTTAAGTCTCTCATCGACAATAGTCGGTTTCCATCATAAAATTCAGACAATTCAGACAATTCCTCCTTTCCATCTGTTCTATAATAAGTATAACATAATACTTGACTTTTGTCAAGCAAAGTGTTATAATTAATACAGAAGGGAGGGTTTAGTACATTGCCAGATACAATTATTAATGCGGTACAATCGTTAGGAGTCGCAGTGGTATTGTGTTTATTAATGGCTTACTTTGTGAAGTATATGTTCGATAAATTTATGGCTCAGAGAGACGCAGACTCGCAGTTATACAACGAACAGATTTCAGCTTTAAAGGATGCCATAAATAATAACACTATCGTAATGACAAAGATTTTGTCAGCACTTGATGTAAAGGAGACATAGTTATGACATGCACAGCAATTAATATGCCCGAGACAGTCAGCGTAGCATTACTTGTTATAGCTGGACAGTTCGGGAACGGAGAAGACCGGAAAGTGAAGCTGGAAAAAGCTGGATACAACTATGCTCAGGTGCAGAAATGTGTAAATGAACTTCTTCCTATTCTAACGAAATACGGAGGTAAATGAAATGCCAGCAAACATACAGATAGCGTACAATTGGGCTGTTGAAACCTGTGCGAAGCCAAACGTGGGATATTCCCAGCAGTTCCGTAATCAGGTCACAGTAAACGGAATCACGTATTATGATTGCTCATCGTTTGTCTGGTATGCATTAATCGCCGGGGGTTTTGACATGGTGGGTGAATGGGGAACATGGCCGTTCACCACCGGAACTATGGGAAGTGTTCTTAAGAAAATGGGCTTCACAAAATATCCTGCCACTGTAGAGTGGAAACCAGCAGACATATTAATCAAAACAGGCCATACCGAAATGGCATTTGACCGAACAAGAAGCATGGGCGCACATACCAGCAAAGTTCCTCTGGATGAACAAGTTTCTATCAATGCAAACGATTCAACAGGGAACGGTTGGTTTGAATTATACCGTTGGGAAAACGGGGCTGATAATGAGTGGATTAAAGGGAATAAATACCTTACAATAGGAGAGATGCAGAATAATGCATCAATTATCTATCCATACCTTTTAAATAAAGGGTGGTCGAAAGAGGCTATCTCCGGCATGATGGGGAACATTCAGAAGGAATCCACGGTAAACCCGGGAATATGGCAGAATTTGACTGTAGGCACAGGTGGGTATGGTTTAGTCCAATGGACACCAGCTACCAACTGGACAAATTGGGCCGACATCCACGGTTATGCGCATGACGACGGTTATGGCCAACTTGAATGGATTGATACAGAAACAATTCCATTCGGCCAGTGGATACCAACAGCACAGTATCCAGAAACATTCACGGAGTTCAAAGTAAGTACACAGACACCCGAATATCTAGCAGATTGTTTTTTAAAGAACTTCGAAAGACCAGGCACGATTGACCAACCAGACAGACAGGAAATGGCCAGGTACTGGTATGACTGGTGGAACAACGATTATGTGCCACCGCCTAACCCCCCTTCGAATGGTGGAGAGTGGTCAAGGAAATTACCAATATGGTTTTATTTGAAGAGAAAGGAGATTATTTGATGCCGTATTTAAACAAAGATGAATTTATGGCAAGAATCAAGGAAAGAATTGGTGAAGATATGTCAGACGACGCAGTAAGCTTCATCGAGGACGCCAGCGATACTTATGATGAATTAATCAGGCGTTCAAGCGATACCGAAGACTGGAAGACAAAGTATGAAGAAAATGACTCCCAGTGGCGGCAGAAATACCGTGAACGCTTCTTCACTTCTGGTGAAGAGATTAAGGAAGAGCAGGAAGAAAACGTGAAGGACGACGGAGAACCGCGTACCTTTGAAGAATTGTTTGAAGAAAGAGAGGGCTAATATGGCTACTATTCCAAAAATTAAAACCCTGACGAATACCAGCGTAGATGTTCTGAACGTTATCAGGGAAAATGCAACTCAGAACTACCGGGACTATGTACCGAAAGCTACACCGAACGCTGACTCCATCAGAGAGATTGGCGCAATTATTATGGATTACCCGGCGTTACAAAGTGAGTTCTTATCAGCACTTGTTAACCGTATTGGTCGTGTGATGATTACGTCCAAGATGTATGATAATCCGTGGAGAATGTTCAAAAAGGGCATGCTAGAGTTCGGTGAAACGATTGAAGAGATTTTCGTTAACATGGCAAAACCATTCCAGTTTGACCCTACAGTTGCAGAATCCGAAGTATTTAAACGTGAGATTCCCGACGTAAGAGCGGCATTCCATATTCTGAATTACAAGAAGTTCTATAAAGCCACTGTACAGAACGACAGCTTACGTCAGGCGTTCCTTTCATGGCAGGGCATTACAGACCTGATTGCTAAGATTGTTGATGCCATGTACACAGGTGCAAATTATGATGAGTTTATCACCATGAAATACATGATGGCAAGGCATATTCTGGATGGACATATGTATCCTACTTCTATTCCTGCTGTTGAGACAGCTAATATGAAAGCAATCACGACAGCCATTAAGGGCGTTTCTAATGAGTATGAGTTCCAGAGCAACAAATACAATCTTGCTGGTGTTTATACACATACCATGAAGCGTGACCAGTATCTTTTACTTAACGCTAAGTTTGACGCAGCTATGGACGTTGAGGTTCTTGCTTCTGCATTCAATATGGATAAGGCTGAGTTCATGGGACAGCGGGTTCTGGTAGACAGCTTCGGAAATCTGGATTTACCGAGACTTCGTGAACTGTTTGCTAATGACCCAACTTACAAAGAGCCGAGTCAGGCAGAACTTACCGCTTTAGACCAGATTCCTTGTGTACTGGTTGATAAAGACTGGTTCATGATTTTTGATAACTTCTACAATTTTACAGAGCTTTACAACGGCGAGGGACTGTACTGGAACTACTGGTATCATGTGTGGAAGACATTCTCTGTTTCTCCTTTCGCTAATAATGCGCTGTTTATTCCGGGAACACCGGGTGTTACTTCTGTAACTGTTACGCCGGGTACAGCTACCGCAGCAGTAGGGCAGTCCGTACAGTTTAACGCGGCTGTAGTAACCACTAACTTTGCACCTAAATCTGTTGTATGGACAGTGTCTAGTGAGAACGCTGCAGTAGACCAGTCAGGTAAGGTAACACTGCTTACCGGGGCTACAGGAACTATTACAGTAACAGCTACCAGCACATTTGATGATACAAAGACTGGAACGGCCACTATCACAGTTGGCTAATCATTGAAATTGTTTCACGTGAGACTAACTTAATGTTTCACGTGAAACATTTATTAAAAGGAGGATTAAATGTATATAGCTCCTACAAGTATTGTTAAAATACTTAGAAACATTCCTTTAGATAATACGTATAAAGATACTCTGTACTTTGCAAATGAAGGGGCACAGTCCAGTTACTTTCTTACACAGATGAAGGTTCAGTTTGCAAACTATACGTACATCAGAAAAGAAAACAAAATTAGAGTGGAAGCAACAGCAGATACACTCTTTGACTGTAACTATATCATGTGGCAGAACCCATCATTCGGTGCAAAATGGTTTTATGCTTTTATAATCGATGTAGAATATCTAAACAACGAAACAGCAGAAATCACATTTGAAATTGATGAAATGCAGACGTGGTATTTTGGGTACACAATAAAACCGAGCTTTATTGAAAGAAACCACACCGTTACAGATGTAATTGGTGATAACTTAGTGCCGGATAATCTGGAATTAGGCGAATATGTTTTTGATACGCCTACAAAAACAGGGTTCTTTAGAAACACCAAATATATCGTTGCTGCAACATTTGATAAGAATTTAAATCCAGCCGGGGGTGCTGAGTATATGGGTGTATACTCAGGTTTAGTTTATAATATATTTGACCGCCCACAAGATGTGACTACATTTATTGATGAAGCGACAGCCGATAATAAAAGTGAAGGAATAATAGGTGTATTTATTATGCCAGCTGACTTTATCACAAATAGTAATGAAGCAAAATTAAACGCTTTACATTTTTCCCCTTCACTAACAAATATTGACGGGTATGTCCCTAAAAACAAAAAACTTTTTACTTACCCTTATAATTTTATTAATGCAACTAATAATATTGGAAATGAAGCTCAATACAGGTATGAATTTTTTACTAAAAACCCTGTAACTGGAAATTGTGAATTTTCTGTTATAGGTGGATTAAATAACTCACCAGAATTTATTTTAGTCCCCAATTCATATAAGGGTGTGCCAATGAACTACAATGAAATGCTGGTATTGAATGGGCTTCCTGTTTGTTCATTCTCAACAGACACCTTTAAAGCATGGTGGGCGCAGAACAGTGGAACTTTTGCAGCCGGAACAGCGGGTAAAGCTATAGGACTAGTTGGTTTAGGATTAGCCGTTGCAGGTGGACCAGTGACAGTAGCTATTGGTGCTGCGGCAGCTTTAGGCGGGGTTCTTAGCGGTATTACCACGGTTGCAGGAGCAGTGGCCGAGGTGGAGAAACATGCCACAATGCCACCTAGAGCGAATGGTGTAACAAATGCAAATATTTTGTGGGCTGCGGGTGCGTTTGATTTTTTCTTATATCCTTGCCATATTACACAAGAATTTGCTAAAATAATTGATGATTTTTGGAGTATGTACGGTTATCCAATACACGAAGTAGGAATACCAAACTTAAATGCCAGACCACAGTGGAATTATGTTAAACTAAGTAACCCATCTTTAGTAGGTAGTATACCTGTAAATTCAATGAAAAAAATTAAACAGATTTTCATTGATGGTGTCACATTTTGGAAGAACCCAGCTAATGTTGGTAGATATGATTTACCAAACGAAGTGTAAGGAGGTGAGTAGTTGAAAAACCCTAGAAAACAACGTAACTTTTGGGAGAGTAAGTATTTAAATGACAGAGCTTATATACACTGGTATGATATGCTTACAAACCTTGCTATCAGTATGTTTGAATGGAAAGGCCTTCCTGATTCTGTAGACCCGCGATTCTTAGAGCTTGCACTGTTCGCAGATGGTATGGCCATCTTCTTTAAAGATGAAGACTTATCTGACGATTATAACGGGCAGTTCTTCGCATTACAGACAATGATAGGTGGAAGACTAGATGTTTATCGCGTGCCAGATGAAAGAAGGGCTTATGCCACCAACGGTTACAACAGAAGGCTTGATTCAAAAGACAGTGTAATCATATTCAACAATATGACCAGAACCAACTGCCTTGCTGATATCGAATATTTTGCAAGAAAGCTTTATGAAGTTGACAGAACGATTGATGTTAACGTAAAAGGCCAGAAGACACCAATTGCAATTCTGTGTGACGAGAATCAGCGTTTAGTAATGAAGAACTTGTATGCCCAGTATGATGGAAACGAACCGTTCATATTCGGAAGTAAAAACTTAGACATTAAAGGAATTCAGGCAATTAACACAGGTGCGCCGTTTGTCGCTGACAAGTTACAGATGCTCAAAACGCAGATATGGAACGAAGCACTGACTTACTTAGGTATCTCTAACGTAAGTACCGACAAGAAAGAGCGGTTGGTGAGTGATGAGGTAACAATTAATACTGGTGCTACAGCGGCACAGAGATATACAAGACTTAATATGCGAAAGATGGCCTGCGAAAAGATTAATCGGATGTTCGGACTGAATGTATCAGTTGAATATCGCGAAGACCTTCCACTTATGGAAGAAGCTGGCGTCGGTGAAGTTGAAGAGGGAGGTGAAGCGGATGAGTAGATTTACTACCGAGGTAAGATATATCTGTGAAGTGAATGCCGGACTTACGGAAAGTAAGGGGTTTGGCCAGATACAGGAAATTATCCAGAAAGCTATTCCAGGCGTGTTTAACTTCAATTTCCCGATATTCGATGAAAACTACAGAAACGTTCTTGAAACAAAGATACTGACGCACTTCTACACCCGTGAAATTGCATTCGAAACAGTTGGACTGTGGCAGTTAAAGCTATACACAAAACTGAACGAAATTATGCCCTACTACAATCAGTTGTATAAAAGTGAATTATATGAATATAATCCGTTGTACGATGTAGATTTGAAGAGAGTTCACAATGTAAAAGCGAATGGAACAGAAAATAAAACAGGTACAGAACAGAGAAATACAAACAATACAGAACATACCATGACAGATGGAACGTCTAAGAATACTAACACTGTTACTGGAAAGCAGTTCATGTCAGACACACCACAGGGGGCTTTAACCGATATTGAAGCCGGACGTTACATGACGCAGGCAAACATCAACAACGACAGCATTGTGAATGATGGGACAATGGGTTCAACTAGTGACCACGACTTCAATTCAGATGCGACAGGTAATACAAGTGAAAACAGGGCTTTCAATAACACAGAAGATTATCTGGAAAGTGTACAGGGTAAACAAGGGTCAGGAAGTTACAGTGATATGATATTAAGATTCAGGGAAACTTTTCTGAATATTGATATGTTAATTATTGACGAACTGGAAGAATTGTTCTTTCAGCTTTGGGATTAAGGGAGGATAATTTTATGGTAAATGATGGAATTGGAAATGGGAACTTCACAACATTGAAACCATTTGCTTTCTGGACACAGCATGTGTTACCATTGGTTTATGGTGACGAAATTAGTTACATGGAAACACTGGGGAAGATGCGGGATATTCTTAATGAACTGATTAAGAACAACAATAATCTCCCAGATTATATTCAGCAGATGATTGAAGAGTATATCTCAAGTGGAGCTATTGAATCGGTTATTGATAAGATTCTTTCTAATTTTATCTTGAACGTTAAGTACCCGCCGACGGGTGTTCCTAAAGCTAAAGGGGATGGAACGACGAATGACCATGACTCTATCCAGGGGTGCATTGATTATGCCGCTGGTTTAGGTGGGGGTGTGGTTTATTTACCTGCTGGAAAGTATTTAACCAGTTCGTTGGTGTTGAAACCGGGCGTTACACTGTTAGGTTTTGGTAGGTATGCTACAAACTTGATTCTGGCTGGTGGGGCGACGACGCATCTGATTACAGGTACGGTTAGTGATGCCGGACTTTTGAACTTAACATTGAATGCAAAGATGAGTTCTCAGGTAAATAGAGTTGATGCCGTGGAGTTAATTGGTAATCATATTGATATTAAAAATTGTATCGTAAAAGATTGCTATACATCCATTAATATTCAGAAGAACGGAACGGGTGTTAATATTTGCGATGTAATTTGCGAGGTAGCTTCTGATGCTTGCTTAAGAATTGGGGGAACTGATGGTGGGCTGCTGGTGGATGGGCTGGAAATGACGGGGCTGTCTACTAACTTAGGTGTGGCTTACATTGTGACTGATTCGAATGGTGATATTTACAGGAACATTAATATTCATGGTACAGGTGCGCTGGGGATTGATGTTGCGGGAAGTCAGAACTATTTTGACGGAAAGATTAGTGGGGTTTCTAAGGATTATGAAGATTTAGGCAGTGACAATACTTTCGAGCTGTTTGGTAAGTCTAGTGTAAAGAATTATACTAATGCGTATACGGTGAATGCTAAGGATGTTGTGCTTAACCCTACGAATCCATTAACGTACAAGACCCCCACGCCTCACGTTTCCGGGCTGAGCTATGTAGAATTTAAAGACACAGTATCGGCTTATAAGGTTGTGGTTTCCAATAACATGGATAGTATTGTTGTTAATCCTAACAATACAGTTAGGCTTTATGCTGGTGTAGGTGGACTTGATATTACATCAGTATTGGAAAATTTAACCGATGATACCACTTTGATTCTTACTAAAGGAACATACTATACAGCTAAAAATAATATAACTGTTTCTGCTAATAATATAGTAATTCAAGGCGACGATGGTGTATTGATTAGGCACGATTTTTTGGGCAATCTTATAAAATTCACAGGAAATAATATCGCTATTAAAAATGTTACATTTGATGCAACAAATAAAACACCTGATAAAAGTACTATAGATAACTATGGTTATTTAATGTTTACAGGCTTAAATTTATACTTTGATAAGATAATATTTAAGTATGTTCACAAAATTGGAATATATGTTGAAAGACTAGGAAATGGATTGAATATGTTTAACAGCAATCTTAAATCAGGGTGGACTTTAGCTGAATTATCTAGCACGGTTATTCCCACTGAATTGCCATTCGGAATTTATTGTAAACATGATAACACAAACGAGTTCTTAGGATGCAACGTTTTTGATTCATTCTTTGAGGATTGCTCATCTGGTATCTATATCGGAAGTTACAATACACCATTAGATAAGCAAGGTTCTTATGTGTCAGGGTGTCATTTTAAAAATATTATTGACCATGGCATATATTTTAACTCAACTGGGCCAAACATGTGTGTTGGTA
>OGGZ01002554.1_pt1 | contig 12218 bp, 9 predicted proteins | sample 1571371 | NCBI WGS metagenome assembly OGGZ01 (sample SAMEA2582025, study PRJEB24529) | metagenome | biome: Human gut stool | place: China | collected 2011
TGTACAGCACCTCCCGCACCATGGTCATGGCAAGTTCATGGGCGCTCATGTGGTAATAGGGCAGGTAGCCTGTCACATCAATAAAAACTTCATCGATGGAGTAGGGGTAGATATCCGCCGGGGACACATATTTTAGGTAGGTCTTGTAGATTTGGGTGGAAACGTCCAGATACCGCTGCATTCGGGGCGGCGCAACAATGTAACTCAACCCCAGTGCAGGGTCTGCGTTCAGGGCGTTGGCATCGAAAGAGGTGCTGGTAAAGTGGTACTTGCCATCCTCTCCCCGGACTGCCTTGTGCTGCCGGATGGCAGTTTGCAGCCGCTGGGCGTTGACTTCTTTCACCCGCTGGACGGCTTCAAACAGCCGCGCTCTGCCGGGTATTTTATATGCCTTTAAGGAGGGCGATACCGCAAGGCAGATGGTCTTTTCTGTCCGGGTAGCATCTGCTACCACCAGATTGGTAGTCAGCGGATCAAGATGGCGGTCAACGCATTCCACCGAAGCGTAGAAACTCTTGAGGTCGATTGCGAGATAGGTGCGCTTTTTGCCGTCCATCGTCCTGTCCTTTCCGTGTGCTTATCAGACCTCCACAAACCACCGCCCGAAGCGGCTGGGAAACGTTCGGTCCGCACGTTCAAAAAACAAATGCCGCTCTTGTCCTTTAATGATTACAGTATAACAGTCCCCCGGCAGGTCGGCAATGGTAGATGCTGGGCGGAAGTCCCGCACCTGCTCAATGGGGTACGTCCGACCATCGCCCCATATAATCTGCCGGGGCTGCATATAGCCGGTTGCATCAAAATCAGAAGTCACTTTCACATAAACCTTTTCTGTTTTGCGGCGGTAGTTCTGATTCATTCTTCACAGCTCCTTTGCACAAGATACAACCATTTATCTTATTATAATAAATCTTTGCGCTGTTTTCAAGAGCAAATACAACAACTATTAGCGATACAAAAAATATACGGCTATATTTCAGTGTGAAGCCTGAATATAGCCGTATTTCTGCTTTATGGAAGATTTAATTGTTCTCCTCAAAGTTCTCGACCTGCTCCATGACTTTTTTGAAAACTTCGGGGCTGTACTGTGTTCAGCTTTTCATTCGGACTGCGACCCAAAAGGAACGCATTGTTGTGGCAAGCAGTGCATTCGTCTATACAAATGCCTATTTTGCGCTGCAAAATGCTTGTTGGGGACACCCCAAACCCTTTCACTCTGCACCGTTCCGATGCAGGCTGCGCATTCCTGCGGAACGCTTTTTACCCGGTGATGCTCTCCGGGTCATTGAGGACTTGCATCAGATGGGATGCCGCTTCATCTAAATATTCGTATTTATCTTTTTCTGGAATAGCCGATTTCATAAGCGGAACATCCCACTCCTGCATACATTCAGCAAGCTGCTGTTGTGCGTGCTGTGCAGCCGCCTTTCGCACCTCTGGGGTGACATCCGAATCCAGAACGTAAGCAACCGTAAACTTGCCGCTACAATCTTCAGTAAGCTGCACCATCGAATCGTGTTCTTCCCAGAAGTAACAGAACCAGACGCGGCCACCGATACCCTCCATGCCGGAGCGCAGTTCTTCCTCATCGCTCCACTGCGGAACGGCAGCAAGAATGTCCTGCAAGTCGGTGTAGGCTTGCTGCTCTGCCGGGGTCACTTTTTTGCAGCGGTATTCGTGTTCAATGTTCCGCTGCCAGTACAGAGCCAGCTTGCCTTGCTTGGCACGGTCGATTCCATCGTTGATGTCGGAAAGGATACTGTATCGCGGTTCTCGCATCTTGTTCACCTCGAAATCAATTCTTTGGGAATGAATACATCCTATAAGAAATATTATAGCCTAAAGAATTGCAAAAGAAAAGCGCACCAGCCAAAATTAAGCTGGTGCGCCAGAGTTGCCGCAGGATTATTCTTCTTTGGTGAGGTAAGGCAGATTGGTGATATAGGTGTCCAGAAGGTCAAGTGCCACTTTCTTCTGCATAGGGGTCAGTCCTTCAAGCCGCTTGCTGATTTCATCATCGGTCACATGAGATGCACTTGGAACCAGATCACACAACAATGTGTCTGCGGAAATATTCAGAGCGTTCAGAAGTTTAACAATGGTGGCAAGGCCGGGTTCCTTTAAGCCACGCTCTACCATGCCGATATAGTTGGAGGAAAGCTCGGATTTTTCCGCAAGTTGTTCCAGCGTCAACCCATGCTTTATCCGCTGCTCCCGCAGTCTCTGTCCAAAAAGCTCTTTCATAGCGCAACCTCATCCTATCGTGTTCTTTACACTCCATAGGATACCTGTTAAACGCATGAACATACACAATCGAAAGAGATGAACAATTCCGTTAAAGATTGAACTAACGGAAAAAAGATTGCCGGAAGCAGACCTCTTACGGTCAACTCCCGGCAATCTTTTCTTATCGAACTTGCTCGTTCTCCTGTACTGTTTTTTCTTCCGCAAAAAATCGCTCCACGTTTTTCTGTGCCCGAACCAGTTCTTGCATCTCGTTCCGTGCCTTGCGGTAGTCCGGGTAGGCTGCTTTCTTTTGGGTCAGTAGTTCTGCAAACTCCGCATCCAACTCCTTGACCTTTGGGAGCGTTTTCAAATGGGATTCATCAAACGCCGCTTTCGCCGCCTTGTGCAGAGTAATCTCCTCCCGGTGGGCTTCCAGAAAGGTTTTGCTGTACCCGGCTTTCCGATAAGCAGCGTACACATCACGGGTCTTGGCATAGTTGATGATGTGAGTTTTCAGCACGGCGATTTCGGTCAACCTCGCTTCTGCCGCTTTGATGGAATCCCCCATAGCATGATAACGTTCCGTTGCCGCCGTCGCATGTTCCCGCAGTTCCTCTGCGCTACCGATTTTCTGCTCCTGCAAGAACAGCAGGGTTTTGGACATCTCTTTCAGGTTGAACTTGGTTGCCCACTTTTTGTAGCCGACACTTTTGCCCTCTGCCATTTTCCCCTGAATATCCACCAGCAACTGGAAGGGCTGCTCTTTGGGCAGCTTCTTCTGGTACGGTTGGTGTTTCACCTTGCCCTCCAGCACCGCCTTGATCTCATCCTCGCCATAGCCGGTGCCCAGTGTACGGAACCGGATAAAACGTTTCTGCCCCTTGCCCTTCACCGACGTGTACTTGCCACGTTTCACTTCATATCCCTGCCGCGCCAGCTTTTGCAGAAAAGTTTCGTAATCTCCCGGCTTTTCTGCAAGGATGGTGTCGATGATTCCGCACAGGCGGTCACGATTGCTCTCTTTCGGCGGGTAGACAATGCGCTTTTGACGCTCCCGATAGGGCTTCTTTTCAATGACGGACAGCTGATGCTCTAAGCAAATCAGGTCACTCAACCGCTGCACTGCCAACGCCGAAAAGAAAAAATCCCGGAACTTCCTGCTGCCATTCAATGCTGTGGAGTTGAAGATCACATGGTTGTGGATGTGCTGCCGATCCGTGTGCGTTGCCACTACAAAGGCGTGCTTGCCCTTGGTAAAGCGCATAGCCAGTTCGTAGCCCACCTTGTTAGCCTCCTCTGCGCTGATCTCACCGGGTCGGAAGGACTGCCGTATCTGATAAGCAATTACATCGCTTTTCTGCCTGCGTCCGTTCACAAGGTCGTACTGCCGCTTGGTAAGCATAAACTCTTCATCTGCCGTCAGGGTGCTGCAGGCATAGCTGCTGACATACTGTCCCTGCTCGGTCTTGTCTGGTTTTTCGATATAGTCCGTGCGATTTTTCAGGCAGGCCGCAACGGTCATGCCTTTGTTTTTGTGCAGCGCAATCAACCGTGTTGCTGCCAGTGCCATCACCTCCTACAAAAAATGCCGCACATCGGCGGCATCAAGATCATTTGGATAATTTCTCGTGATCGGCAGCACCTGCCAGATACATGGCTTCCTGCCGAACACTTTCCAATTCGTTGCTGATTGCATCCAATTCCAGATAGAGGCTCCATGCTTCTTCGCCGATAAGAGCTTTCAACGCAATCTCTGCGGCAATCTTTTTCTGGATCAGTGCATGATATTCATCATCGTCTGCAAGTTGTCGTTGCAGAATATCTTTCAGATTTTCCCAATAATAGTCGGTCATAGCATCTGTGTCCATCCAATCCCTCACAATCCGGCAACCCAGCCATTAAAACGCTCCGCCGCGTCCACGATCAAAGCCCCCATGAAGATCAGCGCAAAGCAGCCAAACTCTGCCACCAGCAAGATCAAAAACTGCAGCCACTCCTGACAATAGAGAGTATAGAGACCGCAGCCGAAAATATACAGCATGGGCAGTGCCAGCACAAACGCCGACAGGTTCAGCGTCCATTTCAGCATCAGTACCAGAAATGCACTCAGGAGAACCACAGGAAATAGGAGAACTCTTGCTACGAATTTCATATTGACACCGCCTTTCTGCTTTCAGTATATGGATAGAGCATGAGCCTGTCAATGGTGTTGCCGCCTATGTACCCCCGCAGCCCTCCAACTGCGGGGAGAAATTTAGAGATCAGCCAGCCGGGAAAGGATCTGCCGACCAATCTCAATCAGTTCATCCAGCCGCTGCTGCAGGTCCTCCATGTCGGCGGCATAGACCCGACCATTTTCATTGGCGGCTTTGGCGTACTGATTCAGGTTGTTGCTGCACATCTGCAAGAGATATGCCATGCGTTGCAGGTCTTTCAAGTCAAGGTGCAGGCAATAGCCGTCCAGTGCCATCTTGCGGATATAGGCACTCAGGCTTCGGATGCCCATGCTGAGCATTTTTTCATAGATACGGCTCTTTTCTGTTTTGCTCAAGCGCAGGATGATGGTTTCATCCCGTTTTTCCCTCACCGGGCATCACCATCCTTGTCGTAATAACTGCGGAAGGGCTTCACCGGCTCCGGCTTGTCCGATTTTTCTTCCAGTGCTGCCAGCACCGAGGGGCGGCGCGGGGTATCCTCCTGTTCTTCCTCGTCCTGTTCCGGCTCGTGGCTCTTTTCGTCCACATCCAACTGAGCGTTCAGCTCTGCAAGCCGTGCGGACTTTTCGGCCAGTTCTTCCTCCTGTGGGAAGGGCTTTTCCACCTCAATTTGCGCCGCCGCCTGCTGCTGATGCAGGGTATCCAGTTCGTTTTCTGCGGCGGTGATGCGTTCCGGGAAGTTGTTCAGGGAGTTATCCAGACGGATGATGTTGCCCAGTGGGTCGGTGCCCAAAGGCACCGTGTACTTTCGCTGCCCCTTCAAAAGTGCCTGATACTCCGTGCGGAAGGTGTCGAACCGCAGGGACAGCTCAAAGCCCCGGTAGCTGCCGATCACTTTTTCTTCGGCGTTGGGCAGTTCGGAACAGGCGAGCACCAGACGTTCGCCGGCGGTCTTTTTCTCGTCGTAGGTCACGCCCCTGATGGTCATACCGCAGAACTCCTCCTTGCCCTGCGGGTGAGCGGCGGCAAGCTGCGCGTCCGCTTTCAGCCCGGCGATGTGGGCGTTCGTTTCCTGAATGTCAGCCGGGAATTTTGTCAGCAGCTTGTCTTGCAAGCGGAATTTCTGGCTCTGGTGGTCGGCTTTCAGAACCCTGAGTTTTGCGACCTGAACATCCAAATCCATCTTCTCCTTGATGAGCGGATTTCCGGCACATAATGCCTTGATCTCCGCATAGGACAGAGCCTGCTCGTCTACATCTTCGCAGGAGCGCACCGGGGATTTGCTGGTCATAATCTGCGAGATAAATCGCTGCTTATTCTCAAGGGTCTGATAGAGGTAGCTGTCAAATGTCCCTTCCGTGACGTAATTGAACACCTTGACTTCTTTATTCATATTGCCCTGACGGATGATGCGACCATTGCGCTGGGTCATGTCGCTGGGCTTCCAGCCAACGTCCAAGTGATGCACCGCCACAAGTCGGGACTGGACGTTGGTGCCCGCTCCCATTTTTGCTGTGCTTCCGATCAAAACTCGCACATCGCCAGAGCGTACTTTGGAGAACAAAGCCGCTTTTTTCGCCTCGGTGTCGGCGTTGTGGATGAACTCGATCTCGTTTTCCGGCACTCCGGCAGAGATCAGCTTTTTGCGAATGTCATCGTAGACGTTGAAATTGCCATCGTTCTTTGGTGTTGAGAGGTCACAGAACAAAAGTTGGGTCAGCTTCTGGTCTTTGCCTTCCTCCCAGATCTTCAGCACGTTCTGCACACAGATGTTCAGCTTGCTGTTGGGGTCGTCCGGCAGCATGGGGTTCATCAGTCGAACGTCCAGACCGATCTTTCTGCCATCGTTGGTGACGCAGAGCATATTGTCCACAGACGCATCCACCGTGCCGGAGTGGATTTCCGCAGCACGTTTGCTCAACTCCTGCACCATTTCCTTTTGGAGGTCGGACGGCTTTGCCACCACGGTCTCAAACTTTGCCTCCGGCACCGGCAAGTGGAGCTGGTCGGCAGTCTTGATGTCCGCAACCTCCTTGAACATGGACATCAGTTCCGGGAGGTTGAAGAACTTGGCAAATCTCGTCCTCGCCCGATACCCTGTACCTTCGGGAGCAAGCTCGATAGCGGTGGTGGTCTCACCAAAGGTGGATGCCCAGCAGTCGAAGTGGGTCAACTTTTTCTGCTGGAGGGTGCTGTACTGCAAATACCGCATGACCGTGTACAGCTCGGTCATGGAATTGCTCACGGGCGTACCCGTGGCAAACACCACGCCACGTCCGCCGGTGATCTCGTCCAGATAGCGGCACTTGCCAAACATATCGCTGGATTTCTGGGCTTCGCTGGTGGATAATCCTGCGACATTACGCATTTTTGTTGTGAGGAACAAATTTTTGAACGCGTGTGACTCGTCCACAAACAGGCGGTCAACGCCCAGTTGTTCAAAGGTAATTACATCGTCCTTACGCTCATCGGAGCGCAGTTTTTCCAGCTTGGTTTCCAGCGTTTTCCGGGTCTTTTCCATCTGCTTGATGGAGAAATTCTCGCCTGCGTGGACTTTCAGCTCGTTAATGGCGGCAAGCGTTTCATAAATTTGCTCCTGAATGATACGCTCCTGCCGCTCAAAGGACAGCGGGATTCGTTCAAACTGCGAATGACCGATGATAACGGCATCGTAATCGCCGGTGGCAATGCGGGCGCAGAACTTTTTGCGGTTCGCCGTTTCAAAATCCTTGCGCCGTGCAACAAGCAGTTTTGCGTTAGGGTACAGATGCAGAAACTCCGATGCCCACTGCTCCGTCAGATGATTCGGCACGACAAAAAGTGATTTTTGACATAAGCCCAGCCTTTTCGCCTCCATTGCCGATGCAGCCATTTCAAAAGTCTTGCCGGCACCCACTTCGTGTGCCAACAAAGTATTGCCACCGTACAAAACGTGTGCTATTGCATTACGCTGGTGTTCTCTCAAGCTGATTTCCGGGTTTATGCCCACAAAATGAATATGGCTGCCATCGTATTCACGAGGGCGGGTACTATTGAATAGCTCATTGTACTGCCGGACCAGCGCAATGCGCCGCTGGGGGTCCTGCCAGACCCAGTTGGCGAAAGCATCTTTAATGACCTGCTGTTTCTGCTGCGCCAGCATGGTCTCCCGTTTGTTCAGCACACGCTTGGGCTTGCCCTCGGCATCCTCGATGGTGTCGTAGATGCGGACATCTTTCAGGTTCAGGGTTTCTTCCAGAATCTTATAGGCGTTGGCACGGCTGGTGCCGTAGGTCTCGGACGAGATAATGTCACTCCGCCCGGTGGCAGTTTTGCCTTCTACACGCCACTCGGCGGTGTACGGAGAATATCTTACTTTGACTGCATGACGCAGATAGTAGGGGATCTGAAAAGTCTCGGTCATAAACTTCTGGATAATATCCGGGTCCAGCCATGTGGCACCCAAGCGCACATCAATTTCGGAGGCTTCCAGTTCTCTGGGCTGCGCCTTTTCCAATGCGGTGACATTAACGGCAAATTCCGGGTTGGTCTCTGCCGCAAACTGCGCCATCCGCAGCTTTGCCCGGACATCGCCGGACAGGTACTCGTCTGCCATCTGCCAGCCCGCTTCCGGGTCGGTGGGGTCGGCGGCAGGGTCTTTGAAGATCACGCCGGAAAGTTCGGTGGTGATGCGGTCGTACTCGCCGGGAGTGCCCAGCAGTTCTGCCATATAGGGCAAATCAACCCTGCCATGCTCTCCGATGGACACCGCCAGCGCTTCGCTGGGGGTATCCACGCTGGTGACAGTGCGCTCCGGGCGAATGGTCCGTTTCGTAAACATCGCCGCCTTGCTCTTGAGCTGCCCCTGCTCGTCCAGATTTTCCAGCGAACAGAGCAGATAGTAAGAGGAATCCTGCTCAAACAGCCGCCCGTTTTTGCGGTCATTCAACAGCCCGTATTTGGCAGTAAAGGCATCGTAGGCGGCGTTCAGCTTTGCCTGTGTCGCCTGAATGTCCTCGTCCGGGTAGTCGTTCAACTGCTGGTCGATCAGCTCGTTGACGATCTGCCGCAGCTCCACCATGCCGGTAACACGCCCCTTGGCGGTGTCGGACAGTTCTACTTGCGTCATCACGGAATTTTCCCGGTAGAACACTTCGCCGTCCACCACGGTGTAGGAGAAGTTCTTCACCTCCGGGTCGGCAGGCAGGGTGCGCCGGGTGGCTTCTTCCTCGGCAATGTCGGGAGCGTCTACCTCGGCGGCAGTATACTGCCCCTCGATGTGCTGCACCGCCTCGGCAAGCTGGTCTGCAAGGTTTGCACTCTCGATGGGAGCAACGGTCAATTCCTCTCGTCCATACTGGGTGCTTTCGGTGGTCAGCTCGCCCAGAACCATATCCGGGTGGTCTACGAAATACTGGTTGATGGCAAAACCATCTTCGGTCTTGCCAAGCTGCACCCATGCGGGTTCGATGTCCGCAGGGCGGTCACGCTTTTGCAGGAAGATAATGTCCGAAACGACATCTGTACCGGCGTTGGCTCGGAACGCATTGTTGGGCAGACGGATAGCGCCCAGCAAGTCTGCACGTTCTGCCATGTGTTTGCGGGCGGTGCTGTCCTTGCTGTCCATGGTGTAACGGCTGGTGACGAATGCCACTACGCCGCCCGGTCTGATCTGGTCGATGGCTTTCGCAAAGAAATAGTTGTGAATGCTGAATCCCAACTTGTTGTACGCCTTATCGTTGACCTTGTACTGACCAAAGGGCACATTGCCCACCGCCAAATCGTAGAAATCACGGCGGTCGGTGGTTTCAAAACCCGCCACGGTAATGTCAGCCTGTGGGTACAGTTTTTTCGCAATACGCCCGGTGATGCTGTCCAGTTCCACGCCGTACAAGCGGCTGTCCTGCATGGTGTCCGGCAGCATTCCGAAGAAGTTGCCCACGCCCATACTAGGTTCCAGAATGTTACCGCTGCGGAAACCCATGCGCTCCACAGCATCGTAAATACTACGGATGACGGTAGGGCTGGTATAATGGGCGTTCAGGGTGCTGGAACGGGCAGCAGCGTACTCATCCTCGGAAAGCAGCCCTTTCAACTCCGCATATTCCTTCGCCCAACTATCTTTGCCGGGGTCAAAGGCATCTGCCAGACCACCCCAGCCCACATACTGGGAAAGCACCTGCTGTTCCTCGGCGGTGGCACCCCGGTGCTCCTGTTCCAGCTTGAACAGGGTGCGGATGGCTTCAATGTTCCGGGCATACTTCTGCTTTGCGCCGCCCTCGCCCAGATGATCATCCGTGATGTGGAAGTTTCCAGCAGGCTCCGGCGCTGGTTCAGCGTTCCGAGCTTTATCCAAGGCTGCGGCATCCGGGAAGGTCTGCACCTTTCCGTCCATCACGGCAGAGATAGGCAGCTCGTCCAGTTCTTCGTCAGACGGCTCCGGCTCGTCCTTGTCTGCTAAAAATTTTGCGTGTTCGACTTTGAGCCACTCGGCGGCTTCTCTGTCTGCAACTTCTCTTTTCAGATTTTCCAGATAAGATTCTGCCTGCTTCTCGTCAGAAAACTGTGGAACGGCGTGATTGGTTTCATAGTAGTCATCATAAAGATCATCCCAGATAGCAAAAAGCGGCATTTTACCGTCAACGACTTTTCGGACAGAGAAACGTTCGTATTCAGGCACTTCGGATTCCTTGGCGATGGCTTCTGCCTGCGCCAGCATTTTATCCACACGCTGAGCAGTCGCACTCTGTCGCAGCCCCTGCTCAAACTGCTGCTTGTTAATAACCTCATTGTCCCAAGACTGCCCGTGCGCACTGGTGTCGATGCGCACATCGGTTTCGCCAACATAGCCAATTTTCCCTTCAATGGTTCGGGTAGGAAGGTCAACGATAACATTGTCACCGACCTTATAATCGGGCAGGGGGTGTTCCATCACATCCTGTTCCTGCTCGTACAACTCCCGGACAAGAGCCAGCGGTTCCTCCCGGAAAATTGGCATCCGCATCTCTGCCAGTGCTACATCCTGCAGGGACACACTGCCCTTATCGAAGTTGACGTTATCCACCCGGAAAGCGCGTCCTTCCATGTGGACGGTGGCTCCCAGCGGCAGATAATCTTCCCGGCGCAGATACTTGGTCTGGTGGTGGGTGCCGTCCTCGTTCAGTCCAGCAAGGTAAATATTTTCGCCGCACTGCCACAGCTGCTTGGCACGGTGCGCCCACTGGTCGCGGGGAAAGCCGATGACCGGGACGGTGCCCAGTGCTGTTTCTTTTTCCAGAAGTTTGCCGCCCAGAAGTTCACTGACTTTTTGCGCGTCATCTGCGTAAAACTCAAACTGTCCGTTCTGCTCAAAGCCCACCAGCGCATCCGGGTGCTGCTCCTTCAGGGCATTGTACTCGGTGGCGGCATCCAGCGGCAGCAGTGCCGGGTATTCCTTCGCCTTGCTGTGGTAGTGCTCCAGTTCCTCGTCCGTGACGCTGATCAATTCCGAAAAGTCCAGAGCCTCCAACTCGGTCTCGGTCAGATCTTCCAGACTTTCGTACTGCCGCTCGTCGATCAGCACTTCACCCAGATACCGTTCCACCCGGTATCCCACCAAATCCACATTAACTTGAATGGGAATATCCTCATCGGTGGCGTGGGTGTAGGCAATGCCGATCTTGGACAGGTCGGAAAAGTCCGGCTCGGAGTCGTACTCCTCCTGACAAAACTCCCGGATCAGGTTTTTGGCATGGGTCAGGGTAGCATCTGGCTCTACGGTGATGGGCACAGGGGGCGTGTAATGCTCCTTTTCTCTATCCGTCAGGTAGCGGTCGGACTGGACCATTAGGTCGATATACTTTTCCACCTGCGTCCAGCTTAACGTGAATTTCTTGTGTTCGGGGTAATGGTCAAATTCCATTCCTCTCCCGTCGTGGTTGACAAACCCTCTGCTGCCATCCAGATAATCGTGGGAGTGCCCACCGATTCCGTACTCCTTTGCCAACGCTTTGGCGCGGAGATTGCGGTCAGGCTGGGTCTGGTACAGTGCCATGATGCGCTGCTTGCCGCCCATAAATCCCGAACCGTGCTTACGCAATTCGTTTTCAATTTCCGCCTGCGACAAAACAAAAGCGGAGGGCGTTTTTTCGCTCTCCGCTTGGTCGATTTTTTCAATTTGCTGGACTTCGGTGGGGATGTGGGCATCAAAGAAACTTAACTGTAAATCAATTCCATCAGCACCAGTTCCTCTGCCTGCGCTTTCAGGCTGTTCATGTGCTGCACCCATGCCATCTGATTCTGCTCCTTGTCCGGGGCCGGGTTCTGTTTCAGCAACTGCGCCATGGTCTGCTGCATCCGGCTCTCTGCCGTCTGCTCCACCTCCATCAGATGCGGGTACAGGCTCCCGTTCAGGAGCATCGAGTTGTACAGCACCGGGCGATGGTTCATCAGGTACGTCCGGCGCAGCCTGCCGTACTTGCCCAGCGGCTTCCGGGGCTGGTTCAGGGTCAGGTTCGGGAGCTGGTAGTCCCCGACGGTCGAGTAGGTCACGTTCCTGCTGTTCGTATTCATATTGGCTCCTTTCTGCATTGCGGCGGCGAATGGTGGTTTTTACGGTGCGCTCGATGTTCCGCAGCACCTCCCGGCTCATGTCGCTGACGGCTGCGCCGAGGGCGTAGACACTATCTGGGGTGGAAAAATCGTGGATGGCTTGGAAATCGTCCTTGTCGAACCAGCCCGCAGGCTCAAAGCCGCAGCGTTCCAGCAGCGTGTAGGTGACGCTGATTGCAGCAGCGCTTTTGAACTGCATCTCCACCCCGGCTTCATCATAATCCATCAGCAGCGAACCGTCAACGATGGCACGGATGTCCCCGCCGT
>OGGZ01002566.1_pt1 | contig 12151 bp, 10 predicted proteins | sample 1571371 | NCBI WGS metagenome assembly OGGZ01 (sample SAMEA2582025, study PRJEB24529) | metagenome | biome: Human gut stool | place: China | collected 2011
CCGAAAACGACCATTTACCGGCTGGCCAATACTTTGTTGGAAATGGGCTATTTGGGGAAAGATGAAGATACCAATCATTTTTTCTTGTCGCGTAAATTGTTCCGTTTGGGATTGGCGGCTTTGGGAGAATCCAATATTCTGGAAAGGGCTATCGAACCGATGCGGCGGTTGAGAGACGAGGTGAAAGAATCGGTTATGATAGGTACATTGGTTGGAAACGAGGCCATTTTGTTGGACCAGGTATTGGGGTCTCATGATTTCACTTTTATCCTGAAATCCGGTACGCATTTGTGTCTTCATGCTTCTGCGCCCGGTAAAGTGTTGCTGGCTTATCAGACGGATAAAGTGAGGGATGAATTGATCGCTTCAATGGAAATGACGAGATTTAATGAAAATACGATTACAGATAAAAAACGGTATTTGCAGGAAGTGTTGAAAGTGAAAGAAAGAGGGTATGGGGTAGATTTGGAAGAAGAGATTATCGGGGTAAATTGTATCGGAGCACCGATCTTCAACCAATACGGTGAGGTGATTGCCTGTGTGTGGATGTCCGGTCCGAAAGGACGTATGCCTTTGGAACGTTTCCCTGAATTGGCGGAACAGGTTTGTAAATGTGCCCGTTCGATTTCGGAAAAAATGGGATACCGGATTAATTGTCTTCAATTTATAGAAAATTAAAAGTATGTGGAAATTTTTGATTTTGGTGGTAGGTGTGTTATTCCCCTGGTGGAGTGATGCTCAGGAAAGTAAAGAGCCTTGGTTTATAACGGATGTGGCTGTCGGCGATGCGGGACAGGTGATCCTGTCGTGCCGGGGAGATAAAAGTCTGAAGATTACAGATCCTCAGGGCCGGCAAGTGGTGAAGACTATTCCTTTACAACAGACACCGACGGGAGTGATCGCTAAGGAAGGAAAGGCTTATGTTAGTTGTTTCGATACCAGGGGCGAAATCGTTACCGTAGATTTGAAGGAAGGAAAAATAGTAAATACCGTGCCGGTGGGAGCTGGTGCAGAAGCTCCTGCCTGGAGTAAGGAAGAGGATAAAATTTTTGTATGCAATCGTTTTGCCGGTACGGTCAGTGAGGTGGATGTGAAGAATGGTAAAGTGACCCGGGAAGTAAAAGTCTTGCGTGAACCCAGCAAAGTAGTAGTCAGTCCGGATGGTAAATATTTGTTCGTAGCCAATGCTTTGCCTGCCCAACGGGCCGATGTGGACTATGTCGCTTGTTGTGTGTCGGTCATCGACCTGGCTTCTTTTCAGAAAGTGAAGGATATTCGTTTGGAAAACGGTAGCAATGCTTTGAGAGGGGCGACACTTTCTCCGGATGGTAAATATTTGTTTGTGTCCCATAATTTAGGACGTTTCACTGTGCCTACTTCGCAATTGCAACAGGGATGGATGAATACCAATGCCATGAGTGTGGTGGATGTCGCTTCACTCGAATTCAAGGGGGCTGTTTTGTTGGATGAACCCGAACGGGGAGCCGCCGGCGTGTGGGGAGTGGAGTGTACTCCGGGGTATCTCATTGTCAGCCATTCGGGTACTCATGAGATCAGCGTGATCGATTACCCCGAATTGATCAAAAAGTTCGAAGCTTATCCCGATAAGATGGCTTTGAATTACGATCTGCACTTTTTGTATGGTATCCGGGAAAGAATAGCCTTGAAAGGGAATGGCCCCCGTAATTTTATCGTACGGGATCAGGAAGTGATCGTCCCGATGTTTTTTTCCGATGATTTGAATCGGTATGATTTGAATACCAAACAATTGAGTGAAGTGGCTCTGAATCCTGGCAGACAAGAGACGATGGCTCAAAAAGGCGAACGTATCTTCAATGACGCTGCTTTTTGTTTTCAGAATTGGCAGTCCTGTAATGGATGTCATCCCGGAGATGCACGTACAGATGGAATGAATTGGGATTTAATGAATGACGGAGTCGGTAATTCTAAAAATTGTAAGAGTCTGTTGTTGTCGTTGGAGACTCCTCCCTGTATGATTTCCGGAATCCGGGCAAATGCGCATGTCGCCAACCGGGCCGGTTTTAAATATATCCAGTTTATGGAATTGAAAGAAGAAGATGCTGCCTGTGTAGATGCTTATGTCGCTTCGTTGAAACCGGTGCCCAGTCCTTATCTGGTGGATGGTGAATTATCTGAAAAAGCCAAAAAGGGCCGGAAGGTTTTCGAGCGCTTGAAATGTGATGCTTGTCATTCGGGCCCTTATTATACAGACATGAAGATGCACCGTATCGGTGAGGACATCGAATTTGAGCAAGGATGGGATACGCCGACTCTGATCGAAGTGTGGCGGACGGCTCCTTATCTGTTCGACGGTAGGGCTGCAACGATGGAAGAAGTGTTCGGGGTGTATAAACACGGTGTAGACAAAAAATTATCGAAGACAGATTTAGACGCATTAGTTGAATATGTTAATTCATTATAGATGGATTATTGCAGAATGATATACGAGATTTTTAAGACGGATCAGGGTGTGTGGGCTGAAATGATCGGTCGTTTGTTGGACCGATGTGCGGATAAAGTGCCGGTCGTGCGCCTGATTTTTTATGCTGCTCCTGCCGATAATCGGGAATATTTACAGTGGAAAAGGGAGTTGCAACAACTGGTCGACGAGCGATTCCCGGCCCCTCGTCCGGTAGTTTCCCTGGTGGCTCAGCGTCCCTTGGATACCGGCTTGGTGATGGAGGTACATGGTTTGGAACCGGATTTTCAGGGCAAAGTGACTGAGGTCGCTATGGAGGGAGAAGGGTATTACCTGAGGATTGAAAAAGAAGGTTTCCGGGAAGTACTTTTAGGCGGAGTATGTGGTGAAGACCCTGATATGCCGGTCACACAACAAGCCGAACAGGCTTTCGGAAAGGCAGAAAAAGTGTTGCTACAGGAAGGCATGCATTGGGGAGATGTGGTCCGCCAATGGAATTACCTGGAATGGATTACCGGTTATTCGGATGGGAATCAGCGTTATCAGGATTTTAACGATGTCCGTTCGCGGTTTTATGCTTCTTCGGTTTGGCCTGCCGGATATCCGGCAGCTACAGGTATCGGGACTCAGCACGGAGGTGTTATGATCGATCTGAATGCTATAGTGGCCGATCCCCGAAAGTTACAGATCGTCCCTTTGGACAATGATTTACAGGTGGCTGCTCACAGTTATTCCGACAAGGTTTTGTTCAGCCGATCGGAACAGAAGACAACACCTAAGTTCGAGCGTGCTAAAGTGGTATCAGACGGTGAACACGGACTGGTGTATATTTCGGGAACGGCCGCTATCCGGGGAGAGAATAGCCTGCAGGATATGGGAGTACTGGTCCAGACCGGGACAACGATGGAGAATATAGAACATTTGATTGCTCCGGAGAATCTGCAAAAAGCAAAGGTTAATCCGGTGAAAAAAAATGAAATGAAGTTATTGAGGGTATATCTCAAACATCCGGAGGCTATCGATCCGGTAAAGATCTATATGGATCGGTTATTCACCTCCATTCCTGTGGCTTATCTGCTGGCGGATGTGTGCCGGGATGAATTACTGGTCGAAATAGAAGGGATCGCTACTTTTTGGGCTTCCGAAGTTTAGAAAAATCTTGGTATCAACAGAATAACTTGAGAGAAAATATTATCCCGGCCGGCAGCTTCAGCGACTTTTGAAAAGTGCCTCGTAGGGGAGTAAGATTTTATAAAACTGAAATTTTAAAACCAACCATATTTTAAATGATAAAAAAAGGACTAAATGTAGCTCTGATGGGAGTGTTAGGGCTAGCGATCGTCGGATGTGACGGACAACAGAAAAAAACAAGTGAAACTAAAGAATCGATTAATATAACTAAAAACATGGAACAAGCAGTTTATACAAAGAAATTTACCAATAAGGATTTTTATAAAGATGGAAAATTTCAGGGAGATGTCGCTTTGAAGGCATACGAAGATATGTTATCTTTCTATGGCATTCAGTTGTCTGATTTTATGCGGAAAAATCTTTGGATTACCGATTTTGAACTCGGCGATTTCGAACATGTAGGAATGGCCGGTTTCTTTTGGGTGAACGATGCTGAACATGGTTATTTTGCCCATGAGATTTACCTGTTGCCGGGACAGATGATTACCGAGCACCGCCATGTGGCTACCGATCATCCGGCTAAACACGAATCCTGGATGGTCAATAAAGGATTTGTTTATAATTTCTCTACCGGCGAAGAAACTCCGAACTGCCCGAAGTTGCCCGAGTGCCAGAATGGCTTTATCACAGCTAAACATTTCGTGAAACAAAATCCGGGTGAAATCCTGCCGTTGAACGGAATCGGAGAACCCCATTTTATGATGGCCGGTGAAAATGGAGCTTGTGTATTTGAATTTGCGAATTATCACGATGGGAATGGATTGCGTTTTACCAATCCGAAAGTGCAATTTACCGACGTGTTGAGCCAAAAATAAAACAGCATTATTTACCAACTTATCCACTAAATTATGAGAAAAGTAAATCATTTTGGAATACCGACGACGATCGCCCAACCGGGTGAGTGTTATGCTGAAGGTTTGAAAGTATGGCTGACAGACTTTACCAAAAGTAAAAACCGGATTGAATTTCTGCGTTTCGAACCCGAGACCTGGATGCCCGAACTGATCCAAAACGTGGCACATATCGCTTATGAAGTGCCTGATTTGGAAGCTGAATTGAAAGGAGCTCATGTGATTGTCGAACCGATGGATTGCGGAGATAAATTTATTGCTTTTGTTGAAGAAGAAGGAATTCCCGTAGAGTTGATGTGTTATAAAAACTAAGTACCGATAAAATCATAATCGTATGAAAAAGTTTATCAATAAAACCGAAGATATTACCAAAGAATTATTGGAAGGATATGTATTGGCTTACCAGGACAGAGTGAAATTGGGAGGCGAAAATATCGTAGTCCGTACACAGCCTAAAAGTGAAGATAAAGTGGCTATCGTGACGATGGGCGGATCAGGGCATGAGCCGGCCCTGAGTGGATATGTCGGAGAGGGAATGCTGGATTGTTCGGTGGTCGGGGATATTTTTGCCGCTCCCGGAGCACAGCGGGTACTTCAGGCTTTGCAGATGTTTAAACGGGATGCCGGTATTTTGTTGGTGGTACTGAATCATTCGGGCGACCTGATGAGTGCCAATATGGCTTGTAAATTAGCTGCTAAAGCCGGTATCAAAGTGAAAATGCTGGAAACACATGACGATATCAGTGCCGGTCTGCAAGCTGCCGATGACGATCGTCGGGGATTGGCAGGCTGTATCCCCTTGTATAAAATTGTAGGAGCTGCTGCCGAAGAGGGAAAATCTCTGGATGAATTGTATGAATTGGGCGAGCGCTTCAATCGCGGACTAGCTACATTGGCTGTAGCTATGAATAAATGTACCCATCCCCAGAACGACGCAACGATTACCGATCTGCCCGAAGGAATCATGGAGATCGGTATGGGACAGCATGGAGAAGGCGGTGGCGGACAGGAAGCTTTGGTTTCTGCCGACGATACAGCTGAGAAAATGGTGGGTTTGTTGATGCGTAAATTGCAAAGTCAGGCCGGTGACCGGGTGTTGCTGTATATCAATGGAGTGGGAGGTACAACCCATATGGAAATGAATATTGTATTCCGCAGGGCTTATCAGGTGCTCGAAGCAGCCGGAGTGAAAGTGGTGGACGGACGTATCGCTGAAATGCTGACTGTACAGGAACAATCCGGTTTTCAGATGATCCTGGCAAAGATGGACGATGATCATATCGATTATCTGAAAAACCATATGGCAAATGCTCCTTATTGGACGACAGTAGGGAAGTAAAAAGATCTCGAATTAAGACTTATAGCAAAATGAAACTAACAATAGATAACTTTAAAAGCATGATGAATCTCTCCCTGGCGAATGTAAAAGCCAGGGAAGAGGAATTCTCTAAGCTGGATGCTATAGCCGGGGACGGTGACCACGGAACGGCTATCGTAACCGCTTTGACGATTATCGCCGGAGATGCGCAGCAAGGTACCGAATTTCCGGCTATGCTGAACGATATGGGGATGGGCGTGATGATGAAAACCAGCGGATCCACCAGTACCCTGTTAGGTGCTTTATTTATGGGGATGGGCGAAGCCTTGGAACCGCTCGGGGTGACGGATGAATTGAATGCCGCTCAGGTAAAAGTAATGTTCCGGGGAGGTCTGACCGGAGTCGAAGAACAGACGAAGGCAAAACTTGGAGATAAAACGATGATGGATGCTTTGGTGCCGGCTGTCGTAGCAATCGAGAGCTGTGATTCCGAAGATGTGAAGGAGCTGTTGAAGGCGGGAGCGGAAGCTGCCTTGAAAGGGGCCGAAGCAACTGTGAATATGAAAGCTAATTTCGGCCGTGCCCGTAACCTGGGCGAACGGTCGGTCGGTTTTGCCGATGCCGGAGCAACCTCCTGGGCTTGTCTCTTCGAATCTTTTTACCAGGGACTTGAATAACCTTTTACTTTTAACCTTTTACTATTTTTGAAATGGCAGATTTAGACGGAATTTTAGAAAATAAAGATAAAGATTACGGGATTGGAATTCCTGTGCAACACCAGACTTTCTTTTTGAAAGGTATCGACAATTGTGATTGGGGAATCAAAGACCGGATGTCCCGGATTTTTAATGTAAAATCAGGCCACACGGTGATGCTTGCTTTCGATCATGGTTATATCATGGGGCCTACCTCGGGTTTGGAACGCCTTGATTTGGGCATAGTCCCCTTGATCCCGTATGCCGACTCGATTATGTGTTCGCGGGGATCTTTGCGTTCGGTGGTTCCTGCCGATAGTAATAAAGCGGTTTGTCTGCGTTATTCTGCCGGTACTTCTGTTTTGACCGAGTTGAACAACGAATGTGTGTTGGATATTCAGGATGCTATCCGGCTCAACGCTTCGGCTTTAGCGGTGATGGTGTCTGTCGGTGGAACTTATGAAGCGAAGACTATCGAGAACCTGGTCAGAACGGCAGACTACGGCTATAAATACGGTATACCTACCATGGGAGTGACGGCTGTGGGAAAAGAGATGGCTCGTGATGCCCGTTATTTCTCTACGGCTGCCCGTATTTGTGCAGAGAACGGAGCTACTTTTGTCAAGACCTATTATTGTGAAGGTTTTGGGAAAGTCGTGAACTCTTGTCCGGTACCTATCGTGATTGCCGGTGGAAAGAAACTGGAAGAAAAAGATGCTCTGGAATTGTGCTATAAGGCCATTAATGAAGGTGCTTGCGGTGTGGATATGGGACGAAATGTATTTCAGTCCGACAGCCCGGTAGCTATGATCCAGGCGGTGCGTGCAGTTGTACATGAGAAGTATACGCCGGAACAGGCTTTTCAACTGTTCAATGACTTGAAACATAATTGAAACCGAAATAATTAAAAATTTATGTTGAAGCAAACACTGCTTACCTGTTGTCTGGCCCTGGTTATCATGATCGGGTACGGACAAAAAAGTAAAACGAAAACTCCGGTTTCCTGGGAAAGTGTGGTGGTGCAAGAGAAGATGAAGGTTGGGGAACTGATGAAGAAAAATCATCTTCCGGTAGTGTCGGAAGTGATGCGGCATAATATGCCTGCACAACAGATTCATATTCTTGTAAATCCTGTCAGTCGCAGCCTTTCCCCCTGGTATGAATTGGCGGAAATGGATGGGGGGAAACTATATACTCCAGGCTCCGTATGGTTGTCCGTTTTATGATCGTAATTTCAATAATCAGAAACTGACAGTCAACGGCAAGAGTTATGAACACGGCATGATGTTACATGCTGACGGTATGGTGGCTTATCAGCTGGACGGTAAGTACAAGAAATTTGAAGCTGAAATCGGAATCGACGATGCCGGAACAGAGGAATCGAGTGTCGTTTTCCGGGTGCAAAATGTGGATGGTAATGAAATTCTGACCCGTTTGGCTCCGAAATATGGAAAAGAAATCAATGCTTTCGCTGCTCAGGCCGGTTTTTCACCTGCCGATTGGTTGGTGACGCCCGATGCCAGCCTGGAGATGGGAGCGGTGCGGAAACTGATTCGGAATTTCCCGGAAAAACAGTATTATGAATCCCGTTTGGCTGCCCTGGAGCAGATGACTGGTACCAGGCAGATCGAGACGGCGATGAATCTGCTGAAGCAGACCCTCGAGGTCGTGCATTTAGCAGAACAGTTGCAATGGGTGAATCCGAAAGCGATCCGGATGGCACTGGAAGATATGAAACAAGCCGGTTTGAAAGGAGAGAAATACGATCAGCTGTTGCAGGAAATCGAAACGAATTATCCACTGGTGACTAAAGGTATTTACAGCGGTGATCAGGAGATGTTGGCAAAAGCCCGTCGGGTTGTGGATGCGAAGAAAACCATTTTGTTGGCGAATCCATTATTGGATGGGGATAAGATCGTAGCTACCCGTTTCCATCTGGGGGCCAATGCGCGGACTGCTATGGCGCCGGCTTTGGGTTCACCGGAGAACAACTGGTCGAGTATGTACTCTGCCGGAAGAACAGGACGGGATGGGGAGATCGTAGAACTTTCCGGATTACGTGGTGATTTGCAGATCCGTACGGTTTATAAACCTCAGCGGGATGTCAATATTGCCGATTTGCAAATGCATTGGGATGCCGATCGTTTGCTTTTCTCGTCTGTGGATGAAAAAAATCGTTGGCAGATCTATGAAATCGGTATCGATGGTAAGAACCTGCACCAGAAAATCGAAGTGGACGAACCGGATGTCGAATTCTGCGATGCTAATTATCTGCCGGACGGACGTATCGTCGCCTCTTCGAATATCGGTTATCAGGGAGTACCCTGTGTGAGCGGCTGGGATCAGGTAGGTAACCTCTCGTTGTATGATCCGAAAACCAAAGCTTTCCGCCGGTTGACTTTCGACCAGGATGGAAACTGGAATCCGGTGGTGATGAATAACGGACGAGTGATGTATACCCGCTGGGAATATACCGATCTGACGCATTATTTTTCACGGATTATCATGCATATGAATCCTGATGGGACAGAAAATAAAGCACTTTACGGAAGTGGTTCTTTCTGGCCTAACAGTACGTTCGATGTGAAGCCTTTACCCGGGAATACTACGAAGTTCGTCGGAATTGTTTCCGGTCATCATGGTATTGCCCGTTCCGGACGTCTGATGATCTTCGATCCGGCCAAATCCCGGAAAGAAGAAAAAGGGGTGGTGCAGGAACTACCGTTCCGCGACCGGAAAATTATTCCTGAAGTGAAAGACGAATTAGTGAATGGGGTATGGCCTCAGTTTATTCGTCCGTGTCCGTTGGATGACAAGTATTTCCTGGTCAGTGGAAAACTGACTCCGGACGGATTATGGGGAATTTATCTGGTAGATGTGTTCGATAACCTGACTTGTCTGGCCGAATTCGAGGGTGAAGGATTCAATTCGCCTATCGCTGTGGTAAAACGCCCGGTTCCTCCGGTGATTCCAGACCGGGTCAACCTCAACGATAAAGAAGCCACTATATTTATTCAGGATATCTATGCAGGAGAAGGAAGCATGGGCTTGCCCAAAGGAACTGTGAAAGAATTACGGATTCTGGCTTATGAATATGCTTATTGGATGACAGCTTCCGATCATGATGCCCAGGGAATTCAGTCGGGATGGGATATCAAACGGTTGTTGGGAACCGTACCGGTCGAAGAGGATGGATCGGCTATATTCAAAGTACCGGCCAATACTCCGATCGCTATTCAGCCGCTGGATGCTCAGGGACGGGCCGTACAATGGATGAGAAGCTGGTTTACTCCGATGCCGGGAGAAACCGTATCTTGTATCGGTTGCCATGAAGATCAGAACCAGATCCCTATTCCGAAGCGTACGATTGCTTCCCAGACGAAACCCCATCGCTTGCAGGCTCCTGAAGGAGGCGTTCGTTCGTTTACCTTCGACCTGGAAATTCAGCCGATCCTCGATCGGGCTTGTGTGGCTTGTCACAATGAAAAGAGTCATATGAACCTGACCGGCGGACGTATGGATACGAATTATCCGCGTTTCGGACGTCCCTGGAGCAAGAGCTACTTGGCCATCATGCCTTATGTATACCGTCAGGGAGCCGAGGCTGAAATGTATGTACTGAAACCGTACGAATATCATGCTTCCAATTCCGAGTTGGTGCGTATGCTCGAAAAAGGACATTATGGGGTGGAATTGACGGATAAGGAATGGAAAACACTTTACAACTGGATCGATTTCAATGCTCCTTATTATGGACAGTTTATCAACATTTCCAAAGTGAATGAATTTGACCAGTACGACCGTCGGATCGAACTGGCGCACAAATACAATCAGGCAGGGGTGGATTGGCGGAAAGAATTGGCCGATTATGCGGAAGTACTGAAAAGTAAAGGGGCCATCCAGCCTGTCATGCCTGCTCCGGTGAAGGAAACCAAAGCCAGGAACGTGAAAGTTTCCGGTTGGCCTTTCGATAAAAATGAGGCAGCAAAAAAACAGCAGGCCGACGGAAAGAAAACCCGTCAAATCGAAGTAGCTCCGGGAGTAACGATGAATTTTGTGTGGATACCTGCCGGACAGTTTGTGATGGGATGTAACGATGGCGAAGCCGATTGCCGGCCTGCATTTAAAGCCAGTGTGAAAAACGGATTCTGGATGTCCGAATGTGAGGTGACGAACGAACAATATTGTGCCCTCGTGCCGGAACACAATAGCCGGATTATCGGACAATTCTGGAAAGACCATACTACTCCGGGCTATCGGGCCAATTATCCGCAATATCCGGTGATCCGGGTGAGCTGTGAAGAGGCTCAGGCTTATTGTGAAAAGTTGGGACAGAAAACCGGACAGAAAATAATGTTACCGACAGAAACCCAATGGGAATGGGCCTGTCGCGGAGGCAGTGGAGATGCTTTCTGGTATGGAAATAACAATACCGACTTTGCTCCTTATGAAAATATGGCGGATGCCATGCTTTCGGATATGGCGGTAACCGGTATCGATCCGAAGCCGATGAGTAAAGACGATCCTTTGCGTCCTTATTGGGATTATCTCCCGAAGATCGCTTCTGTCAACGACGGGTCGATGCTGATGGGAAATGTCGGCCATTATCAGGCTAATCCCTGGGGATTGAAAGATATGCACGGTAATGTGGCCGAATGGACCTGTTCGGATTATGTCGATTATCCTTTGAAGAAAGAACAGGCTTCCGACCGGAAAGTCGTGCGTGGTGGTTCCTGGACCGACCGGCCCAAGTACTCGACCGCTTATTACCGAAAAGCTTTCTACCCTTGGCAAAAGGTATATAATGTCGGCTTCCGGGTGATCATTCCGGAAAGTTAAACGTGGACTGTTGAGAAAATCTTTGATTTTGTTGAGTGCAAATCAAAGATTTTCTGTTGAAAATTTCCTTGTTTATTCTTCAACAAAGTCGGAGACTTTCTCAACAAAAACAATCGTTTTTCTCAGCCCGAACGAAGTTGGGCCGGACTATTCGAATATCGGTTCTATTCCCGGTTCTGCCGGTCGTCTTGTAGCCGTTATCATCCTCGAATTCCTTATTCCTCTCTATCATTTTATTTTTATGAGATTTCTAAGACTCCTCTCTGCATCGGTGACCCTGTACGTATTATTGATCGGGTATATTGTGGTTCTGGGAATAGCCACTTTTGTCGAAGAAGCGAAAGGTACGGCTTTCGTGCGCGAACATTTCTATTATGCCTGGTGGTTTATTTTGTTACAGGGGATACTGGGAATCCAGCTGATAGTGATCTTTTTTTGCCGGAAATGGTTCCGGAGACAAAACTGGGGAAACCTGTTGTTGCATTTTTCTTTTTTGTGGATACTTGTCGGAGCTGCTATTACCCATTTTGCCGGGAAAGAAGGAATCATGCATATCCGGGAAGGAGAAACGATCGACTATATGTTTGTCGGAGAACGGATGGAGCGGCAGACTGTACCTTTCCGCGTGACCCTGACCGATTTCCGCCTGAAAAGATATCCGGGTTCCCATAGCCCTTCTTCTTATGAGAGTGATCTGGTCGTTTTTCATCAGGGACGGGAGGAAAAAGTAGGGGTGAAAATGAACAAAGTGGTGAATGTGGAAGGATATATATTATCAATAAATCTTGGCTCTCGCCCTTCTTGTTGAGCATTATAC
>OGGZ01002571.1_pt1 | contig 12133 bp, 10 predicted proteins | sample 1571371 | NCBI WGS metagenome assembly OGGZ01 (sample SAMEA2582025, study PRJEB24529) | metagenome | biome: Human gut stool | place: China | collected 2011
CAAGGCTGCCGATAGAAGATTGTTGATTGTGATTTTGGTGCAGTTGCCCTGAAGTCCTGCTGTATAGTGTAAGATTTATTCGTATATTTGCTATCATTGTAATAAAAATAAAAAAGATATGAAAACAAGATTGATGATGTTTGTGGCGGTTATCGCCTTGTTTGTTTTTAATGGTTGCAGCGATTCCAAAGAATCGTATGTGAAAGATTTCAAGAAGTTTATCGAAAAGGTGGAAGCAGCCGGAAGCGATTATACAGAAGAAGATTGGAAGAAAGCCGATGAAAAGTTCGAAACTTTTACTGGTGACCGTTATGAGAAGTTCAGTTCCGAACTGACAATAGATGAGCAGATAGAGATTACCAAACTGAAAGCAACCTATGCAACCCGTAGAGGACTTTCGAATTTGAAGAACGGAGTTGACAAGCTCCTCGACAGCGATATACTTAAAATGGAAAAGAACAAAAAATAGCGTTTATAGAGTCTGATACCATGAAACTTAAATTATCCATTTTAGCTCTTTTTATCCTGGTTGCCATATCGGTGAAGGGGGCAGTTGTCGATACGTTGGCCGTTTACAGTGAGGCGATGAAAAAGAATGTCCAAGTCGTTGTCGTTTCTCCGGAGAATAATCATGTGCCGAAACCGGTTGTCTACCTGTTGCACGGATATGGAGGAAATGCGAAAACCTGGCTTTCCATGAAGCCGGAGTTGAAAGATATTGCAGATCGCGACGGCCTGATCTTTGTCTGTCCCGATGGCAAGAATAGTTGGTATTGGGACAGCCCGAAAGATCCGTCCTACCGTTATGAGACATTCGTTTCCTCCGAATTAGTCAAATATATCGATTCTGAATATTCGACAGTGAAAGATCGTTCCGGTCGTGCTATTACTGGGTTGAGCATGGGCGGACACGGAGCCATGTGGCTATCTTTTCGTCATAAGGATGTGTTTGGTGCGGCCGGTAGTACGAGTGGCGGAGTCGATATCCGACCGTTCCCCAATAATTGGGAGATGAACAAGCTGCTCGGAAACGAGAGCGACAATCAGGAGGTTTGGAACAATCATACGGCAATCATGCAAATTGACCGTATCAAGAACGGTGAACTGGCTATTATCTTCGATTGCGGTTACAGCGATTTCTTTTTCGAAGTGAATAACGACTTCCATAAGAAGCTGCTGAAATATAAGATCGACCATGATTTCCTTGTTCGTCCCGGATCACATAACGGTGAATACTGGAAGAACTCGATCGACTACCAAATCCTGTTCTTTAAGAAATTTTTCGATAAAAACAAGGGAAAGAATTAGGCTGGTATAGCCTAATATCAAAACACCGGTGATTCGTTTTCAAAACACCGGTGTTTTGCATATATAGGGATATGGTGGCTTGTCTTTTAGCTCAACCCTTCAATCACGCCGTCCACGATGTCGATACGTTTTGCCTGCGGGTCTTTCGGCAGTCCCGGCATGCGCATGATCTCGCCCATGATGACAACGATCATCTCTGCACCGTTGTTGATGATGATATCGCGCACTTTCAACTCGAAATTCTTGGCTACCCCGTAGGCTTTCGGATCGGAAGAGAACGAATACTGCGTTTTGGCGATGCAGATCGGATAGTGGGAGATTCCGAGACTTTCGATCTGCTTGATTTTCTTGTCCGCCAATGTCGTATAGACAACAGAGGCTGCTCCATAGATCTGTTCGGACACCTTTTTTATCTTGCTACGGATAGATTCGTCGTCCTCGTAGATGTATTTTAGCGGGGTGGAAGGTTTCTTTTCGATCGTGTCGACCACCAGTTTCGCGAGTTCGGCACCTCCTTCGCCACCGGCAGCAAATACGTTGTTCATACAGAAACCAACACCGATCTCGCGGCAATGTTCTGCGACCAGTGCGATTTCCTCGTCCGTATCGGATGCGTACCTGTTGAAAGTCACGATCACTTCCTGACCGAAGCGTTTCATGTTCTCGACATGTTTGTCCAGATTCTCGAAACCGTTTTTCATCCCTTCGATATTCTGTTCCTTGATCTTGTTTTCCGGTACGCCTCCATGCAGCTTCAAGCTCTGGGCTGTCGCCACGATAACTGTCAGTTTCGGTGTCAGTCCGGCTTTGCGGCATTTGATGTCGAAGAACTTTTCAGCTCCTAGGTCGGCACCGAAGCCAGCCTCTGTAATGACGTAATCGCCATACGTCAGCGCCATCTTGGTCGCCAGAACGGAGTTGCAGCCGTGTGCGATGTTGGCGAATGGGCCTCCGTGTACGAATGCGGCCGTGTTTTCGGTTGTTTGCACCAGGTTGGGCAGGAGAGCGTCTTTCAGCAATACCGTGATCGCTCCGGCCACACCGAGATCGTTTACAGTGAAAGGCTTGTCATCGTTCGTATATCCCAACAGGATGTTGCCGATACGGCGTTTCAAGTCTTCGATGTCCGTTGCCAGGCAAAGGATCGCCATGATTTCCGAAGCGGGTGTGATGTCAAAACCTGTCTCCGTCGGTACACCGTTGGCCGATCCGCCCAAGCCGGAAACGATGTTGCGCAGGCTGCGGTCGTTCACGTCTAGTACGCGTTTCCATTTGATTTCTTTCAGACCTTCACAGGTATTACGCGTCTGGTAGATGTAATTGTCCAGCAATGCCGTGATCATATTGTGGGCAGAAGTAACCGCATGGAAATCCCCCGTAAAATGCAGGTTGATGTTTTCCATCGGCAACACCTGCGAGTATCCGCCTCCGGCAGCTCCGCCCTTCATGCCGAAGCATGGACCCAATGATGGTTCGCGCAAGGCAACGACCGCCTTTTTACCGATTTTGTTCAATCCTAAAGCCAGCCCGATTGAAACGGTCGTCTTACCGATACCCGCTTTCGTAGGAGTGATGGCTGTAACCAGGATAAGATTGTGTTGTCTGATCTTCTCTTCGTCGATCAGATGGATAGGTATCTTGGCGATGTATCTGCCGTAATTCTGAACTTCTTCACGAGGGATACCTAATCCGGTCGCGATTTCTTTTATCTTGCGCAGAGAAACCTCTCTTGCAATTTCTATGTCTGATTTCATGTCTTATGTGAGTTTAAGTGGAAAACAAAAGTAAATATATTTTTGTATAATAACAAAATGAAAAGTCAGGTAGTTTAGATACTATTGGATGATCATAAGGGAAAAGTATGGGAATATTTTCCTCTGGATTTGTTTCCGGTCGGAGGTGTAAAACTCTTCTCCGGTCCCGACATTCTCAAAATAATGGAAGTTCGTTTCCGGATGCAACCGGATGCAGGTATGGACGGCCTCCACACATTGGGACAGCTTCATGATGACGATCACATTACCGGTCTTGATCTTTTTCGACAATTCTTCCGCCGTCAGCATTCCGGGTATGACGATGATTTGTTCTTCCTGCTTGACAATATGCAAGCCGGCTAAAGCACCCGCTGCAATGAAAGCTGGTATTCCGGCGGTTCGTTCCACTTCGATGCGGTTCTCTTTGAATTTGTCGTATATATATTGTATGGAAGAATAGAACCCTGCGTCGCCTTCCGCCACAATGACCACCTTTTTCTCTTTGTCCCTGGCGGATATGGCCTTTTCATACAAGGTATCGTAGACTTTCCAGACTTCGGTCCGGTCTTTGCTCATCGGGAGCGTGAAGAACTGGACTACAGATTTCTCGATTTCCAGTTCTTCGATAATACGGGCCGCACGGGAGAGTAGTTGTCCGCTTTTGCTTATGGTGGCGGGGCAATAGATGATATCGGCCTGTCGGAGTTTTTTCAAGCCTTTCAAGGTGATCAGTTCGGGGTCTCCCGGACCGAGCGATACGAAGCAGATGGGGTACGACATGTGCGTTAGAATTATTTGGTGCGCAAAAGTGAGGAAAATTGCGGAACTTTCCAAATCTGCATTCCACAATTGTGGGGATAATTTCCACACTGCCTTTTCCACAGCCCGCTTTTTATTCTTTGGCATGCAATTTGTACTTGATGGAACGATTAGAAAAAGGTAAATAGATTGTTTAAGATTTTAGGTTATGAAGAAGTTTGTATTGATGGTGGCTATGGTGGTTTCGTGTGTCTGTATGGCTCAAAACAGTCATGCGCAGACTGGACGGGATGGGAATACGGATATCGATATGTTGAGTATGAAAAATTTCTATGCGATCGATATCGTCGATGTGGACCTTGCCGCACAGGAAGCGATTTACAACGCTTATGAAAATTGCTTGATCAAAGAGGTGTACAAGTCGAATGGTAGCGGTAGCCCTATCCAGTATAAGGTCTCTCTCGAGACGACTGACCAGCGGAATCTGGTTGTCGCTTTCGACGAAAGCGGCCATGTGCTGAAAGTCATGCCGGAAGACGAATATCTGGCGGCTCGTAAGAAAAACTGATTTGTCTGCCACTTTTCTCTTGAAAGCAAAAGTAATATTATTATATTTGCCCTTTGAAACAGGTTTCCCTGTCCTCCTTACAGGACAGGAATGAAAAGGGAACCGGGTGGAAATCCCGGACAGACCACGCTGCTGTGAAACTTCGGTAACATACCGGCAATACTCAATGCCACTGATCGGGGGATCGGGAAGGTGTCCGGGGATGGAAGTAAGTCAGAAGACCTGCCGTTTCGGTTTTGAAGAGTCTCGTCCTCGTGGGGTGGACAACGCTCGCTCGGTTATAATAAAATAATATTGAATATGAAAAAATGCCTGGCAGGATGCTGCCTACTTATGTCGTTGTGTGTCGCATCCTCGTGTACGACCAAAAACAATCAACGGACCGATAAGGTGGAAACGACGGAAGAAAGCGCGTTTTCTGGTGTCCATATTGTACCCGAGTATGCCCGTGGTTTCGTATTATCCTATCGGAGCGGGTATGTCTTGCTGGATATCCAGGACCCGCAGAATGAGGAAAGTACGACTTTTCATTATGCGCTTGTCAGGAGAGGAACGAAACCGTCCGGCATCCCCGGATCGTATACTGTGATCGAGACACCCATCAGAAGTGTTGTCTGTATGACATCTTTGCAGTTGTCCAATTTTATCAAGATGGGCGAACTGGACAAGGTCGTAGGGGTGACCAGTACCCGGCATCTGTTCAATAGGGAGATGAACGAACGTCTCAAGAGCGGGAAGACCGCCAAAATCGGCATAGAAGGGAATTTCGACAACGAGGTGATCATGAGTATGAACCCAGACCTGATCCTTGTTTCGCCTTTTAAACGGGGCGGATATGAGACCTTGAAGGATGTCGGTATCCCATTGATCCCACATTTAGGCTATAAGGAGATGACGCCGTTGGGACAGGCGGAATGGGTGAAGTTCGTCGGCCTGTTGGTAGGACAGGAGCAAAAGGCAAACGAGACATTCGACGCCATCGCGGCCCGTTACAATGAATTGAAGGAGCTGACGGCGGAAGGAAAAGTGAAGAAACGCCCGGTCGTGTTGAGCGGCGAGATGCGGGGCGGTAACTGGTATGCCGTAGGAGGGGAGAGCTTTCTCGCCCAACTTTTCAAGGACGCCGGTGCTGACTATTTCCTCAAAAACGACAAACGTTCGGGAGGTGTGACACTTGATTTCGAAACTGTCTACAACCAGGGTGACGAAGCCGATTACTGGCGCATTGTGAACAGCTATCCGGGTACGTTCAGCTATGAGGCATTGAAGGAGCAGGACCCGCGTTATGCCGATTTCCGTGCCTTCAGAGAGAAAGGGATCATCTATTGCAACATGAAAGATACGCCTTTTTACGAAAGTATGCCGACCGAGCCGGAAGTCGTACTGGCCGACCTGCTGCATATATTCCATCCGGACCTGCTGCCCGATCATACACCTGTTTATTATGCACGGCTCAAATAAGTTGCACGAATGAGACATTCCACTACTTTTCTGATGTCGCTCATCGTAGCGTCTATCCTGGTCCTGATGTTCCTGAATTTGGTGTTAGGGTCGGTGTCTATCCCGTTGAAGTCTGTCTGGAACATTATTTGCGGACTGGGAGACGAGCCGGTGACCTGGCAGAATATCGTCTGGAAATCACGTCTTCCGCAGGCATTGACAGCTTTGGTGGCGGGAGCGGGCCTGGCGATAAGCGGCTTGCAGATGCAGACTGTTTTCCGGAATCCACTGGCGGGACCTTCCGTGCTGGGGATCAGCTCCGGTGCGAGCATGGGCGTGGCCTTCGTGGTGCTGTTGAGCGGTAGCCTCGGAGGGGTTGCGCTTAGTAAATTGGGGGTTATGGGAGAAATCGCGCTTTCGATAGCAGCCGTGATCGGTTCGCTCTCGGTGATGGCGTTAATCGTATATGTGTCGCAGAAGGTGAAAGGGAACGTGACGCTGCTGATCATCGGCGTGATGATCGGCTACGTGGCGAATGCGGTGATCGGCGTGCTGAAGTTCTTCAGCGTGGAGGAGGATATTCGCGCCTATGTGATCTGGGGGTTAGGCAGCTTCTCACGTGTTTCCGGCAACCAGATGATGCTGTTTGTTGCGATCATGGCGATTCTGATCCCTTTGTCGTTCCTGTTGATCAAGACGTTGAACCTGATGCTGCTTGGCGACGGCTATGCCCGTAACTTGGGATTGAACATCAAGCGGGCACGTCTTTTGGTGATCACCTCGGCAGGAGTGCTGACGGCGATCGTGACGGCCTATTGTGGACCGGTCATCTTTCTTGGCCTGGCCGTCCCGCACCTGTGCCGGGCCATTTTTCAAACATCCGACCATAGGGTCCTGATGCCTGCCGTCCTGTTTGCCGGTGCCGCATTGGCACTCGTCTGCAACTTGATTGCTCGGATGCCCGGCTTCGAAGGGGCTTTGCCGGTCAACTCGGTGACTGCCCTGATCGGTGCTCCGGTAGTGGCCTCCGTTCTATTCCGTAAACGTAAAAACGAACTGAACGAATGATGAGACAAGATACGATTCATATAAACGATCTCTCTATCGGTTATCGGACAAAGAATGATACCAAGTTGGTGGCGAGCCATATACAGGCCCGGATTTATAGTGGAGAATTAACCTGCCTCTTAGGAGCGAACGGAGTCGGGAAGTCGACGCTTCTGCGCACGCTGTCGGCTTTCCAGCCGAAGCTGGGAGGCGAGATCGCCGTCTTGGGACGTGATATGGACAGTTATTCGGACAAGGAACTGAGCACGACGATCGGTGTGGTCCTGACGGAGAAGTGTGACATCCGGAATATGTCCGTGCGGGAATTGGTCGGGATGGGACGCAGTCCCTACACCGGTTTTTGGGGACGGTTGGACAAGGAGGACAAGCAGGTCGTGGAAGAATCGATCGCCTTGGTACGGATTGAGAACCTGGCCTCCCGCATGGTGCACACCCTGTCGGACGGAGAACGGCAGAAGGTCATGATCGCCAAGGCACTGGCTCAGGAAACACCTGTTATCTTTCTGGACGAGCCGACTGCTTTCCTCGATTTTCCGAGCAAGGTGGAGATCATGCAATTGCTCCACCATCTGACGCGAAGCACGAACAAGACGATTTTCCTCTCCACGCACGATCTCGAACTGGCGCTCCAGATCGCCGACAAGATTTGGCTGATGGACCGGACGAACGGGATTACGCCTGGTACGCCCGAAGACCTCGCCCTGAGCGGCCACTTGAGCGGTTTCTTCGCCCGCAAGGGAATCGTGTTCGACACGGAGACCGGCTTGTTCCGCCTCGATGGACAGAAATATGCGATGGTCCGCAAGGCACTCCAGCGGAACGGTATACGTGCCGATCGGCATGTGGAGTCGCCTGTATGGATCGAGACGGGCGATCTGTCTGTCGGTTCCGCATTCCTGATCCACCATCTTGACGGACGTACGCTGGCGGCCGATACCATAGAATCTCTCTTGCAGGAGCTTTCTGTTTGACAAAAAAGCCTAAAAGGAAAAACTTTTCCCACTTCATTTGTTATTTCTATCAAAGAAGAATAATAGAGTCCTCGGAGAAGCAATTGGTAAATTATCCTATACTTTCCGTAACTCGGATAAAATTAAATGATATGAGAAAGTATTTCCTTTATGCTTGCCTGTTGTTCGCTGGCGTGTTTACCGCTTGCGATAACGATGATTCGGACGGGATCGACCCCTCGATCCCTTTCTATCAGAATTTGGGTGTCGAATATAATGTTACGCAGAACCATACCCATATAGGCGCAAATTTCAATAAATATAACAGCGAAGGGGCCAATCTGCGCCTGCCGGCCAAAGGTATTCTCTTTAACGGAAAAGTGCCGGACTTTTTAGGAATGGGAGCTTATATGTATATGCTGTCGGAATCCGGGCTGGACCCGGTCACGTTCACCTTTTCCCGTTGGAAAGACCAGGTCTATACAAACAAGGCCTCTATCGACGATGTCGATCTAATCGCTCTTCCCGAATCCCTGACATCCGTCAAAGGCAATGGCGCAACCATTATCACTTGGGTAGGAAAGCCGATCGGGAAGGACGAGTATGTCCAGGTGCACCTGACCTACAGCGGCGGTGTTTATGATATCAACAATACGCAGGAAGGCGCGACCTCCATCACGCTAAACTTTACGAATCCGACTTCTGCCACCAAAGGAACCCTGTTCTTGAGCCGTGTCAGGGAACTTCCTTTACAGGAGAGCAACGGTGATGCGGGAGGAAAAATCGATGTCTCCTACGTGCAGAACAAGGATGTTACATTTGAATAATCACGCTTGAAAGGTTATTTTCCCACTTTCCGAAATCAGCAGAACGGATAGTTTCCCGTTGGGAAGCAAGGGGGTACAATGCTCTCGGCATTTCTGTAACAGAAGTGGGAAGAAACTTTGTTGTTCGGTCTTGCTGAACAGTTCCCATAGTTCTCTGGCCAGCGTCAGGGAATCTATTTTTTGTACGGACTCTGGTTTGCAACCCGCCTTTGCAGCCAATTCTTTCAGAAAGGCTTTGTTCATGACGACCTTTTTGCTGTGCGTATCCAGTGCTCCTTCCGCTAGTTTGACGGCTTTGCCAATCATGATTCCCATGACGACTTCGTCAAATTGCAGTTCGGCAGCTATTTTCAGTGTCTTTCCGATGAAGTTCCCGTAGTGCACAAACATTTGCGGAGGAAGTTCTTCCGACAGCCGTTCCGACAGGTAGCCTTTCAGGAAACGTTCACTTTTCGCTCCTGAGTTGATGACGAGGCGAGAACATCCTATTGCTTTTGCAACTTCGGCTTCTTTCCGGATCGAGGCGAGAAAGGCATCGTTCGAGAAAGGGCGTACGATGCCGGATGTCCCGATGATCGAGATTCCGCCGATGATTCCCAACTTCGGATTGAATGTCCGGGCAGCTAACTCTTTCCCTCCCGGAACGGAGATCGTGACGACCACCTCCTTTATCTTGCCGGACAGGCCGTTTTCCTCCAGTATTGTTGTCAATTCTCCAGTAATCAGACGGCGGGGAGTGGCGTTGATGGCTGGTCCTCCAATTTCGAGGCCGAGGCCGGGAAGCGTCACCGTTCCTACTCCTTCACCAGCCCGGAACAGGAAGGCGGGGGTAGGGGATTGCCCAGCCTGTAACTCGATACGGGCGATAACGGAACAGCCGTTTGTCACGTCCGGATCGTCGCCGGAGTCCTTTATAACCGTGCATAGGGCGGCGTTGTCCGCCCATTCGGTAGCGGCGACAGGGAGCATGATCTTTTCCCCGGAAGGGAGCGTGATGCAACTAACGATTTGTTCCGTTTGGTTCAGGAGGGCAACTAAGGCGGCTTTGGCGGCAGCCGTAGCACATGTGCCGGTCGTGAAACCGCTTCGGAGCGGGAAGAAACCGGGAGCGAGGCGTTCGATGGCTTTACGAAGTCCTTCCATGCCTTGCACAAAGGTGAAACTGTCAGGCAGGGGAGGGCGTTGTATGACATAAACGGGAATGCCGCAGGCTTGTGCTGCTTCGACCTTTTCCTTGAAATATCCGCTTTCCCCACTTTCCTTTGTCAGTACGGCATCTGGAAGAAGCTGGTCCAGCAGCTTCTTCTCGTCTTCTCCTTCATGGAAAAAAATAATCCGTTCCTTTGGGAATCCGTCGGATTCAGCCAGCGAAAGCGACTCTTTCCGGTTCAGGATACGGAACCAGCAGGGCGTCTGCTCCCAGTAAGGACGCAGTTTCGCAATGGTCTTGACGCCTGTCAGGGCCAACAGGTTGCAGATCCCGTCCGCACGCAGGCGGTCGATGGCGGCGGCATAATCCGTGCACCATATCAACCGCTTGTCATGTGCGGGGTATTGCCTTTCCAACCGGACGACCGGAATCCGGAGACGGGAGGAAACCTTTGCAAGCGTCCGATGCAATCGGATGGCGAAAGGGTGGGCGGCATCGACTAGCAACGAGATTTTTTTCTCGCGGCAGAATTGTGCCATCTTTTCTTCGTCCATACCACCGGTGAGGCGGATGGCATGAACGGCTTCTATCGCCTGTTCGTTGCCGACCGTCGAGTAGTAGTAGGGTTTGCCAGCGCTCTCGACGACTTGTACGGCCTTGCGGCCTTCGGTTGTTCCTCCTAAGATCAGTATCATAATGTTTCTGTTGTTCTCTTGTCTTTACCGGTAATATAGCAGGGGGGCATCCTCTCTGGTGAGTACTTGCCTGGCAGCTATGAGGTTTCATGCCTGATAGCTATGAGGTTCCATACCTCCTACTTATGAGGTATCATGCCTCATAGGTAGGAGGTGGCCCCTCACTAACGGCGGTACAGATGTTTGAACTCCTCGGCGTAGAGACGTGATACCCCCGTGCGGTTGTCTATGGCATCACCGACGACTAACAAGGTCGTCAGTGTCAGATTGTTTTCTTTTACGATCTGTTCCAGGTCTTTCAATTCGCCTCGGTAGATGCGTTCGTCTTTCCAGGTCAACTTGTAGCAGGCGGCTACCGGTGTCGTTGGCGGGTAATGTTCCAGAAGTTCTTTCTGGACTTGTCCGGCAATGCCGGCGCTCAGGAAGATGCACATTGTGCTTTGGCTGGCGGCTAGTTTATGCAGCTGCTCTTTCTCCGGCATGGGGGTACGTCCTTCACCACGCGTCAGGATGATGGTTTGCACCTTTTCAGGAATAGTGAACTGGGAACGGAGAGCTGCAGCAGCAGCTTGGAACGAGGAGATTCCCGGTGTGATATGGTAACTCATGCCATAGCGGTCGAAGAATGCCATCTGTTCTTGTATCGCCCCATAAATGCAGGGGTCACCTGTGTGCAAGCGTACGATGAACTTCCCTTTGTCATAGAACTTTTTTATAAGGGCGAATTGTTCTTCCAGGTTCATGTCGGCAGAACTGCGAATCGTCGATCCTTTCTTGGCGCATAGGGTGAGTTCTTTGGGGACGAGGCTTCCGGCATAGAGGATCAGGTCTGCATTTTCCAGCATCCGCCGGCCCCGGATGGAGATCAGTTCTGGATCGCCCGGTCCGGCTCCGACAATTTCGATGTGTCCATGTCCCTGTTTCCCTTTTTGCTGACTATCTTTTTCGTCCCGTATTGCCGATTTGCTGATGGCTATCGCATAAGTGAAGTCTTTCGTCTGCCCCTTTTGTTTTCCCACCAATAATGGGCCTCCTTCCGCACTCAGGATGGCCGCTGCCTCCGCGACGCTTCCCGACCCGGTGGCTTTCTTTACTGTGGAAGAAGGATGGGGTACGGGGATTTTGTCCAGTACCTCTGCAGGATAGGTCTTGAACGGGCTGCGCAGGTAGGTGTTTGCCAGTTCCTTTAATATCGGTTCTTCTTTCTTTAGGTCGATGGAGGAGACGTCGGCTATGCTCTTCAGGTTGAACCTGTAGAAAATGGAGCAGATATACAGGTCCGTGAGGACGGACTTCATGTCTGTCAATCCCTTTTTACATCCGATACCTAAGTGAAGCACTTTCGGGAAGAATGATAGGCAGGGGATAGGGGATTTGTGGTAGTAAGTGGGACTGACCGTGATCAGCAGCTCGTATTTTTCGAGGTCGATATCTTTATATTTATAGAAGACATCGACGTGCGGGGGACAGGTTTCCTTCATATAGTCCGTCTCCTTCGTGCGAATATCGAGCAGGAGGGCGGTCGGTCGACAGTTGACGAAACGGGCGACACATTCGTTCATGGCCTTTTCCCTCGATGCATTGAACGTTTCCTCGTCTATCTTCTCGAAGTCG
>OGGZ01002572.1_pt1 | contig 12125 bp, 9 predicted proteins | sample 1571371 | NCBI WGS metagenome assembly OGGZ01 (sample SAMEA2582025, study PRJEB24529) | metagenome | biome: Human gut stool | place: China | collected 2011
AAAAAACGGAACCCGATCTCTGTCGTCAGGCGTTCACATTCCGCAAGCCGGGCTGTGCCGTCGGCGGGGGTGTTCCAGTAATAGGGCGTCATGGCGAACAAATCCTGCACACTCTGCCCTTCCAGCGTGATGACAGCGGTGGACTCAACGGCCTTCACAAACGCAAAGCCGTCGTATTCGGTCTGCCGGACCTCGTTTTCATACGGGCAGTCGTACAAAATCTCTTTCAGGCCGAACAGATGCCGCGCGGTGGGCACGGCGTAAACAAGATGCCCGCCCGGGCGCAGCATACGGGCAAACTCGGCCTCGGCCATGGGCGAAAAGATGTTCAAAAGCAGGTCGGCCCAGCCGTCGCGCACCGGTGCACAGAAGCTGCCGCCGACACAGAACGCCGCGTCGGGCACGAGCTTCGACGCCAGCCGCACGGCCTCCTTGGACAGGTCGAACGCCGCAATCTGAGGGCAGCCCAGCGCGTCATACAAATACTTATCGTAGCTGCCCTCGCCGCAGCCGGCGTCCACAATATGGTCGTGGGGCAGCGCGGCGCAAAGCGCGGCCAGCGTCGCCATCAGCGGGGCGTAGTGCCCTGCCGACAGGAACGCGCGGCGGGCGCGGACCATGGCCTTGCCGTCGCCGGGGTCGGCGGCGTGCTTCTTCTGCATCGGCAGCAAGTAGGCGTAGCCCTCTTTGGCAAGGTCAAAGCTGTGGGCGCTGGCACAGCGCAGGCTGCGCCCGGCCAGCAGCAGCGGCCCGCCGCATACGGGGCAGCGCAGGGCTGCCGCGGTGGCGGGGGTCATTCGGCAGCCTCGGCGGGCGTGGCCGTCTCGGGGGTGTCCGCTGCGTCCGATGCCTCGGGCGGCAGCGGCACAGTCATACCGCCGTGGGCGGCGAGATAGTCCTCGAAATTTGCGAATTTCTGCTTTGGCGGGCGGCGGGAGATCAGATCGAGACCCGGCTGCTCCGGCGCGGTGCTGCGCGGGGCGCGGGCATTGCGGGGCGGGCGCGGTGCCTTGGGCTGGTCGCGCAGCGGCTGGCTGGGCACCTGCGGGGCCGGGTGGGCATTGCGGCGCGGCGGCTGGGGCGCGGCAGGGCGTGCGCTCTGGGGCGCATTCTGGGGTGCAGCCGGGCGCTGGGCCGGGGCATTCTGGCGCGGTGCCTGCTGGCTCTGCGGTTGGGCGGGTCTGCCCTGCCCGCGGCGGGGGTGGCTGCCATTGGCGCGGGGCGCATTCTCGCTGCGCGGGGCCTTGGGGGCTGCGGGCGCAGCGGCCTGCGGGGCCGGCTTGCGCGGCTGTGCGGGGGCTTTCCCCTCACGCGCAGGCTGCTGCGCCTGCGGGGCGCTGCCATTGCCGGCAGGGCGACGGCGGCGGCGACGGTGCGGTGCACCGTTCGGGGTTTGTGCAGCTTTTTCCATAATTCACCTGAATCCTGTTATACGCCGATGACACGGCATTCATTGTAATATCGTTTTTCCTCGGCATGGCCCATGCTGAAGGTCTTGCGGGGCAGCACGCCGCCCAGCACAACGCCCTTGAACAGGTCAGCCTTCGCAAAGTCGGGCAGCAGAATGGCCGTGGCTGGTTTGGCCGGGTCGGAGGCCAGCGCCAGCGCCGTGCTTTCGCCGTGGATGTAGTCCACGGTCACGCCGGGATGGGCGGGCAGGAAGTCCGCCAGAAATGCCTCCACACTGCCGACGGTCAGCGGCGCGGGCGGGTTGGCCAGCGCGACGGCGCTCTCGCCGTGGGCATCGGCCAGGCGCAGACGCTGGTCGGACATCGTCGTACTGCTCCCCTGCTGCTGGTCCCAGGCATCGAGCGCGGCATACAGCTCCTTGGCACCGACGCCGAACACGACGCGGTGGATCGGCTCGATCTCAATGGCGGGGCTGTGGACGTTGCAGACCTCGGCCAGGCACCAGCGCGCCGGATGGGTCCTGCGCTGCTCCTCGCTCAGGGTGGGCTTCAGCTCCTCCCAGTAGGCCTTGGCGGTGGCCAGACTGTGATTGCCGTCACCGACGGCCAGTACCATCGGCTGCTGCCCTTTGGCAGCGGGCCAGCGGCGGGCAAAGGCGGCAGGGTCGGCCAGCGCCGCCAGCGCGGCGTCGATCCCGGCGATCAGCGCGGGGTCCTCGACGGCCCAGCCGCGCAGATGCCCGCCGCCCAGCATCAGCTCACCGTCGTAGAGCGGCGGCAGCTGGTTCTTCATCAGTCCGATGGGCTCGATCAGCGTGCAGTCGGCGTCGTCGGCCAGCATCATGACGTGGGGCGTTTCCAGCGTCGCCCCGCGGCGGACCTTGAGGCGCGGCGGGATGCGCTCCACGACGGTGCTCTCGCTCGGGCGGATAGCGGGCTTGGAGCCCTTCGCGTAGTCGTAGGCATCAAGATCGACAGCGCCGACAAGGCCCTGCCGGACCGTGCCGTCCATCTGGGTACGCTCAACATAAACGTAGCCATGTACTTTCCGGGTCAGAACGGATTTGCGGTACTCCTCCATCGTGCGGCGGATGCTCTCTAAGCGCTCGGCCTCCTGCGGGGTGCCTAAGTATGCCTCCGGCAGAACGATGTGCAGGGTGCTGGGCTTGCCGTCGGCCAGGTGCTCGGCGCGCTGCCAGTACTCCGGCTGGGAGGTGAACTGGTCAACGGCGATGCAGGCCCACGGGTCCAGCGGGACCCCGGCGGCGGGCAGTAAAATATCGGCTGCGGTAAAGCAGGCTTCGGACATAACAACGACCCCCTAACAGTTACAGAACAACGGTGTGGCCAACCAGAGCGTAGATCGCCAGCGACAGCACGCCGATGTAGATCATCGAGCTGGGCAGACCCTGGAAGATCGAGGAGATGGCCTTGCTGCGCAGACGGCGGCGGCCCTCCCGAACGATAAAGACGGCAAAGACATAGCCCAGCCCGCTGCCCAGAGCAAACGCGACGCTTTGCAAAATCGTATAGTTCTGGTTCGCGCAGATGAGCATCGTGCCCAGCACGGCGGTGCTGCAGGTGGCAAGGCTGAGTTGGCTGCGGCAGCTGGCGCGCAGCTTGCGGGGCAGCCCGCCCAGCAGCAGCCAGGCCACGGCCATGGCCGCGATGCTGCAGGTCAGGTAGACGATGGGCCGCAGGGCCGAGATGGGCAGCCATGCGGGCAGATAATCACGCAGCCACGGGAAAAACAGGTCATGTGCGGCCCAGCCGGCAGGTGCGGACAGCGTGATGACCAGCAGCAGCGGCAGGCAGAAATCCCAGACCTGCGCGCGGTGGTCTGGCACGAGCTTCATCAGGCGGGTGACGCCCAGCGCGCGGGCCAGGATGACATTCTCCGCAAAGACGGCCAGCACCATATAGCTGATAAACTGCACAATACCGTTTAAAATCGGCTGCAGCTCAGTGCTTACGGTCAGCATACAGGCGGCGCACCTCCTCATGTTTATAATCGGTGTACAGGTTGGCAGCGGCGCACCAGATGGCGGCCAGGATGCCCACGATGACAAAGCCGCCCGCGGGCAGTGCAGCCAGCGGCAGCAGCGCATTGTGCAGGATGACGTTGCCAAAGACCGCGCCCGTGGCCAGCAGCTCACGCAGGCAGCCCACGATGAGCAGCACAACACACATGCCGAGTGCGTTGTTGAAGCCGTGGCGGAACGCATCCCTCACGGGTTCAAGGTCGGAGAACTCCATGCGCTTGACGATGGCGGGCTCCACGACCATGATCGGCAGGTAGATGCCCAGCAGCGTCAGGTCAGAGCCGAACAGTGCGTAGAGCAAAACATACGTAGGGATGTAGAGAAGCGCCGCAGAGTAGCAGTACACCACGGGGCGGAAGCGGTTCTTTGTCAGGTGGCAGATGGCCACGGCCAGCACACGGGTGAAGGTGACCAAAATCAGCGAGGTGATACAGAGCATGAGCGCCCGCTGGCCGTCCAGCGCGGCACCGATGACCGGGGCCATGCCGAGGCCGCGCACAAGCACGGGGTTGGACAGCCAGATATGGTCGGCGCGGATGCGCTCGTTCAGGGCAGCCTCCGCCGCGGCGTAGGAACGCGAGGCGCTGGCTTTTTTGGACTTCGGCGCAGAGGTCGGCTCCGGGTGGGCGGTGTGCTCTGCCGGGGCGGGCGCAGCCGGTGCCGCAGGGGCCGCCTTTTGTACCGGCGGCATGACCTGCGTGGGCTGCTGGGCGGGCTGTGCCGCGGGTGCAGGGGGCTGCACGGCATGGGCGGCAGGCTCGGCAGTTCTGCGCTTCGGGATCGAGATCGTGCGGGTCTCGTCAACTGCTGCGGGTGTCTGGTTGCTGCGGGCAGCGGGAGTGGGCTGGGGTGCTGCGGACGGTGTGACCGCGGGGCTCATGCCGTACTCCCGGTCCCGGTAGCTGCGGAACCGATCCTCCTCGGCCTGGGCTTCCGCCTGGCGGGCGGCCTCGCGCTCAGCCTGGCGGCGCTGGACCTCCTCCAGCATGGCGCGGCGCTCCGCGGCGGTGTACCGCGGGCGGCTCGTCGGGATGATGCCGCCGCTGCGGGCGGCATCACTGCGCCCGGGCGCGGGCTGCTGCGGTGCGCCGGGCTGCTTTTCCGGTGCAGGGGCCGCCGGGGCGGCGGGCGCCTTGCCGGTCTGCATGGCGGCAAGGGCGGCCTCGATCTCGGCGCGGGAGGCGCCCTTCTCCGCCATGGCGCGGGCGACCTCGAGCATCTCCCTGGTGATGTGCGGGATAATTAAGGTCTCGGAGCGCTCCTCGCCCCGGCGCTTATTCGGGTTTTGTTGAATTGGCAAGGCGCTGCTCCTCCTCTCTCATAAAGCGGATGCGTTCGGTGCGGTGGCTGATGAGGTCGAGCCATTCGGGGATGGAGCTGACGATCAGCAGCGCACAGCAGGCCGCGCACTCATACGGGCTGAACACGCGGAACACATAGGTCATGATGCCCAGCGCCGCGCCGTAGATGATGCGGCTCATGCGGCGGTCCGGCATCGTGACCGGCTCACAGATCAGGAACAGGCCGGTGAACAGTGCCGTGCCGGACAGGACGACATATTTTTCCAGATAGAAGCGCTGGCGGATATATTCCCACGGCAGGCTGAAGGTCGGCAGCTCGTTCAGATTCGGGAAGAACCACGGCAGGCCGATGACAAAGATAAAGAACGGAATAACGACAGAAAGCTTGATGTGCCCGCGCACAAGCAGGAACAGCCCACAGGCCATCACGACCAGCGCTGCGCTGGTGCCTATGGCGGCGGAGACGTTGCCGGTCAGCAGGTTCATCGTGCTGGCACTGGGCAGACCGCCATCCCGCAGAGTGGCGTTCATGCCCTCGACGAGAGTGGTGTTCACGCTGCCGAACAGCGGCAGCTGCGTGCCGGGAATGGGGTACGAAAAGACGTCCTGCGGCCACGAGATACCGGCCACGACGACGCCGACGGCGGCGGGATGGAACGGATAGTGGCCCTCGCCGCCGAACGCCTCCTTGACGAGCACGGCGACGATGACGGCGGAAATGACGATGGGATACGAGATGCTGGCAGGCATCAGCAGTGCGATGAGCGCGGCAAAGCACTCACTGGACGGCTCATGGGACTGGTAGCCCGTGCCGTGCAGCGGGGCCAAGGCACAGTCGCACAGGTAGGCGGTCAGCAGTGCGGCCAGCAGCAAAAGCACCGGGCGCGCACCGTAGTAATACCACGACATGCCGATCAGCGGGACTGTGCACCACAGCAGGTCACTGTAGTAGCTGTAGTTCGCGCTGCGTTCAACTTTTTTACGATTGGGCATAGGGAAAAAGCTCCTTTACTTGCTGTGCAGGACGTTTACCACAGCGGCAGGGTCCATGGCATGGAACAGCGAGCTTCCGGCCACGAGCCAGTCGACCCCGGCAGCGATGCACAGGGGGCCGGTCTCGGTGTTGATGCCGCCGTCCACCTCGATCAGGGTATCACAGCCGCGGCGGGTGCGCTCGGCACAGATGGCGGCAATGCGCGTGGGGGTGGTGGGGATGAACTTCTGCCCGCCGAAACCGGGCTCCACGCTCATGACCAGGATCAGATCAACAACGCCCAGATACGGGAAAACAGCTTCCACCGGTGTGCCGGGGCGGATGCTGATGCCGACCTGGCAGCCCGCAGCGCGGATAGCGGCGATGACCTCCTCTGCCGTGTCCGGCACAGCTTCGAGGTGGAAGGTGATGAGGCTGGCCCCTGCCCTGGCAAAGTCGGCGGCGTAGCGGGCCGGGTCACTGATCATCAGGTGGACGTCGTAGTAGACGTCGGGCATAGCGGCATGCAGGCATTTCAGCACCGGTGCGCCGTAGCTGATATTGGGTACAAAGTGCCCGTCCATCACGTCAAAGTGCATCAGGTCGACACCGGCCTCCAACAGGCGGGTGCAGTCATGTTTCAGGTTGGCAAAATCAGCCGACAGGATCGATGCGGCAATTTTCGTCATAATGTATATACTCCCTTGATAGTCCCTCTTTGTTGTACGTAGTATGTGCAGTGTGCACATATAAAACTATTATAGCCCATTGCGCCCCAAAAAGCAAGAAGCCCGCAGACCGGGTGTCCCGGTTTGCGGGCTGGGGCAAAAGGGCTTCCCCTGAGGGGAAAGCTGTCACCGCAGGTGACTGATGAGGGGAGAGCTTACGGAGAAAGCCCGTAAACGGGCGGCTGCCGCAGGCTTGCCCCTCATCCGGCCTCGGGCGGGGCCTCGGCCACCTTCCCCCTCGGGGGAAGGCTTATTTCTTTTCACTGCGCCAATGATGCACGGTCTGCAGCTGGAACTCAAAGTCGCGGGCATCCTTGGCAAGCTGGCTCGAGAGGATGATGCCCGAGATAAACAGCAGCAGCGCTGCCACCAGCACAAAGCAGCAGACGATCAAAGTCGGGAAGCGCGGCACAAGGCCGGTACGGAAATACTCGCCCAGCACCGGGATCATAAAGCCGATGCCGAACACGGCCAGGATCGCGGCCAGAATGCCGAAAAAGCTGAACGGGCGGTAGTTCTTGAACAGCCGCGCAATCGTGCCCAATACTTTAAAGCCGTCGGAGTAGGTGTTCAGCTTGCTCTCCGACCCTTCCGGACGGTCACGGTAATCAATGACAACGTTCTCGACCTGCATATTGCGCTGCAGGGCGTGGATCGTCATCTCGGTCTCGATCTCAAACCCGCGGGACAGCACGGGATAGGTCTTGACGAACTGGTAGCTGAACGCGCGGTAGCCGGTCATAATGTCCTTGATCTTGCCGCCGAACAGATGATTTGTGCAGAACCGCACCAGATCGTTGCCGAAGTTGTGGAACGGGCGCTTGTTCTGGGTGTAGTAGGTGCTGGACAGGCGGTCACCGACGACCATGTCGGCCTGGCGCCCGGTCACGGCAGCAACCATCTCGGGCGCGGCCTCCGCGGGGTAGGTGTCGTCGCCGTCCACAAGAATGTACGCCTCTGCGTCGATCTCGCGGAACATGCGGCGCATGACATTGCCCTTGCCCTGCTGGTACTCATGGCGGACAACGGCCCCGGCTCCGGCGGCCAGCTCGGCAGTGCCGTCGGTGGAATTGTTGTCGTAGACGTAGACGGTGGCGTCGGGCAGGACGCGGCGGAAATCCGAGACGACCTTCTCGACAGTCTTGGATTCGTTGTAGCAGGGGATCAGAACGGCGATTTTATCCATAATAACAGGACCTCCGGGCGGATTTTACATCCAGAATTGAACAAGGCGGCTGACGGTGTAGTAAAGGGAAGGATTCATGCCCTGCAGATATGGCTCCATGGCGAAGAGCGTGCAGAAGCGGTAGACGGCGGTATATGCCACAGCGGCGGCCATGACGGTGCGCAGTGCGGGCAGCGCCGCAGCGGCAGTGCCCTCCCCCAGCGCTGCGCGGCGGGAGAGCGCACCCTCGGCGCAGAACCAGCACAGCGCCGCGCCAAGCAGCAACACGGGACTGTAATCCATCAAATAGCGGTAGAGCACCCCGGCCATCTCGCAGTCAACAACGGTCATGACGACCATGACGGCCGGGCTGCCGTAGACCACACAGGCGGCGACACGGCGGCGGTGCAGACAGCGGCGGAACGCGGGAAGCAGCGGCAGCGCCAGCACCCACAGGTACGGCGTGGCGGCCAGAATGCCGCCCGTGAACTTCTCGCTGATCGTGCGGATGACGGCGTTCGTCTGGACGTCGGTCTCCCGCAGGAACGGGAAAACACCCTGCCAGCTGGGCAGCTCGAACAGACTCGTGAACACAGCCGGGCGGAGGCGCACGGCGTTGAAGCCGCGCTGGGTCATATCGTTGCCGGTCAGGTTGTAGTTGGCGCCAAAGTCAAAGGGCGAGCCGAACCGCGCAGCGTTGTACCACATGAGCCCGGCAGCGACCAGCACCACCGGCAGCAGAAACGCGGCGGCCTCCCCTGCCCCGGCGCGGCTGCGCAGCCGCTTCTGCCCGATATACCGCGGCCAGAAGATGGGCACGGCCAAAAACGCAAACAGCTCCATCTGGGGGCGGCACCCGGCGACGAGCGCCACGCAGAGACTGCCGAAGACCAGCTTGACGACCAGCGCACCGCGCTTTTCCACCGGCGTGCTGGCGGCGGAGAGCCAGAGCCAAAGCCCCAGCATCAGCAGCGCCGCACCGCAGAGGATGGCATATTCATAAATGTAGGGGCGCAGCAACAGATAGTAGAACTGACTGCCCAGCGCTACGGCGGCCACGGCCAGCAGGTACGCTGCGGCGGACGCCTGCGGGAACCACCGGCGCACGGCCTGCCCGACGACGCCGAAGCAGGCGGCGAGGAAGATCAGCCCCAGCAGGACCATGCAGGGCGCATAGGCCAGGTTCTGGATGCCGGTCAGTGCCTCAAACGGCAGCTGGAACAAAAGACACGGTACAATGCCAAAATAGACGTAGTAGCGCCCATTGTAAAAGGCGTGGTCCCAGTGGATGTCGTTGATTTGCGCGGCGTCGCGCGCCCCGGCATCGTAGGGGTTGTCCAGCGCCAGCAGCTCGGCGGGCGGGTCGGCCTCCAGGTCAAGGCGCCCGTTCAGCAGGCTGTGCGCCAGCGCGCCGTACTGCTGGTAGACGAAGCTGACCGTGCTCTCCCCGTCCCAGAACGCGGTGTTGTAATCTTTTGTGGCAAGGCCGGTGTTGCTCGGCTCCCAGAACGGGATGACCACGACGAAGGCAGCCAGCACAAGGCCCAGCACGGCGGCTGCGGCGCGGTCACAGACGTTGCCCGCCAGCCAGCGGCGGTGCCACAGCCCGCTGGCCGGGCGCAGGCCGTAGACGGCCAGCAGCGCCAGAAATATCGCGCAGAAGCGCAAAATCGAGAAATCCAGCGCGCGCGGCGCGTTGGCCGTGATGCCGCGGAAGGTCAGCGCCACCGGGAACTGCGCGTAGGTGGAGCTGTACCCGGCAGCGGTCAGCGTCAGCATCCCGACGGAGCCGGTCAGGTCCAGGCTGATGACCTGGGTGCGCGGGGCCCGCAGCCCCACCTGCCAGCTGCCGAAGCGGGTCAGCTCGGTGTTGGCGGCGTCGGTGCCCTCAATGGTGAAGATCACGGCGCTGTCGGCGTGTAGCGGCTCGGTGTCGTCGCTGACCAGACCGTCAAACCGCAGGTTGTAGATGGGCTGGTCAATGTCGAGGAACCGCAGATAGGTGCGGCCCTCGTCGAGCGAGATCGTGCCGACGCCGCGCCCGACGTTGATGTTGTCGTCAAGGTAATCGACGAGCTGAAACGGCGTGTAGCTGTGGGTGTTGAAGTAGGCCACATTGCCGACGAACACCTCCAGCCCCAGCGCCGTGACGGGCAGCAGCGGGACGACGGCCTTTAACCCTTTGCGCCCGAGGCTGCGCAGCCCGGCGGTGACAAGCCCCGCCCAGCCGGTCATGGCGGTGAGGGCGACGAGCCGGAACGCGTGGAAGCCGACGGTCAGCCCGGGGCGGTGGTAGGCGCACAGAGCGAACACCCAGACGGCCAGCCAGAGCCCGACGGCCCAGGCAGCGTCGCGGCGGGAAACCCTGCGGCGGGATACTACCGCAGGAACCGCACCGAAGATGCCGGAGACGAGCACGGTGAGGAGCAGGGTGATTATAATAAACATAAGAATAATGCTCCTCCTTTTGTGGGATAGGTGATGTGGCAGCGGGAAATGGCCAGAGCCCTTCCGGTCATCGCTGGCGCTCGACCACCTCCCCTGAAAAGAGAGGCTTTTTTCGGGCGTACGCCCGTGAAAGGCGCCCCACAGGGTGGGGAGCTGGCCGAGCTTGCGAGACCTGAGGGGCCCTACCCTGCGGGAGCTGCCGCTTCACTGCTTTGCATACTTCTCCATCTCGTGCAGCCAGAACTCGGCGGTCTTGTCCCAGCTGTACTTTTTCAGGACCTCGTCGGGCGCGGCCACGGGCTGAGCGGCCAGTGCGTCAAGATCCACATCATAATCATACGGGTCAAAATACCGCGCCGTATCGCCGTACAGCTCGGGCAGGCAGGTGGCGTTGGCCAGCGCCACCGGCGCGCCCAGGGCCAGCGCCTCCAGCGGCGGGATGCCAAAGCCCTCGAACACGGCGGGGTGCAAAAACAGCTTGCAGTGCTTCATCAGCGCGGCGTTCTCGGCATCGGACACATAGCCCGGGTAGAACACATTGTGGGTGTCCTTCGCCTCGGTGTCGTCGCCAAAGGCACGCAGGTCCTTGCCGCCCGCGACGACAAACGTCTTGTCGGGGCTGCGGCGGGCGACCTCTCGGATCCACTTGAAGTTTTTATGCTTTGCCAGACTGCCGAGGGCGTAGAAGTACTCCCCTTTTTTGACGCCGGGCATCTTGTCAAAAATGCTCTCGTCGGGGGTGACGTTCTTCATGTGCTCCCAGCCGTTGTAGGTGATGCCGATCTTGTCCAGCGGGATGCCGAGCTTCTCGCTGATGAGATGCCGCTGGTTGTCGCTGACCGTGAACACCCGCTGGGCGAACCATTTGGTGGACAGGCAGTGTACCCAGAACTTGAAGCGGAAAAAGCCCTTGTCGGTATCCATGACCAGCGGGCGGATGTCGTGCAGCACCACGACGCTGCGGCGGGTCAGCAGCATATCGCTGGCAAGGCCCACGTAAAACGCATGGGTGCGGCGCAGGTAGGCGGGCAGCACGGCCAGATTGTAAAAATACGGGATGGACTTGAGCGGCACCAGCCGGATGTTTTTCAGCTCCGGCAGATGGATGGACCGCCCGTCGTCGCGGTAGGCAATGCGGACGTCCAGGCCGGTGCCCTCGATCAGCTTGTCTAGCCGGATGACATTCTCATAGACATAGCGCGGGATGCCGGTGATATTGTCACACAGTACCGTGCCGTTGATGACGATAGGGTTCAATCCAGTTCCTCCTTCTCCCAGTGGGAGCAGTCGAGCAGCTCCTGCTGCCAGTCGGCCATGCGGCGCAGGCAGTATTCCTTCAGCTCGCGCTCAAAGCGTTCCTCGCTGAAGGAGCGGCTGTGCTCACGGATTTCCTCTTTGGAACAGGCCACGCCGTCGCGCTCAAACCGTTCGATGCAGTCGGCCAGGCTCTCGACGGTCTGCTCTTTAAACCAGTAGCCGGTCCTGCCGGGCAGCACGCTCTCGCACGCGCCGCCGCGGCCATAGGCCAGCACCGGCGTGCCCGCGCTCTGGGCCTCGACGGGGGTGATGCCAAAGTCCTCTTCACCCGGGAAAAGGAAGCCCTTCGCGCGCAGGTAGTAGCTGCGCACTTCTTCGTCGGACAGACCGCCGCCCTTGAACTCGATGGTCGGCCCGGCCATGGCCCTGAGCTTGTCCAGCTCTCCCCCGCCGCCGATGACGACGAGGCGCTTGTTAAGGCGCGTGCAGGCCTGCACGGCCAGATCCACGCGCTTGTACCAGGTCAGACGGCCCACGGTCAGGTAGAAGTCCTCCTTTTCGACAAAAGGCGACTCGTTGATGTGGCAGCAGGGGTAAATGACATCGCTGTCACGCCGGTAATATTTTTTGATGCGCTGGGCGATATAATGCGAGTTGGCGATGAAATAATCCACACGGTCCGCGGCGCACTTGTCCCAGATGCGCATTTTGTGCATCTGGCCGGGCATGACGAGCTTCGCCAGCCAGTTGGCGTTGGCGCGGTAGGTGTAGTAAAAATCCCACACATAACGGATCGGCGTGT
>OGGZ01002578.1_pt1 | contig 12093 bp, 6 predicted proteins | sample 1571371 | NCBI WGS metagenome assembly OGGZ01 (sample SAMEA2582025, study PRJEB24529) | metagenome | biome: Human gut stool | place: China | collected 2011
CACACATGAATCATAAAAAAATAGCAAAATAAGCTAATTTCTGCTTATGCTGCTATTTAACTATAGATAAAAAAACGTTATTTCAACTCTTTAATGCGAATATTACGAAACTTGACAGGAGAGCCATGACCTAAGAAACCGATATGTCCTTTCTTATTGAACAGGCCCGGATGTTCCTTATGATCGGCAGTACCGTTCTTTGTCGCTTCGCGGATATTGCCTTCCATGATTACCACCCCGTTGACCGTTACCTTGATGTTATCCCCATTAGCTACAATTTCTTCATAATTCCATTCACCCGCAGGTTTAAACGCACTATGATGTTCCGCCTTAGCCGGGATAATTCCATAAACGGAACCGTGATGCTGCAAAGGAGTAATATCCTTATAAATCGGATGTTCGCAATCCAGAATCTGGATTTCCATACCAACATAAGCGGCATCCCCTTCCATCGGGGTACGGATACCGACACCGTTATTAGCACCCGGCGTCAACTGGAATTCGAAACGGTACACGAAGTTGCCATACTCGTCTTTCGTATACAGGTTTCCACCATAGCTCTTGCTCGGTATCATGGAAATGCAACCGTCTTCCAGGGTATAATCAACCGTGTTACCTGTCCATTCATGCATATTCGTACCGTCAAACAGAACTTTAAAACCTTCCTTCTCTTCTTCGGCTGAAAGCTTGAACGGTTCCTTGCGTTCGAGTTCTTTTACATAAATATTCCGGTAATAAACCTTGCTGCCATGAGCCTGCAATTCAATCTGTTCGACCGGGAAGATCGGGAGCTTGCGATCCCAATAGTTTTCCAGAATCACATCATCCACCACTTTCTCTCCGTTCAGTACGACTGTCACACGGTCACCGACCATCTTGATGTAGAAACTGTTCCATTCACCCAACTTATTATCGGCCACTTTCGTCGGCTTGCTCTCGTTCATCTGGTTGTTGTATAATCCACCGGAACCGACTTGCGCTCCTACGTTTACACGCGAAGTATCCCATATCTGCACCTGAGGCGTACCACGCAAGTAAATACCGGCATCCGCTTCAGGACCGGCCGGATCAAGCATCCAGTCCACATACATTTCAAAATCACCGTATTGTTTTTCCGTGCACAGATTGTCACCCTTGCCATTGAATATCAGCATACCATCTTCCACGCTCCAGCCTTTACGCATGACCTCATCGGCTTTCGCCTGCTCTTTGGCCAACTGTCCCGGTTTCATCTTCGCACGGGCAATCGGATTCTGTACCAAACCTTTCCAGCCGGTCAAATCCTTACCGTTAAACAAAGAAACGAATCCTTCGCCTTGCGGCATCTCGGCCAGATGTTTCTTAATCGCTTCTTTTTGATAGCCGGCATCCGGATTGTCAAGCACCTCCATTACCTTATTCAACAAAGCACGGACATTTGCCCCCATATACTCCTTATTACCCAAAGCAATATTCATGACTGCATTGGCGGCAGCCTGCTGTACAGGTTTCTGATCCAGAAATTCACCGGCATACAGCATACCCAAGAATGTTCCGGTTTTTTCAATCTGTTGTAAAATCGCGATCTTCTGTGCATCCGTTTTGGCAATTTCCATTGCCTTACGCAAGCTTAACAAACGGTTTTCACCTGTAAATGCCGGATTGGAAACCAGTTTCACATAAGTAGTGAGAGCCGGATCAAAATAGTTGGACGACGGGCTTTCCTTACAGATCGTATATAATTCGTCCGCCACTTCAATACCCTTCCAGTTCAACAGGGCTTCGAAGGCTGCATCCCTTTTGACACCCGTATTAGAACGGAAACCTTTCACGACTGTCGCCAGCGCATCCGGTTGTCCGGTAGAAGCCAACACCAGATAATACAAATAATCTTTATTGCCGGCCTGCAACATACGACGTGTCACCGTTTCGACCCGGTCGGCAACCGGAAGAGAGGACAATGCTGAAATAACAGCCCGCTGCATGGGAGGAACAGCCAATGCGTCAGCCGTTTCCAGCATACCGCACATATTGGTTATATCACGTTCTCCCACTACATCCTTCAAAGCCACATAAGCCGCGGCTTTCACTTCTGGAGAGCCTATCTGTATCTGATCAAGTACGGTATTGATATTGGCAGTAGCTTTGCGCATGGCCAACAACTCAAGTCCAGCTATTTTTCCCGCATTAGCAGCAGAAGAGACGGCCTTTGCCACTGCCCCGTCGATATCTCCAGGGAAGGCAGCCAAAGCATCCTGTCCCAACAGGACGACTTGCTTGTCATTGCTCTTCAGCAATTCGGCCAACGAAGGAATATAGGACTTATCGCCTATCTTCACCAATGTCCAGGTTGCAGCCTGCTTCACGTCAAAGTTAACATCACCGAGCTGCTCCAACAGGATCTGCTTGGCAGGAAGATCGAAACGAATTTCCAGATTCTGGATAATGTCATGTTTGACAGGTTTCTTGGCCTCGCGTCCGATCCAGTTCAAGATGTCTATTTTCAGTTCCGGTTTGGCTTTAGGAACCATTTTCATAAGTTCTATATACAACTCTTTATCTGCAAAACCGGAAGCATAGCTCAAAGCCGCATTCCGGTAGTTCTTGCTCGGATCTTTCATGGCAGCAATAACCATCTTAGATACTTTAGCCGGTTCCTCGGCTGCTAAAAGTATTTGCAAGGCAGCTTCCCGTGTCTGCTCCTGTCCGGCTTTAGCCGCTGCTTTCTGCAATTTCTTTGCAGCTTTCATCACCGCATCACGATCACTCTGGACCAATCGCTTCAACAAAGCGATATAAGCTTCGTTGGCACCAGTCACTTCCATCGTGTAACCGGCATTCTCGGCCGCTTTTGCTAACACTGGCAATGAATTAGAACTTCCGACACAACTCAAGGCATACAATACCTCTTTCTGCATATTCGGATCAGACGCTCCCTGCAATACCAACAAAACAGGTTCAGCCCCATCCACCCGGGCATCGGCAATCGCACGGATCACATCCTTTTGTGTTTTAGAAGAACCGGTACGACTCTTCAAAGCAGCAACCAATGCCTGACCTGCTTTTTGACTGCCATTAGAAGCCAGCGCACGAGCGGCGGGACCGCTCAACGACTCATCGTTCAGATAAGAAGCCAGTACATCTATACATTCGTCTTTCCCCAACATCTGAAGTTGGCGGATAATAAACGCTTTTGTTTCACGCTCGTTCACCATTTCCAAAGCCTTCAGATAAGCCTTTGCAGTCACTAACCGGGCATTCTCCTCCCCTTTCGCCATGACATAATGCGTAAGACCACTCAAAGCGTAGTCGACATTTGCGTTACTGCCTTTGCCCGGAGCATTTATCATGTTTACCAGCATCAGAACACCTTCTTCGCCAGTAGAACTCAAATCACCAATCAATTTATTGTACGCCGCTTGTTTCGCCGCAGGCATCTGAGCCAACACATCGGCAGCGGTCGTTTTGGCCGTACGGTTGGCCGGAGTCTGCGCCATCAGCATGCTTCCGCAAAGCAACAGGGCAGCTATTGAAATATATGCTTTTCTCATATTATTATCTATTTATGTAATTGTCAATTGTTAATTATCAATTGTCAATTCGTTATATATTCCAGGGTGCTCTCATCGGCTGGTCCAGCAAACGATTTGCAGCCTCGTCGTCAATAAATTCAAGTTTTACAGGATCGAAATTCAGCGTCCGGTTCAAACGCAGAGCCACTGCTCCCATATTGACAATAGTAGCCGAACGGAAACCATTCTTTTCGTTCAGGGCGAAAGGCTGGCGTGTCTTCACACATTCTATAAAGTCCGTAACCTGAGGTTCGGGTTCGGGGAAATCGGCAAGTTTCCTCTCCCAATCGGGAATATCGCATACAAAATTTTTATAAACATTACCCTTCGGTCCGGCAATATACGGCGTATTCGGATCACCGAAGTCCCCCCCCCAAAGGACAATCTGACAACCATCGTCATACGTGTAGGTAATGGAACGCCAAGTACCGACAGCATCCGGATGCTGTTGCGGGGCATCAACCTCCACTTTAATAGGACTGGTATCGTCTTTACCTAGTATATATTGTACGGGGTCGATGTAATGCTGCCCCATGTCTCCGAGCCCTCCACCGTCATAATCCCAGTATCCGCGGAAAGTCTGGTGTACGCGATGCGGGTTATAAGGCTTGTAAGGAGCCGGGCCGAGCCACATGTCGTAGTCCAACTCTGCCGGAACCGGTTGCGGTTCGAGATATTCTTTTCCTACCCAGAAAAACTTCCAGTTGAAACCGGTATGCGCACTGATCGTCACCTTCAACGGCCATCCCAACAATCCGCTTTGCACCAGTTTCTTCAACGGTTTGACAGGAGTGCCCAGTCCATAGAACTGGTCTGTAAAACGGAACCATGTATTCAGGCGGAACATACGTCCGTATTGCTTCATCGCTTCCATTACCCGTTTACCCTCCCCGATCGTACGGGTCATAGGCTTCTCACACCAAATATCTTTTCCTGCTTTAGCGGCCTCGACAGACATGATACCATGCCAGTGAGGAGGCGTAGCTATATGAACGATATCTACATTGGGATCTAGAATCAAATCACGAAAATCATGGTATGCGGCAATCTTATCCTTTACCAACTGTTTACCTAGCTCCAGATGATTCTTATCGACGTCACACACAGCGACAAGACGAGTCCCGGCATAGTCCACATGTCCACGGCCCATACCACCTGTACCGATAATTCCTTTTGTTAATTGATCACTTGGAGCGATGAATCCATTACCCAACACGTGGCGCGGTACAATCGTAAATGCCGCGATTCCTCCAAGAGTCTTCAGGAAGTCTCTTCTGTTTGTCTTCATAGTACGAATTTAAAATTTAGATAGAATAGATTAACTTGAGTGACAAAAATAATCATAATACTCGAAGAGACAAGAAAAATGTATATAAAAAAGAAAAGGATGCCTTTAACAAAGACATCCTTCCCTAGTATTTTATGAAAATCTATTACAAAGCGAATTGCGGTTGACGGTGAATCCATTGCCCACGGGTGAAATCCGGGAAGTCTACCAAAGCACCGCCACGAGCGATTGACATCTCCGACAAGCCGGAGATAGCGCTCCAAGCGGCAGCGTCATAGCAAGTCGTACATCATGATATAGTCCATACCACCGTGTCCGGCCTCAGCAGCTTGAGACTCTAAGGAAGCCCACAATTTATGATCATATTTCTTGAACCATTCATCGGAATCATCCCAACGATGAGGCTTAGACTTTCCTTGTACATATACATGATCGCCATCATTCATCCATAAACCCTCAGTTCCCTGAACACGGAAACCTAATGAATAAGGGCGAGGAGAATTGGTATCATGGGTTACGATAATCGTTTGTCCATTAGAACACTTAATCATAGAAGTCACGATATCTCCCAAATTGAAGTTGACCTTCGCCAACGGATGATTCTCACCCCCATTATCCACGATAAACTTATGCAATCCACGAGATTGAGTAGCCATAGCGGATAAAGAAAGGAAACGGTTACCACGATTGATATCCATACAATGAGCTATCGGTCCGATACCGTGAGTCGGATAGATATCGCCATTACGATGTACGGAATGGTTCGTACGCCATTGAGCCTCGGCGAAAGCCGTCGGACCCATACGAAGATCACCACTACCCGGTACATAGTTGTAATGAGTTCCATCGTTGAATTTCACCTCACGCAAGTCATGCTCATAACCACAACCACCATGCAAGATCTCGCCGAACAAACCTTGGCGGACCATATTCAACGCAGCCATACAGTCACGACGATAACATACGTTCTCCATGATATTCAAATGGCTTCCGGTTGCTTCCGAAACATTTACCAAATCCCAGCACTCCTCTAACGTGTTAGCCGCAGAAACCTCCACGCCTACATAAGGAACACCAGCCTTCATAGCGGCGACAGACATCGGTACGTGCCATTCCCAAGGACTTGCGATGATCACGCAATCAAACTCCTCGTTGTTCAACATGTTCACCCCCTTTGTAAACTTTCGGAGCAGGGACATTAAATTTAGCGATATGTTTCAAGGTACTATCGATCGGGCCCTGTTGGATATCGCAAATCGCTACGATCTTATTACCGGGGATCGCCAATACATTATTAATATGCTCATGGCATCTAGAACCCGTTCCGATGAAACCGAAACGTAATTTACCATCATCTTTACCGGCCGTTTTTTTCTTTTGGGGTTCAGCGGCAGTTGTTGTAGCTCCGGCGTTTCCAGCCATTGCCAAGCCTGCGGCACCAATACCAGCGGCAGATACTTTCTTAAGGAATGAACGACGAGTGTTTTCCATATATTTTATAAATTAGTTTGTGTTTTGAGGATACAAAATTAAAAAAATATTTTTTCAATCAAAACGTTATTGAGTATTTTGAAAAATAAAGAGTCCAAGACTAAAAGTTCGTTATCTTTCCGGTTTCCCTTTTTAGCCTCTCGAAGGTCATCATCATCTGTCGAAGTCTTTTAGGTTCTTTTTCCGCCAAATTAACTTGCTGACCGATGTCTTCCTTTACATTATATAATTGATAACAGTTACTATTTCCGGCAAAGGCAGCCTCCTCCGCGTCGCCATAGGTATCCGGATACGGCGGGATCATGACCCAATCACCATCACGTAGCGCATAATTGAAATAACCTTCCAAGACAAGTTCCTTTCGCCCATTACCACCTTTTCCTAGGAAGACAGGCAAGGTGTTTTGGCTATCTACCTTATCAGAATAGGTCTGTCCGATCAACGCCGACAGCGAGGCTAACAAATCCATCTGGCAAACCAAGGCATCCAACACAGCGCCCGGCTTAACTTCCGCAGGCCAACGAAGCATGAACGGGATACAGGTCCCACCATCATACAAGCTCGTCTTTCCTCCACGAAGCGGTCCGGCCATCTTATGATCCCCTACCAATTCCACGGCTTGATCTTGATAACCGTCATCCAGAACCGGTCCGTTATCGCTAGTGAAAACAACTAACGTATTTTCCGTTAGCCCCAACTTATCCATTTCCTTCAAGAATTCGGTCACGCACCAATCCGCTTCCAAGATAACATCTCCACGAGGTCCCATCCCCGACTTACCCGCGAATCTCTCGTTCGGAACACGAGGTACATGCGGTTGATGCAAGCCATAGTACAGGAAGAAAGGTTTATCCTTATTCTCTTTCATAAAACCTTTCGCCTTCTCAAGGAACAACTCTGCCATATCCTCATCTTTCCATTGGGCGGTCTTGCCTCCTTTCTGGAAACCAATTCGAGGTACACCGTTTACGATAGCGCCGGCATGCCCGACACTCGGGAGCATTCTCAGTAATTCAGGATTATCCTTCCCAGTCGGTTCCCCGGGGAAATTCTCCTTATAACTGACATAGAGAGGATCGTTCGGATCGAGGTTTACACCTCTCCCATTCTCGATAAAGATACAGGGAACCCGGTCATTAGTAGCAGCTTGGATAAAAGAATAGTCGTAACCGATCTCTTTCGCTCCGGGATAAACCAGCTTGTTCCAGTCTACCACCCCGTCACCTAATCCTAGATGCCATTTGCCGACCGAGCCGGTGACATAGCCCGCTTGCTTCATCACCTTCGGCAAGGTAACCTGTTGAGTATTGATAATCAGAGCCGCATTGCCGGGAAGTATTTTGGCATCCCTATTTGTCCAAGGATATAATCCGGTAAGCAAGGAATACCGGCTGGGGGTAGAAGTAGCCGCCGTACAATAACCTTGCGTAAAGCGTATGCCTTCATTTGCGATACGATCCATTCCCGGAGTCTGTATGCGATGAGCCCCGTAACAGCTTAGATCACCATACCCGAGATCATCGGCCACGATGATCACCACGTTAGGTTGCCGGGGAGCTGATTGAGCTATTAAAGTTGTTGGCAAGGAAAACCCTGCCAACACACTCATTATACAATACTTATTCATCGCTTATTACGGATTCTGAGTTAATGTACCCGGATAAGCGTTAATCTCAGACTGCGGAATATACTGGATAGCCAACGGGCTGGTAGCAGGATATTCAGGCACGCCGTCATGGAATCCCGGGTAATGACGTTTCATCGTATCGCCTACACGATATACATCAAAACCACGGTCAGCCTCATAAGCTAATTCCAACTGACGTTCTTTCATGATAAGCTCATGAGCGTTTGTCGCATCCAAAGATTTATATCCGGCGTTAGGTAAGGAACGGGTACGAACGGTATTCAAATCGGCTAATGCTTTTGTATAGTTTCCTAATTTAGCGCTAGCCTCACCTAAGCGAGAGATAACCGGTGAATAAAGGTGGGGATAACCTTCTTGCTTAGAGCATTTATAACTATAGAATTTCGGATTACCTTGGCTTTCTAACATCAGGTAATCATAATCACCGACATAAGTTTTTCCCTTATAACTAATAGAATAACGTTTATTATCCACATCTACGGGAGTTAATGTGTACTCTTCATCATCCACGGTAGCGATTAACTTACCACCTACTTCCTTTGTCTCACCCTGACGATATACATAACCGGAAATCTTTCCGTCCGTATACAAGTTAGCGACGAAACGGAAAGCCGGAATTTGATCTCCCGCATCATTCTTCTTATATTGTGGATGGATAAAAGCCTCGCGGGCATCCGTATTTTTACCTGTCTCATGCAGCAAATCCATGTATTTAGCGCTAGCGTATACCTCACCCCAGCCTTGACCATCAATCTCCGCATACATACTACCTAACGGGCTACCCCAATCATCCCAATCCGAAGCAATGAATTTCACGGCAAAAATAGTCTCCGTTTGAGAAGCCGCATCCGGAGCAAGCTCATTATATGTCATAAACGTCGAACGACTCAATAAGGAGAATTGATTACTCTCGATTACCTCATTCGCATAATTATAAGATAATTGAGCGTATTCCTTATTCGGATTCTCAAAAGTACCACTCATATACATATAAACCTTGGCCAACAAGGCTTGAGCCGCATACTTTGAGGCATAGGCGGGCGACTTAAAATCAGACATCAACTCTTCTGCCTTTTTCAAGTCAGACAGAACTTGCTCATACGTATCTTTCACGGAAGAACGATCCGGAAGATCCAGGTTATCCATATCCTCAGGCATACCATTCACAATAGGTACACCCAGATTCTTCTCCGGTTCTTGATAATAAGGACGGCCAAACACACGACACAGATAAAAATACATCATGCCACGCATATAATAGGCCTCACCCAACTTTTGGTTCAACTCTGGAGATTCATTCTCATTGATCATCTTCATTAAAGAACTTGTCTGCGAGATGATATTATAAGCACTGTTCCAAACCGTAGAAAGCCCACCATTATTAACGGTATGCTGATAAGTAAAGTAAGTACCGAATGGATTTGTGGTCGGCTTATCCTTGCAAACGTTATCCCCGGGGAACTCTCCACAATAGTGTAAATGCTCAGATGCAGTTTTCAATTGCGTAGCAACCGTTTAATAAGACATCAACCGCAGCATCCTTATCTTCCATGATCTTGTCCTCCGTATACTTATCATAAGGCATACGTTCGATATCACAGCTTGTTATAAATGTGGCCGCTGCCGCAAGAGCCACTATAGCTATTTTTTTCATTCTTATTCCTTTAATTAAAATGTAACATTTAAACCAAACATAAATTTACGGGCTTGTGGGTACGGAGAAATGGCCACACCAACCGAACCAGCCTTGTATTGGCTTCCTACCTCAGCGGGAAGTTCCGGATCCACTCCAGAGAACCCCGAAAGAACAAACAAGTTCTCACCCGAGAAAGAAAGACGGACATTGTCTACATATTGGATCTTCCAAGGTAACGTATAGCCTAATGTCAAGCTACGCAAACGTAAATAGCTCGCATCCTCCAAGTAACGGGAAGATCCCTTGCTGGATTGGCTCTTATTACCATATTCAGCTTTTGGATGGGTAGCGATATCGCCCGGTTTTTCCCAGCGATTCCAATCATCCCTTAAATTCATTTGATTATAGTTTACATAAGCACCATCACTATCATACATAGAACGGTCATAATTGTAAATCTCACCTCCTACCGAATAACCGAAGACTGCGGATAAATCGATATTCTTCCAAGATAGATTTGTAGAGAAACCACCGTAGAAGTCAGGGCTTAATTTTCCTAATATAGTCTGGTGCTTGGAAGCCTCGCTATAATCAGAAGTTGTTATGCGTTCTCCTTTCTCATTTGTTGTATACCACAACGGAGCTCCTGTTTGCGGATCTACGCCAGCCCATTCAGTTCCATACCAAGTATCCACATCCTGACCCGGAGTCAAGATCTTATCCATATAGATGTAATAGCTTGTTCCTGCGTTGGCAGTAATAATCTCGCTCTTACCACCATACAATTCTGTGATCTTATTACGGTTCAAGCCCAAGTTAGCGGCAACGCTCCAATTCCAATCACCACCTTTCAAGATGTCCACACCTAATGAAACCTCGAAACCATTATTCTTAACAGAACCAACGTTACGATAGATACCCGTGATACCTGTCACACCGGGCAGAGGCACTTTATAAAGCAAATCGGTTGTTTTCTTATTGTAATAATCCAAATTAATAGTCAGACGATCGAACAAGATAGCGTCGATACCTACACCCGCCGTATAGGTTTTCTCCCATGCCAAGTTCTTATTTTCTTTTTGAGCAATTACCGCACCCGGATCACCGTTGTATCCCGTAGACATAGCATACAAAGTATACTGCGAATACAGCTCAGTAGGACGATTACCTACAGAACCATAGCTAGCGCGCAACTTCAATTGCTGTACCCAATCCTTTGCCTTGAAAAATTCCTCCTGATGGATATTCCAACCACCACTAACAGAGAAGAAATTACCATATTTAGCATCCTCACCAAAGTTTGAGGCACCATCTCGGCGGAAAGAGAAAGACAATAAATAACGATTGTCATACGCATAATTGGCATTGAACAAATAGGATTGTACAGCCCATTCCTCTTGCGATCCTTTTATTGTCTTAGGAGTTGTCGCTACATCTGCCACGGAGAAACCCGGAGCGAAACTAGCCGCTGTCTGATCCTTGATTTCCCGGGTATAAGAGTTCCACTCATAAGCCAATATCGCATTGATGGAATGTTTATCGAACACCTTATTAAAACGAAGCAATTGGTTGCTATATACCCGATAAGAAGTTGTGGTCTTATCTTGCAACAATCCATTGTCGGCCTCTCCTGCCTTAGAGCGAGGATCGTTATAGCCTTTGAAAAGAATGTTATTATATTTATAGCTATTCACGGACGCAAAAGTCAACCAATCGGTAAACTTGATATCGAAGTCAAAGTTTCCCATAAACTCATAGGAAGTTTTCTTCTCATAATTCCATTGCAGGTCATACAAGTAATTTGTAGCATCGCTATTCACCCAATCGGTCGGCCTGTATTGCTGGATCAAGTCGCCATTCTCGTCATACGGGGAGTCCCAAGGGAAATTAACGTACATGATAGCGCCTAGATCTTGCTGCTGGTCCATCACGTCGCTACGGGTAGCCCATACTTTAGGTTTGATAGTCAACCAATCCGTCGCTTGGTAATCCACATTGAAACGCAAGTTATAACGCTTGTAGTCATATCCTTTCACGGCACCATCCTCATTATAGTAACCAACGGATGTATACGTCTTGATCTTCTCTGAGCCACCGGAAACAGATACGTTATAGTCTTGAGCGAAGCCCAGATGCGTACCCTCTTTCCACCAGTCGAAGTTACGGTTGCGCAAATCCTCCGTAAAATAACTCGGAAGGGCGTCTTGATTAGCGAAAGATTTATAATAATCATATAATTCCTCGCCGTTCATCATATTCATGTTTCCACGGTGCAACTGGTTCACACCCATCTTTACGGAAGCGTTGATCGTAGCTTTTCCGATCTTACCTTTCTTCGTAGTCACCACGATAACACCGTTCGCTCCTTGAGAACCATAGATAGCGGTTGAAGCGGCATCCTTCAAGATAGACATGGATTCGATATCAGCCGGGTTCAAGCTACCCGCATCCGTACCGACGATTACGCCATCCACGATCC
>OGGZ01002587.1_pt1 | contig 12054 bp, 8 predicted proteins | sample 1571371 | NCBI WGS metagenome assembly OGGZ01 (sample SAMEA2582025, study PRJEB24529) | metagenome | biome: Human gut stool | place: China | collected 2011
GAAGATATAAAGCGAGTTTTTAAACAAGAAATACCATTGATGTATAATGACCTATATTATCTAATAGATATGGAAGATGAAATCGCAGAGAGTATTGAATTTTCACTTTCAGAGCTTTATGAATCTCCAAGCTTTAAAGAAATATGTTCACTTATAAATGAAACTATTGATGACTTTATTGAAAATGCAGAAGAATATATAGAGAATGTAAAAGAACGAGATTTATATGAGCAATTTGTAAGTTATAGAGAACAATACAGAAAAAGTAAGGAAGAAAAGGAGAATGCCAATGAGTAAAGTTATAGCAATAGCAAATCAAAAGGGTGGAGTTGGAAAAACAACTACCACTTTTTCTTTAGGTGTAGCTCTTGCTAAACAAGGAAAAAAAGTATTACTTATTGACGCAGATCCACAAGGCGATTTGACTACTTGTATGGGATATTATAATCAAGATGAATTGCAGAATACCATTGGAACTTTAATGTCTGATACAATATGTGATAATGAGATAAATGCGGAGAATAGCATACTTCATCACAAAGAAGGTATAGATTTAATTCCATCTAATTTAGATTTATCTGCAATAGAGTTTTCTTTGGTAAATGCAATGAGTAGAGAGTTTACACTTAAAAATTCTATAAGAGAAATAAAAGATAATTACGATTATGTTTAATAAGATTGTTGAATTTCTTTTTTGCGCAGACATAATAAAAACCCCGAAAGTTTTTTGTCTAACTTTCGGGGTTCATTTTATGACATATTTTCTTTTATCAAATAAATCTTATCCGATCTATTATTTATTCATTTCTGCTTCAATAGCTTCTAATTCCGGCCCCATGTTCAGATTGTAATAGATACCTCTCAAAGCGATCATGTTGTCCATTTTTTCAGGTTCAGCTTCATGAGCTTTTTTATAATAAGGAAGAGCTTTTTTGAACAAATCTTTTGCCATGCTTAATTCCTCCTGGTATTTCTTACTATCATTAATCATATTGGCTTCGCTTAATTTGTTCACTCCTTGATTGTAATAGATACGACCAATGTTAGAAAGCGCATCTGTCAAATTCGGATCTTTTTCTAAAGCAATCTGGAAATTCTTTTCAGCATTGGCATAATCTTTTAATCCGGTTTCATAAACACGTCCCATTACATTGTAAAGGTTTGCATCATTTGGATTTTTCTGGATTGCAACATTCAACATTTCCAATGCTTTTTCATTTCTATTGGAATAGATGTATGTATTGATCAAGTTATTCAAGAAGAATGGAAAAACCTGCATGCCTTCTTCGAATGTTTTTTCCAACATAACAGAATCCTGAGCAGTTCTTGCCTCTCCGTATTCGTAGCAAAGATACTGATAAACATCATATTGACGATAAGGAGTATTTTTAGCACGTTCCAAAGCGGCAATAGCCAATCTGGAATCTTTAGCTAAAGAAGCTGCTGCTGCTGCATAGAACTGAACTGTCATGAATGTAGAGTCTTTTTCCGCAGTCTGAGTCCCTGCGAACATTGGCAGTTCGGATATTTCCACATATTGGTTGAAGAAATCGTATGCTTTTTTATACTCTTGTTTATCGAAATAATATGCACCACCATTGAACAGATATACATGGTTTGCGCTCAAGATACTTTTGATATCTTTTGTGTATTTAGGTTTCACTTTACCTTTTTCATTAGGCAACTGATCCAGTTCATAGGCTTTCTGAAAATAAGGTAAAATACCATACAAAGCTTCGTACATAACCGGCTCGTTGGGTTGCTGTCCCAAGATTTGTTTAGCTCTTTCAGCATTGAACTGCTGATCTTCGATAAAACCTGCTACATACCAAGTTTTAGCATCGTCTTTAGTTTCCGGATTTTCCAACGCTCCTTTGATCAAGGTTCTGGCTTCTCCGAAATCTGCGTTACTTCCTTTCGCAATACTCTGTGCCTCGTTCACAACTTTTTTCTGTGCGAAAGAGGCAGATGCTGCAACACATAGTGCAACTGTCAATAATACTCGTTTCATTTGTGATAGTGATTTGAGATTAATATTTCTATTTGTTTAAATTATTCCTCAGTTGTTCCTTCTGTATCGTCCGCATTTTCATTGCTTTCGACATCATCAGAAACATCTTCGAAATCGGTATTCTCTATTGGATGTTCATGAATTGCCGCATCTTCTAAAGCTTCACGCTGTGCTTTTTCTTCAGCGATCTCTTCTTCAGTCTGTGACAGCACCTTGCATACAGAGGCGATTTCGTCATTACGTTTTCCTAAATTAATCAGGCGTACCCCTTGTGTTGCACGTCCGATGACATTCAGATCAGATACCTTCATACGGATTGTGATACCGGATTTATTAATGATCATAATATCGTTTTCCTCCGTAACATTCTTGATGGCAACCAGTTTACCGGTCTTTTCCGTAATATTGATGGTTTTGACACCCTTACCTCCGCGATTCGTAATACGATAATCTTCGATATTAGAACGTTTTCCGTAACCTTGTTCGGACACAACCAGTACAGTTTCTTTTTCTTTGTCCTTAATGCAAACCATTCCTACAACTTCGTCGTTAGAATCGTCATCAAGTGTCATACCTCTTACACCGGATGCAGTACGCCCCATAACGCGCACTGCATTTTCATGGAAACGGATAGCACGTCCGTTACGGTTTGCAATCAGAACCTCATTATTACCATTTGTCATACAAACTTCGATCAGACCGTCGTCTTCACGTAATGTAATGGCATTTACACCATTCTGGCGAGGACGGGAATATGCTTCCAATAGAGTCTTCTTGATCACACCTTTCTTTGTACAGAACAACAGATAGTGCGAATTAATAAACTCGGTGTCTGTCGTCAGCTTCTTTACGCGAATGAAAGCGTTGACCTTGTCATCCGGTTCGATGTTCAACAAGTTCTGGATCGCTCTACCCTTTGAGTTCTTCGCTCCTTCCGGAATTTCGAACACTTTCAACCAATAACATTTTCCTTTTGCCGTAAAGATCAGCAAGGTAGCATGCATGGAAGCCGGATAGATATATTCTACAAAATCTTCGTCACGCGTTTCAGAACCTTTGGCCCCTACTCCGCCGCGTCCCTGAGCACGGAATTCACTAAGCGGCGTACGCTTGATGTATCCCATGTGGGAGATGGTAATGATCATCTCATCATCTGCATAGAAGTCTTCAGGATTGAGTTCTTCGGAGGCATAAACGATATCTGTTTTACGTTCATCTCCGTACTTGTCCTTGATTTCCTGCAACTCGTCTTTGATGACTTTCATACAAAGATCGTCATTTTCTAGAATTTCCTTCAAATATGCGATTAATTTTTCGATTTCTTCATACTCTGCACGAAGTTTATCCTGTTCCAGGCCAGTTAACTGGCGAAGTCTCATTTCTACAATGGCACGAGACTGTATATCCGACAGGGAGAAACGTTCCATCAAACGTTCGATAGCTTCAGCAGGGCTTTTAGATGATTTGATGATTGCAATGACTTCATCAATATTATCGGAAGCAATAATCAGACCTTCTAAGATATGGGCACGTTCTTCGGCTTTCTTCAAATCGTATTTCGTACGGCGAATCACAACTTCATGTCTATGGTCGACAAACGCTTTGATCAAATCTTTCAGATTGAGCAGTTTGGGACGCCCATTCACCAACGCGATATTATTGACGCTGAAGGAAGACTGCAATGCCGTCATCTTATATAGCTTGTTGAGCACAACACTCGAATTTGCATCCCTTTTTACATCCACGACGATTCTCATGCCTTGGCGGTCCGACTCGTCATTTACATTCGATATGCCGTCTATGCGCTTTTCATTCACTAAATCGGCAATATACTTGATCAGTTCGGCTTTATTTACACCATAAGGGATTTCCGAAATGATAATCTTCTCATGATTATTTTCCGTCTCGATTTCTGCTTTACCGCGCAAAACAATACGTCCCTTACCTGTTTCAAAGGCGTCTTTTACACCAGCATATCCGTAGATAGTCGCACCTGTCGGGAAATCAGGAGCTTTGATATATTGCATCAAATCAGCTACTTCCATTTCCCCACGAGTATCAATGTAGGCCATACAGCCGTCCAGCACCTCGCTAAGGTTGTGTGTTGGCATATTTGTCGCCATACCAACGGCGATACCAGATGCTCCATTTACCAGCAAATTCGGAATACGAGTCGGCAATACGGTCGGTTCTTTCAGCGTATCATCGAAATTCAGCTGGAAATCAACCGTATCTTTGTCGATATCGCGAAGCATTTCTTCGGCAAGTTTACTTAATCTTGCTTCTGTATAACGCATGGCAGCAGGACTGTCACCGTCCACCGAGCCAAAGTTTCCTTGTCCATCCACCAACGTATAGCGCATAGACCATGTCTGTGCCATACGAACCATTGCGAAATAAACAGACAAGTCACCGTGTGGATGGTATTTACCTAAAACTTCACCAACAATTCTCGCAGATTTTTTATAAGGTTTGTCGGATGTATTACCCAATTCATTCATTCCAAACAAAATACGACGATGAACCGGTTTAAAACCATCCCTAACATCCGGAAGGGCACGTGAAACAATGACAGACATTGAATAGTCAATGTATGCCGATTTCATTTCCTCCTCGATGTTAATCTTAATAATTCTGTCTTGATCAACCATTTAGTCTTATATTAATTACACTCAATATCTCACCTTTCAAAAAGTGCACTAAGGTAAGGCTTTTCCGTGTATCACGAAAGCTTTTGACTCGAAATTTTAGAATTTACTTGTCAGAAGGCATCCGGTTTCAAACCATCAAAATGAAACTGCCACCCTATGAAAATGGGATTAAGAGTACATGTATTTGGAATTACACTTACGGGTAATATTTTTTAATGTTTCTTTATAACAAGATAAAGCTGTTTTTTGTAATATATGACAAGCCTGCCTTCAATACTTTATTTTCTTTTAAGGAATAATGGCATGGATTTTGTTAGATATATGACGAGAGTTTATTACATTTGCACTATCATAGTACATTATTATAATATGAAAAATAACTATTCAAAGAGATTAATGGACGTTATTGAATATAGCCGTGAAGAAGCAGCTAGGCTTCAGAACAGTTATATTGGACCGGAACACTTAATGCTTGGAATTATCCGCGACGGCGAAGGGAAAGCCGTGCAGGCCCTGCGCGAACTAAATGTCGACGAATGGGATATCAAAAGAAAGATCGAACAGGAAATTAAAAATACAATCGATGCCGAAGATGCTGTCCAGCATGATATCGCTATTAGTAAAACAACCGAGCGCGTACTGCGTATGAGTATGCTTGAATCGCGCTTGTTCAAGAAAAAAGAAACCGGAACGGAACATTTGCTTCTGGCCATTTTGAAAGAAGAGTTTAATGTTGCGGCAAAGGTGCTGAACGAAGTGGGCATAACGTATCGCAGTATATATAATTACCTGATAAGCGGCACAGGTTTGAAGCACATGGATGATTTTATTGGAGAAGAAGATGCCGAACATTTTGAAGGAATCAGTGATGGCTACACCGATGATGATGAAGACGATGACGATGATTACTCTTCCCGCCGGGAGTCTCCCCGCTCCTCTTCCGGAGCCGGCTCTGCACAACCAAAATCACCAAACGACACGCCTGTATTGGACAACTTCGGTACAGATATGACGCGTGCGGCCGCTGAAAACCGTCTCGATCCGATTGTCGGACGTGAGAAGGAGATCGAACGCTTAGCTCAGATATTGAGCCGTCGCAAAAAGAACAATCCTGTCTTGATCGGTGAGCCAGGTGTCGGCAAATCGGCAATTGTGGAAGGTTTGGCACTGCGTATCATCCAGCGCAAAGTTTCCCGCGTTTTGTTCGACAAACGTGTGATCAGCTTGGATATGGCATCTATCGTGGCTGGAACCAAATATCGCGGTCAGTTTGAAGAACGTATCAAGGCGATTCTGAACGAACTGTCGAAGAACCCGAATATCATCCTGTTTATCGATGAGATCCATACGATCGTCGGTGCAGGTTCAGCTTCAGGTTCAATGGATGCCGCCAATATGCTGAAGCCGGCTCTGGCCCGTGGTGAGATACAATGTATCGGTGCTACGACATTAGATGAATACCGTAAAAATATCGAGAAAGATGGAGCTTTGGAACGTCGTTTCCAAAAAGTGATCGTCGATCCGACAACAGCGGAAGAAACTTTGCAGATCCTGCAAAATATCAAGGCCCGCTACGAAGAACATCACAATGTGATCTATACGCCCGAAGCCCTGCAAGCTTGTGTAAAACTGACAGAACGTTATATCAGTGACCGCAACTTCCCGGACAAAGCAATTGATGCGTTGGATGAAGCCGGTTCTCGCGTACATATATCTAACATAACGGTTCCGAAAAGCATTGAAGAACTGGAAGCCAAGATCGAGGCAACCAAAACAGAGAAGCTTGCTGCCGTTAAGTCACAAAACTTTGAATTGGCTGCCAGCTTCCGTGACAAGGAACGTCAGTACCTCTTACAGTTGGAAGCAGCCAAAGCCAAATGGGAGCAAGAATTGCAGGAGCATCGCGAAACGGTGGATGAAGATAAGGTGGCTGAAGTTGTAGCCATGATGTCAGGTGTCCCTGTCCAACGTATCGCAAAAGCTGAAAACCTGAAATTACTCGAAATGGCGGAGAACCTAAAGAAGAAAGTAGTCGGCCAAGATGATGCCGTTCAGAAGATCGTAAAAGCAATTCAGCGCAACCGCGTTGGCTTAAAGGATCCGAACAAGCCGATCGGAACATTCATGTTCTTAGGGCCGACAGGTGTCGGTAAGACTCATCTGGCCAAAAAGTTGGCGGAATATCTGTTTGACTCGGCCGACGCTTTGGTCCGTATCGATATGAGCGAGTATCTCGAAAAGTTTGCGGTGTCCCGCCTGATCGGTGCGCCTCCGGGATATGTAGGATATGAAGAGGGCGGTCAGTTGACCGAGAAGGTCCGCCGTAAGCCCTACTCTGTTGTCTTGTTGGATGAGATCGAGAAAGCGCATCCGGACGTGTTCAACCTGCTGCTGCAAGTCCTGGACGAAGGTCGTCTGACTGACAGTCTTGGCAGACGGATCGACTTTAAGAATACAATTCTGATCATGACGTCTAATATCGGTACACGCCAGTTGAAAGACTTCGGCCGTGGTGTCGGTTTCAGTTCGCAGGCTGCTGGCGAGCCAGATACGGACTTCTCCCGCAGCGTTATCCAGAAAGCACTGAACAAGGCATTCGCTCCGGAGTTTTTGAACCGTGTGGACGACATCATTATGTTCGATCAATTGGATAAGGAAGCGATCCATAAGATCATTGATATCGAATTGCAAGGTCTTTACAAACGCGTGGCTGGTCTTGGTTATTCTTTGGAACTGACAGACGCCGCCAAAGATTTTGTTGCCACCAAAGGTTATGACATTCAGTTCGGTGCACGTCCGCTGAAGCGTGCCATCCAGAAATATCTGGAAGACGAAATGGCAGAAATGATTATCCGAGCGTCTGTCGGAGAAGGTGATACGATTATTGTCGACTTCGACAAGGACAAACAGGAGATTGTTACGAATGTAAAGAAAAGCGAGTCTGCTGCCGAAGCTTGATTTTCAAAAATGTGATAGGAGTGCCGCTGTGGTTTTTGCCACAACGGCATTTTTTATGTGATTTGCCATAAATCGAGACTTTTTTCTTAAGTTTGCCTAAACTTTTTATGCTATGACATTCTTCAGATGCCTTTGCTTGCTATTTATTTTATGCTGTTGCAATAGTAAACCGAAAACAGATGCGGGAATGATACGTGTATCAGTTCTGCGTGGTCCTTCCGCCATTGCCTTTGCACACTGGATGAAAGAAACGCCCGTTATCGACGGCAAGCCGCTTTCCGTTCGGATAATCGATTCTCCTGACTTGATGCAAGCTACTCTGATAAAAGGTGAAGCTGATATAGCTGTTTTGCCGATGATCAGTGCTGTCAACCTGTATAATAAAGGCATTCGATATCATCTGGCAGGTTGTCCGATATGGGGTACCCTCTATTTGGTAGGTAGAAGCGACAAAGGTATATCCGGTGAGAACAAATCGGTTTTACATATTTTCGGAGCAGGAACGACACCTGACATTCTTACCCGTCATTATCTCCGGCAACATAAACTTAATTACACGTTGAATTATTCACTCACTACCGCACATGAAATCATGCAGGGACTGTTGGCCGGGAAAGTCGATTATGCCGTTTTAGGAGAACCGTTCTTGAGTATTGCGTTGCGGAAAGACAGCACGTTGCAAATATTGGCAGACCTAAACAAGCCTGATTCTGCCTCTTTAGGATTTGCCCAGACAGCCATACTCTATGTGCCTACCTTGAAAAAAAGTAAAGAAACGATGGACAGTCTTTTAAATGCTTCTTGCCGTTTTGCCGTAGAGCAGCCGGAACAGGCTATTTGTATATTGGAAAAGGAAAACATTTTTACATTTGGCATGTTGACGCCCGAAAGTATCGAACGTTGTAAGATTGACTATAAAACAGTCTCCGAAGCCCAAGAAAATATACTTCACTTCCTGCAACTGATTGAGCAATATGAACCTAAAGCATTGGGAGGCAAAATGCCCGATGAGCAATTCTATAAATAATCCGAAAATGAAGAAAAGCATCTTTACGATCCTGTCGATTACAATCCTCATATTGGCCTGGCAACTATTGACCATGCTGGTCCGTTTGCCGGATTTGGTTCCGTCCATACCTCACCTATTTAGCACGCTCGTTGCACTTTTCGCATCCGGTTCATTCTATCAATCAGTCATGGCGACAGTGTTGCGTGGAACCATCGGGATGTCTATATCGTTAATGGCGGCTATGGGAGTTTCTCTCTTGTTCTACAAATGCGAGTGGATTTATGAACTATTTCGTCCGTTACTGGCCATCATGCGTTCCATTCCGGTCATTTCATTTATACTCTTGGCTTTGATTTTCCTGAATGCGGAAAGTATTCCTTTGATAATCGCTTTTCTGACCATGTTCCCACTCCTTACGGAAAACCTGACGAAAGGAATACGAGGACAGAGGAAAGAGTTTTCGATAATGGCTCGTCAATTTAGGATCGGACGCTGGAACAAGCTGACACAGGTGGTCTATCCGCAACTGAAGCCATTCCTATACAGCGGTCTTGCATCTGCTTCGGGCTTTGGTTGGCGTGCTATCATTATGGGAGAGGTACTGGCGCAATGTTCGCCCGGTATAGGCGGGGAAATGAAACAGGCACAAGTTTTTATAGCCGTTCCCGAATTGATCGCATGGACGATTATAGCAATTCTGATCAGTTATCTTTTTGATAGAGGAATCAGCTGGTTGGCGAAGCAACGATTCCCTATACATTACAACAAGCATTGCAGTAAACAACCTGTGCCAAAAGGAAATTGCGATATACGGATTCGTGATATTTCATATCGGTATGGTTCGGATACGGTCCTGTCCCACTTCAGCTATACTTTCGAAAAAGGATTCATATATGGCATAACAGCTCCGTCGGGAACTGGCAAAACGACCTTGTTGAACCTGATAGGAAACATTTTAAAACCCGCACAAGGGGAAATCGAAACAGATTTTAAAACCGGAATAGCTTATGTATTCCAGGAACCCGAATTACTCAGCCAGTTGACAATTGCCGAAAATATCGCCTTACCCTTGGCTGCCTATCTGAAAAAAGAAATTGCTTTCGAACAGGCGATTTCAATATTGCAAAAGATGGAGTTGGACGGCTTTGAGAACCGTTTTCCGAATGAACTGAGTTTCGGGCAGCAACAACGAGCAGCGATAGCACGTGCCTTGACTTACCCTTCTCCACTCCTGCTCATGGACGAGCCTTTTAAAGGTTTAGACGAGGCTTTAAGCCGCCGTATTATCAAGCGTATCCGTGAACGGCAAACAGAGAATGGGCAGACGATTCTCTTCACTTCCCATAATCCCGGAGAACTGCATTTGTTTGCAGATAAGACAGTTCGTTTGGATCCAACCAGCCATTAAGAGACTTTTACCGGTGAGCAAGGGATGGTAAACCAAAAAGTAGACCCCTTGCCTTCTTCCGATTCCACTCCTATTTCCCCTTTCAAGATAGAAATGATTGTCTTGCAGATGGAAAGTCCGAGACCTGTTCCCTGTTTGAACATATCCAACTTGACAAAGCGGTCGAATTTAGGTTGACAAAATTCTTGAATTTAAACGTGAATTGCAAATGTTTAGATAAAGAACTCGCCGGCTGGAGCAAAATAAATACCAAACAATTATCTTTGCGATTCAAATATAAAGAAACAACCCATATGGTAACATCATTTCATGCGCAGATTTCCCGTATCCTGAACATTCCTGTCGGACAGGTGGAACGAACCATCGGTCTATTGGGAGAAGGAGCGACAATCCCCTTCATCAGCCGGTACCGCAAAGAGGTGACCGGAGGACTGGATGAAGTTCAGATCGGCAATATCAAAGATCAGTTGGACAAGTTGACCGAACTGAAGAAGAGAAAAGAAAGTATCTTATCCTCCATAGAAGAACAAGGCAAACTGACTCCCGAACTGAAAAAGAGGATCGAGGATTCGTGGGATAGTACCGAAATAGAAGACCTTTATCTGCCTTACAAGCCCAAACGGATCACCAAAGCGGAAATTGCCCGTAAGAAAGGACTCGAACCTCTTGCCAGAATCGTGATGATGCAAAACGAAAGAGACTTGCCAGCCCGCGTGGCAGCCTTTATCAAAGGGGAAGTGAAGAACGCTGAAGAAGCGTTGCAAGGGGCACGCGACATCATCGCTGAATGGGTGAATGAGAACGAAGAGGCCCGCAATGTCGTCCGGAATTCTTTCTCACACACGGCAGTCATCACGTCCAAAGTCATCAAAGGAAAAGAGGAAGAGGGCGCTAAATACCTCGATTATTTCGAATTCAGTGAAACTCTGAACCGTATAAGTTCACATCGTCTGTTGGCCCTGCGCCGAGGTGAAACGGAAGGTATCCTGCGTGTAAGCATTTCTCCCGACACGACGGGCTGCCTGGACCGGTTGAAACGCCGTTTCGTGAAGGGACGGGGCGAAACATCCGACCAAGTATCGATAGCTGTAGACGATTCTTTCAAGCGCCTGCTGAAACCTTCCATCGAAACCGAATTTGCTAATTTGAGCAAGGCAAAAGCCGACGAAGAAGCGATCCGTGTATTTACCGAAAACCTGCGCCAGTTGTTGTTGGCTCCGCCATTGGGACAAAAACGTGTGTTGGGTGTCGATCCCGGTTATCGTACTGGTTGTAAACTGGTTTGCCTCGACGCGCAGGGGGCATTGTTACATAATGAAGCGATCTATCCTCACCCGCCCCAGAACGAAAAAAGCAAAGCGGCTGCCAAAGTGGCACAACTGGTAGCCACATACGCCATCGACGCCATCGCTATCGGGAACGGGACAGCAAGCCGCGAGACGGAACAGTTCATTACCAATATCCGCTATGATCGCAAAGTACAAGTGTTCGTGGTCAGTGAGAACGGAGCATCCATCTATTCCGCATCCAAGATAGCCCGCGACGAGTTTCCCGAATATGACGTGACGGTCCGTGGCGCCGTCAGTATCGGCCGTCGCTTGATGGACCCGCTTGCCGAGTTGGTCAAGATTGATCCGAAAAGCATCGGTGTCGGGCAATACCAGCATGATGTCGAGCAGGGTGCCCTGAAAAAGAGCCTCGACCAGACGGTGGAAAGCTGTGTAAACTTAGTCGGCGTGAATGTCAATACGGCAAGCAAGCACCTATTGACCTATATTTCCGGATTGGGCCCGACGTTAGCACAAAACATCGTCGACTACCGAACCGAACACGGACCTTTCCAGTCTCGTCGCGAACTCCTGAAAGTACCCCGCATGGGAGAAAAGGCTTTTGAACAAAGTGCTGGTTTCCTTCGTATCCAAGATGGTAAGAACCCATTGGACAACTCGGCCGTCCATCCGGAAAGTTATCCGATCGTCGAACTGATGGCAAAGGACTTGAAATGCTCCGTTGCCGA
>OGGZ01002594.1_pt1 | contig 12038 bp, 14 predicted proteins | sample 1571371 | NCBI WGS metagenome assembly OGGZ01 (sample SAMEA2582025, study PRJEB24529) | metagenome | biome: Human gut stool | place: China | collected 2011
GACAAGCTGGCGGTCGCCGCCTAACGGGGCTAAAATTCACTTGCGAAACTTAAGGAATTTTAATTCGAAAACAAGCCGTCCGTCTTTGTTTCGTTTACCCTGCAAACCTTTGCTGGCTGTTTCTTCAACTTCTGTAGAGAATGGTATTCTTTATGATTTTGGTCGGGAAACTTTCGGATATCTTGATTTTTCAGAAATGCGAGGAGAAGGAAAGGTATTGATTTATTATGGTGAAAGTAAAGAAGAAGCTTTGGGCACCGAGCATTGTGAAACTATGGATATCTTGTCTGTCCAGGATGGAAAAGTGACCGATCTTGCGCTGCGTACTGTTCATCCTCTGACAAATGATTGTTATATGATGGAGAGCAGTAAGGCTTTCCGTTATGTATATGTGGTATGCGATGAACAGATTTCTGTTGGAAAAGTTTCGATGCAATACGAATATATGCCTGAAACCTACCGTGGAAGTTTTCAGTGTGACAATGATCTGTTAAATAGAATTTGGGAGATAGGTGCTTATACGATGCATCTTACCACTCGGGAATTTTTCATTGATGGTATCAAACGTGATCGCTGGGTGTGGAGTGGAGACGCTATTCAAAGTTATCTGATGAACTATTATCTGTTCTTTGATTCGGAAACTGTAAAGCGTACCATCTGGCAACTGAGAGGAAAGGATCCGGTAACTTCTCATATTAACACCATCATGGATTATACTTTTTACTGGTTCCTGAGTGTGTACGACTATTATATGTATACGGGAGATGAGAAGTTTGTCAAGCAACTGTATCCGCGGATGAAATCGCTTATGGAGTATGTATTGGGACGGACTGACAGTGATGGCATGGTGCAGGGCATGACAGGCGACTGGGTATTTGTTGACTGGGCAGATGGTTATCTCGACAAAAAAGGACAGTTGGCATTCGAGCAAGTACTTTTCTGCAAGAGTTTGGAAACGATGGTGCTCTGTGCTCGCCTTGCCGGTGAGATGCAAGATGCCAGGGGGTATGAAAAACTGTCCTCTTCTTTACGAAAGAAACTGGAACCTGCATTCTGGAGTGAGGATGCAAAGGCCTTGGTGCACAATCGGATTGGAGGAAAGCAGAGTACTAGTGTGACACGTTATGCCAATATGTTTGCTGTATTTTATGATTATCTTTCAGAAGAAAAGCAGCAACTTATCAAGCAAAGTGTGTTGCTGAATAATAGTATCCTGAAAATTACAACTCCGTATATGCGTTTTTACGAACTGGAAGCTCTCTGTGCCATGGGCGAGCAAGAGCAAGTTATGGAAGAAATGCTGGCTTACTGGGGAGGTATGTTAAAAGAAGGAGCAACATCATTTTGGGAAAAATATAATCCGGATGAGAAAGGAGCGGAACATCTTGCCATGTATGGGCGTCCGTATGGAAAGAGTCTTTGCCACGCATGGGGAGCCAGTCCTATATATTTGTTAGGAAAATATTATTTAGGAGTGAAGCCGGTAAAACCTGGATATGAAGAATATGCAGTGACTCCCGCATTAGGCGGATTGAAATGGATGAAAGGCAGTGTCCCTGTCCCGGGAGGAAAAATAACCGTTTATATGGACCGCAAGACGATTCGCCTGAAAGCCGACAAAGGTAAAGGTTATCTGTATGTTGCAGCCAAGAAGCTACCCAAGGCATCTGTAGGAGAGTTTCAGAAAGTCGCTGAGGGAAAATATCGTCTTTGGATAGATACCAATCAGGAAGTAACGGTACATTATTGAAAACCATCATGTATATTTGCATGGATTATTTGTTTTAATCTTAAATGTATAATTTTTTAATTGCAGCAAAATGAAATATTTGACAAAACTGGCAGGAATTGTATTATCTTGTCTTGCCGTAGCATCAACTATGAATGCACAGTTGCCGTGGAAAAACGGCAAGTTGGAGGTGTCTGCCGAAGGGCGTTACCTGAAACATCAGAATGGACAGCCGTTTTTCTGGCTGGGAGATACCGGATGGCTGATGCCACAACGACTGAACCGTGAGGAGGTGGCTTTTTATCTGGACAACTGTAGCCGTGCCGGATTTAATGTAGTACAGGTGCAGACATTAAATGGGGTTCCCTCTATGAATGTCTATGGACAGTATTCCATGACGGACGGATTCGATTTCAGCCATATTGATAAAAAAGGAGTATATGGTTATTGGGACCATATGGATTATATCATCCGTACGGCTGAAAGCAAAGGTATATATATAGGTATGGTATGTATCTGGGGAGGACTGGTAAGAAGTGGGCAGATGGATGTAGAAGAAGCGAAAGCATACGGAACCTTCCTTGCCGAAAGATATAAGGACAATCCGAATATAGTGTGGATAATCGGAGGAGATACACGAGGCGATGTGAAAACAGAAGTTTGGGAAACCCTGGCACGTACAATTCGTTCCATCGATAAGAACCATTTGATGACTTTCCACCCATTTGGTAGAACCATGTCTGCAACCTGGTTCAATGATGCCGACTGGCTCGACTTTAATATGTTCCAGAGTGGACATCGCCGTTACGGGCAAACCAAAGGTGATGGAGATAATCTGGCCGATAGTAATGTAGCAGAAGACAACTGGCGCTATGTGGAAGCAAGCCTTTCCAAGAAGCCCTTGAAGCCGGTGCTGGATGCTGAACCCAGTTATGAAGGGATTCCGCACGGACTGCACAATCCGAAAGAATGTCGCTGGACAGCAGATGATGTACGACGTTATGCATATTGGTCGGTTTTTGCTGGTTCTTTCGGACATACTTATGGAAATAATTCTATTATGCAGTTTTATCGTGAAGGATATGCACCAGCATATGGAGCCCAGGAAACATGGCAGGAAGCATTGAAGGACAAAGGTTTTAACCAAATGAAATATTTAAAGGAGCTGATGCTTCGTTTCCCTTTCTTTGAACGTATTCCAGACCAGAGTGTGATAGCTGGAACTAATGGCGAACGTTACGATCGGGCAATTGCCACACGAGGCAATGACTATCTGCTGGTGTATAACTACAGTGCACGTCCCATGCAGATAGACTTGACCAAAATCAGTGGTGAAAAAAAGAAAGCTTGGTGGTTCAATCCACAGAATGGAAGTATGACGTATATCGGTGAATTTGAGAATAAGGTTGCTGATTTTCAATATGATGCACCGTATATGAGGGGAGAAGACCGGGTGCTTGTCGTTACTGATGCATTAAAAGACTACGTGAAAGAGTAAATTAATATAATAAACAGAGAGGCTGTCAAAATAGAAATACAAAAGTAAAAATCTTATAGATTGAAACTTTGTAACAAAAAACTCCTGCTTTAGCCCTTATTTATTACAATTATAGGACTAAAAGTAGGAGATTTTTATGTTGTGGCTTATCGATTGTAAGTAAACTTATCTCTGTTTTTATTTTGAGATAGCTTCTTCGTTTATCTTCTTCTATGTATGTAAAGAAAAACGTCGTGTTCTTTTCTAAAAAAATGTTTGTGACATTTTTCTTTGTACAAAAAATGTCACAAACATTATGACGTTATTTGGAAGACTCAGTATCTAGTTTTGATAAGAAACGTTTGTGGTCTACGATATAACGGATATGTATTCCTTCACCAATAATTCCTTTAGAATCGGAAGCGGAAACCTTAAACGTCAACTTTCTGCCTTCTTCCTCTTCCAGTATGGCTGTGGCTGAAATTACTTCACCAAGTCCTGAAGGTTTGATATGTGAAGTTTGAATCATTGCTCCTACCGTTGTGGAATCTTTCGGCAGATATGGTTTGACAGCATTCATGGCAGCATTCTCCATAAGTGCGACTAAAGCAGGAGTAGCAAACACTTCCATGTCGCCCGATCCTAAAGTTAGGGCAGTGTTTCCTTTGCAGACAGTTGTTTGGGAGGTATAAGTTAATCCTTTTTCCATAATTGCTTTTTTTATTTGATGGTTGTACTTAAGTCGTTTCCTGAAGGACGTTGGAATATTCGCAAGCCGAATTCGGGAATTACAGCAAGAATATGATCGAAGATTTCTCCTTGAATTTGTTCATACTCGGGCCATACAGTGGTGTTCGAGAAACAATATATTTCCAATGGAAGTCCTTCAGAAGTAGGTTGCATCTGACGTACCATGATCATTAATTCTTTATGTGTACGAGGGTGTTCTCGCAGGTAATTCTGGAGATAGCTGCGGAAAACATATAGGTTTACCACTTGTGTTTCAGGTTTAGCTTGTGCTTCATCTATCCATCCGCGAGAGGCAAACATTATCTTTTCTTTGTCGGAACAGAAATGTACGGTTGTCATGTCTATGAATATTGAACGTTTGATGCGTCGTCCTCCTGTTTCACGCATTCCTCGCCAATTCTGAAATGAATCGCTGACTAGTGCGTAGGGAGGTATGGTTGTAATCGTCTTGTCGAAGTTACGTACCTTGACGGTAGTCAGTGAAACTTCCAGTACATCACCGTCTGCTCCGTACTTGGGCATGGTAATCCAGTCTCCCGGGCGCAGCATATCGTTGGCCGAAAGCTGTACGCCTGCTACAAGTCCCAATATACTGTCTTTGAAAATCAACATCAGGACAGCGGCCGAAGCTCCCAGACCAGCTAGGATGGTTGCTGCATTTTGGTCGATCAGTATGCTGATGATTAATATGATTCCTATACCGATGGCAACCAAATTAATCATCTGATAGATTCCTTTCAGCGGGCGGTTGCGTAGCGTTTCATGCTCATTGGAAATTTCATATAGTGAATTTAAGAACGAATTAACAAGCATGAGAGTTGTGATTACCAGATATATAAGACATCCTTTTAATAATATATCAAGGACTTGGGGTATATTGTTAAAGACGAATGGCAGTAACAAGTAAAACATGATAGGAGGAATCATGCGGCAAAAGCTGGTCATCATTCTTTCGTTGAACAAGATGGCCTTAGGAAATTGGATGAACAAGATCCTCATCGGTGCGAGATGTTATTTTGTGAACTGCTGGTATGACCAAGTGTCTGAATAATTTGGTTATGATATATGAAATCAGCAGGATAAGTGCGATAAGTGTAAGACGGGTGCTCCAGCTTATATTCTCTTTGTCAATGCCCATATCTGATAATTGTTGGGCTATCTCTACATACAAATCTTCCATGATTATGCGTATTTTATATATGTTACGGGCAAATATACGAAGGTTTTTTTATATATTTATCGGCAAGTAATTATAGATTAGAAGAATGTTTCATGTTTATCGTTCGTTAATTTTTATACTTTGCAGCTTGCTATGTCTGCCGTCGTGTATTCGTGACGATTCGCCATCCGGTGCGGAAGGAGTTCGTCCTGGAGACAGACTGCCCGATTTTACAGTTTCTTTAAATGATAATACCCTTGTGGTTGCTTCCGACCTGCTTGGCAAGGTTGCTGTTTTAGTGTTTTTTCATACGGAATGTCCCGACTGCCAGAAAGAATTTCCTGTCGTACAACGGCTTTATGATTATTACAGAGATAATTCTACGGTAAAAATATATTGTATCAGCAGAGAAGAACCTTCTGACGAAGTTGCTGCATATTGGCAGGAAAACGGACTTACTATACCTTATTCTCCTCAGTCGGGCAGGGAGGTATATAACTTGTTTTCTGAACGAGGTATCCCTCGAATTTACGTTTCGGACAAGCACCTTGTGGTATATTCAGTCTATTCCGATAATCCGATTGCTACATTCGAACAGTTGAAATCGGATGTAGAATATTGCTTGAACGGAAATTAATTTGCATTGCACGAATATATGCTATATGTGCATTTTTTTATCATATCTTTTTGCAAAACAAATGGTTTCATTAAATTTGCCGTCAATTAAACTACTAATACTAATAAATATATTATCTAATGAGCTTGAAAATTGTTGTATTGGCAAAGCAAGTACCTGACACTCGCTGTGTAGGGAAAGATGCCATGAATGCCGACGGTACAATTAACCGTGCGGCTCTTCCGGCTATCTTCAATCCGGAAGACCTGAATGCTTTGGAACAAGCGCTCAGACTGAAAGACACACATCCGGGTTCTACCGTAACCATCTTGACGATGGGACCGGGACGTGCCGCTGAAATCATTCGTGAAGGATTATACAGAGGAGCTGATAATGGCTATTTGTTGACTGACCGCGCTTTTGCAGGTGCTGATACGCTGGCTACTTCGTATGCGCTGGCTACGGCTATCCGTAAGATTGGTGAATATGATATCATTGTGGGTGGTCGTCAGGCTATTGATGGTGATACTGCACAGGTAGGTCCTCAGGTAGCAGAAAAGTTGGGATTACCTCAGGTTACATACGTTGAAGAAATTCAAGAGGTAAAAGACGGGCGTATCCGTGTGAAACGTCATATCGACGGTGGTGTGGAAACAGTAGAAGCTCCACTTCCGATTGTCTTGACTGTAAACGGTAGCGCAGCTCCTTGTCGTCCGCGTAATGCAAAACTGGTTCAGAAATATAAACGTGCTTTGGGCGGACAGGAAAAAGCTGCCATTACAAAAGATGGAGCAGAGTTGCCTTATGCTTCTTTATACGAAAGCCGTCCTTATCTGAATATTATAGAGTGGAGTGTTGCCGATGTGAATGGTGATACGAAACAATGTGGTTTGTCGGGCTCACCTACTAAGGTGAAGAAGATTGAAAATATCATCTTCCAGGCTAAGGAAAGCAAAACTATTACAGGTAGCGATGCTGATGTAGAAAACTTGATTGTAGAACTGTTGGCTAACCACACTATTGGATAAAGACTATGAATAACGTATTTGTATATTGTGAGATGGAAGGCAAGCATGTTGCCGATGTCAGTCTCGAACTTTTAACCAAAGGTCGTAAGTTAGCCAATCAGTTGGGATGCCAGCTGGAAACAATCTGTGCCGGCAGCGACCTTGCCGATGTAGAAAAACAAGTTTTGCCATACGGAGTAGACCGTGTTCATGTATTCGATGCTCCGGGCTTGTTCCCTTATACTTCACTTCCTCATACTTCTATTCTTGTCAACTTGTTTAAGGAAGAAAAACCACAAATCTGTCTGATGGGAGCTACCGTTATCGGTCGTGACCTGGGACCGCGTGTTTCTTCAGCTCTGACAAGTGGTTTGACTGCCGACTGTACTCAGTTGGAAATCGGTAATCATGAAGATAAGAAGAATGGGGTTACTTATGAGAATCTGTTGTATCAGATTCGTCCGGCTTTTGGTGGTAACATTGTAGCTACTATCATCAATCCGGAACACCGTCCGCAGATGGCGACTGTTCGTGAAGGCGTGATGAAGAAAGAAATTGTTGATGCTAACTACCAGGGTGAGGTTATTCGTCACGACGTTGCGAAATATGTACCCGAAACAGATTATGTGGTAAAGGTTATCGACCGTCATGTTGAGAAAGCTAAACATAACCTGAAAGGTGCTCCTATTGTGATTGCAGGTGGTTACGGTATGGGAAGTAAGGAAGGATTCGACATGCTGTTCGAACTTGCTAAGGAACTTCATGCAGAAGTAGGCGCGAGCCGTGCTGCTGTAGATGCTGGTTTCTGCGAGCACGACCGTCAGATTGGTCAGACAGGTGTAACAGTACATCCGAAACTGTATATCGCATGTGGTATTTCTGGTCAGATTCAGCACATTGCCGGTATGCAGGATGCAGGTATCATTATATCTGTAAACAATGATCCTAATGCACCAATTAACACCATCGCTGATTATGTAATCAACGGAACAGTGGAAGAAGTGATTCCGAAAATGATTAAGTATTATAAAAAGAACAGTAAATAATGGCAAACTTTTATACAGAACATCCGGAACTCAAGTTTCACTTGAATAATCCGATGATGGAGCGTATCTGTCAGTTGAAAGAACGCAATTACAGAGATAAAGACGAGTACGATTATGCACCGCTGGATTATGCGGATGCAATCGACTCTTGTGATAAAGTATTGGAAATTACCGGTGAAATTACCGGTGAGGTGATTGCTGCAAATGCAGAAGGAGTAGACGAAGAAGGTCCGCATTGTGCAAACGGTCGTGTGGAATATGCTTCTGGTACAAAGGCTAACCTGGATGCAATGGTAAAGGCTGGTCTGAATGGTATGACAATGCCTCGCCGATTTGGTGGCTTGAACTTTCCGATCACTCCGTATACCATGTGTGCGGAAATCGTGGCTCAGGCTGATGCTGGTTTCGGTAATATCTGGTCACTTCAGGACTGTATCGAAACACTTTATGAATTTGGAAACGAAGATCAGCACAGTCGTTTTATTCCACGTATCTGCGCAGGTGAGACCATGTCTATGGACTTGACTGAACCGGATGCAGGTTCTGACCTTCAGAGCGTAATGTTGAAGGCTACTTACGATGAGGCTAATAACTGCTGGCGTCTGAATGGTGTGAAACGTTTTATTACAAACGGTGATGCCAACTTGCACTTGGTATTGGCTCGTTCGGAAGAAGGTACACACGACGGTCGTGGATTGTCTATGTTTATTTACGACAAGAATGACGGTGGTGTAGATGTACGCCGCATCGAAAACAAACTGGGTATTCATGGTTCTCCAACTTGTGAATTGGTTTACAAGAATGCAAAGGCTGAACTTTGTGGTGAACGCAAGCTTGGTTTGATTAAATATGTCATGGCTTTGATGAACGGTGCTCGTTTGGGTATCGCTGCTCAGTCAGTTGGTTTGAGCCAGGCTGCATACGATGAGGCTTTGGCTTATGCAAAAGACCGTAAGCAGTTTGGTAAAGCCATTATCGAGTTCCCGGCTGTATACGATATGCTGGCTACCATCAAGGCAAAACTTGATGCTGGTCGTGCTTTGTTGTATCAGACTTCTCGCTATGTAGATATCTATAAAGCTTTGGATGATATCGCTCGTGAACGCAAGCTGACTCCGGAAGAACGTCAGGAACAGAAACGCTATGCAAAACTGGCCGACAGCTTTACTCCACTGGCAAAAGGTATGAACTCTGAATATGCTAACCAGAATGCATACGATTGTATTCAGGTACATGGTGGTTCTGGTTTCATGATGGAATATGCTTGTCAGCGTATTTACCGTGATGCTCGTATCACAAGCATTTACGAAGGTACTACTCAGTTGCAGACTGTTGCTGCTATCCGTTATGTAACTAACGGAGCTTATGCTGCTACTTTGCACGAATACGAACTGATTCCTTGTGCACCAGAATTTGAAGGCTACCTGAATCGTATTAAAGATATGACTCGTAAATTGGAAGCTTGTACAAATGCAGTAAAAGAGGCTCAGAATCAGGAACTGCTCGACTTCGTAGCACGTCGTCTGTATGAAATGGCAGCTGTCTGTGTAATGAGTCATTTGTTGCTTCAGGATGCAACGAAAGCTCCAGAACTGTTTGCTCAGTCATTGAATGTATATGTAAATTATGCAGAATCGGAAGTTGAAAAGCATTTCAACTTTATCCGTAAGTTCAATGCTGAAGAACTTGCTAGTTATCGGAAATAATTAACAGCTCCTTTTTACATAGAGAAAGCCCGGTGTGTAGCCGGGCTTTTTTAATGACACTTCTTGAAGGCATATTGCAATTATCAGTTTATCTCTATAATAGATGCTTGAACTTACGTCTTAACCAGCGGTCGAAAATTCTCAGTAAAGGTAGTGCAATCAGCATCGGAAGATAAAAAAGGAGTGATGAAGGCTCTGGCAGATTGTTGACCGACGCATGTAATCCTTCGGATATTTCTTTTCCATACATCCATATAATCATACCCAGACATCCTCCTGTCATCAGCATGACAGTGATAATCATTAATATAAATAAGCGTTTTTCTTGTCGTTTTTCACGCAGATACATTTCTTCTCCGATTCGTTTCATCATGCGATAGGTGAAATTACTAGGAAGCTGGGGAGTCTTACTTTGTTTGGCAGCTTTCTTTAGCCCTTGGTCTTTATATTCTGTCATTTTTAGTCCTCCTTTTGCATTAATACATATAATTTCTTGCGTAAGCGGTGTAGCTTGACTTTAATATTTCCTTCGTTCAAATTCAGAATCTGTGCAAGTTCTTGAATGGAATGTTCTTCTTCATAAAACAAAGTGACCAGTGCCCGTTCTTCGGCTGTTAGCTTGGTTAATGCCTGTTGCAGTTTTTCTATTTGTTCTTCCGATTCATTGTTTAATGCGTCATCTATTTGTGTATCCGATATTCGATTCCACTGATTATCATCTATAACTGTTTGCTCTACATTCTTTTTTCTAAGAAAAGATAGGGCGGTATTATAGGCGATACGGTAAATCCACGTAGAAAAACTACTTTTCTCATTGAATGAAGATAAATGTTCAAAGGCTTTCATTAATGTATCCTGAGTCAACTCTTCAGCATCTTCTTCGGAATTGACCATACGGACAATCAGTGAAAAAACCGGTTGCCCATAAGTATCGAGGAAGTAAGCATACTCTTCTGTTTTTCCTGCCAGGATACGCGTGATGATATATGATTCGTCTTTTTCCATTTGTTCTTTTAGACGCTTCTTCAAAAGGAAGGTTACAGCAGTTTAAGAAAAATTTTTTCTTTATTTTTATGTAACCTTTTGGACCTTTTCTTCGTCTAAACGGACAAAGAAACAAAATTATTCACTTTAAAGAAAAACGATATGGATGAATTGACAATTGTTGCTAATGTAGCGATAGTTTTTGGAGTTATTTACAAGTTGTTCGAACTGTTTGTCGGTAGAAAAGAACGTATGATGCTGATAGAAAAACTTCCAGCAGAAGCTCTTGCTGACGGGAAATTGAAAAATGGGTATTTATCCTCTTTATTTAACTGCATGGGAGGTGGACTGGTTTCATCTGTATCTCTCCGTTTTGGTTGTTTATTGGTAGGACTTGGGTTAGGTTTGTTAATAGGATATTGTATTGTAGTAGAAACTCAGCCTGGATATTTTATGGAAAATGTTGGGTATGCTGTACGTGAAACAGTATCTATTATTTATGGAGCAAGCGTGTTGCTCGGAGGAGGGCTTGGACTGATTGTTGCATTTGTTATTGAGGTTATGCGTGCTTCACGAAATAAATGATATAAATTCAATGTGAAATCAGATAATAGTAAGCAGCCCGCCATTGATGAAAATTGCATTGATGGTGGGCTGCTTTTTTTGAAAAAATAGTGACTGTAAGCTTGCTTATGTTGAATTTCAGTCATAAATAAAAGTTTATATCCTGAGCTTTTATAAAGTCTTTGTATCTTTGTCTGTATAATCAAATTGAATTTATGGCAAAGAAAGAGGAATATAAACAGCGGAATATTGATTTTCTAAAAGAAATTTCGCAAAAAGAAGGAGTGCAAAGACATCCTTCCGGCATTATGTATCAGATTGTTCAGCAGGGAACTGGTACGCAATCGCCTAATTTGAGAAGCATTGTTTCTGTACATTATCGGGGTACGCTGATAAATGGTCGTGAGTTTGATAATTCGTGGAAGAGAGGATGTCCTGAAGCATTGAGAGTTTCTGATGTAATAGAAGGTTGGCAGATTGCTTTGCAACAAATGCATGTTGGGGACCGTTGGGTGATTTATATTCCTTCAGAACTTGGGTATGGTAGTCGGACTTCAGGCCCTATCCCAGCTTGCTCTACATTGATATTCGAAATAGAATTGTTGAATGTTTTTTAATGTTGAAGATGCTTGATAAGGTGATTCTATAATTTATTACCTCTTATTTTTTATAAGAAATTCTTCTGTTCAAGTGTCTTTCTCATAATTGGCATTTTGTAAAGATCTCCAATTGATTGATTCTGGCTTAGATTTGAACAAGTAATTTCTATTGATGCAATTAATGTGAAAATACTTATATTTTAGGTAATTATAGATGCTTGAAAGAAAGCTTGTCAGATGACGGCATTTTTCTGATAACTCGCAGATAATATCTGATAAAATAAAAGCCATAGCAGCTTGCCGATTTTACTGGTGAATGCTATGGCTCTTATTTTTATAAATCAATTCTATCTTCTTATATCATTATAACTTTCAGTAAATATATAGAATTTTGAATATGA
>OGGZ01002596.1_pt1 | contig 12030 bp, 7 predicted proteins | sample 1571371 | NCBI WGS metagenome assembly OGGZ01 (sample SAMEA2582025, study PRJEB24529) | metagenome | biome: Human gut stool | place: China | collected 2011
AAAAGGAAAAGTACTAGGTGCTCCCTGTTATGAATTATTAGGAGGAGCTTATCGCAAAGATATTCTGCTGTATGCCAACTATTGGTTTACGAAAGGCGATCATAATGAAGCCGATTATGCAGCACAGGCACGTATTGTAAAAGCTGCCGGATTTACAGGGCTGAAATTTGATCCGTTTGCACATACAAACTATTTTTATGGGGAAGATCTGGCTTCCAATCTCACTTTATCTCCAGCACAGCAGGATTTGGCCTTTAATGTTTCCCGTGCTGTTCGCGAAGCAGTAGGCCCGGATATAGATATCATGATTGAAACGCATGCCATGCTTAATTACCGTATAGCCGTTAAAATGGCGGAACGTCTCTCCAAACTGGATATTGCCTGGTATGAAGAACCTGCCGGTCCTGAAAGTTCACAAACACTACGAGCTATGCGTGAACGCATTCCATCGGATGTATCCATCTGCGTAGGCGAACGTCATTATACCCGTTTCGGTATTCGATCTCTGCTCGAAAAGCATGTGTGCGATATCATCATGCCTGACATTACACGTTGTGGCGGACCTTCGGAAATGAAACGAATGGCTACTATGGCGGAAGCTTATAATGTATTGCTCGCTCCGCATAATCCTAACGGACCGTTGTCAACATTAGCTTCTTCCCATGTTTGCGCTTCGGTACCTAACTTCTTCCGTCAAGAGTTTATGTTCAACGATGTTCCCTGGCGAGATACGGTGATTGATCATCCCATTTCCGAAATGGTATACGACGGATATTTGCATCTTTCGGATCGTCCGGGTTTGGGAGTCGACCTTATCGAAGAAGAGTTGGAAAAATATCCAGGTTTTACGACGAATGCTCCCGATAACTTTTATATCTAAAGCGTATGGCATTTCAGATTGACTTAACAGGAAAAGTCGTATTGATAACCGGAGTATCTTCTGGTATCGGACTTGGTGCAGCACATGAATTTGCTCGTGCCGGTGCTTACGTAGCAGGATGTTCACGCAAAACGAAAGAAGACGAAAGTGTATCGGCATACTTGCAAGCGGTAGAAACTGAAGGAAGCCGTGCACTTTATGTGCAGGCGGATGTGACGCAAGAGAAAGATTTGGAAAGACTGGTTGAAAAAGTAATAAAGACTTTCGGACGATTGGACATCGTAGTTTCGAGTGCAGGAATGAATATTTTTGAAGGGGCCAAACGTTGTACGGAAGAACGGTGGAATTACAATTTAGAACTAAATCTGGCTTCCCATTGGCATCTGGCTAAATTGTGCCAGCCCTATCTGAAGCAATCAGGAGAAGGAGTGATATTGCTGATGACTTCCAATCACGCCTATTCTTCCATTCCGGGATGCTTTCCCTATAACGTGACAAAAACTGCAATCACCGGACTTGTTCGCAGCTTGGCAATAGAATGGGGCCCTGACATACGCATTGTTGGAATAGCTCCCGGATTTATCGATACGGCCGGAAATGATACTTGGTTTCACTCTTTTCCCAATGCGACGGCCGAACGGGAACGCACGATAGCTTTACATCCAATAAAACAAATTGGCACAGTAGAAGAAGTTGGTGCATTGTGCGTCTATCTCTCTTCTTCCATGGCACGTTTTATTGATGGCACTACCATCTTGATGGATGGTGGACGCTCTGCGCTGATGCAAGATTCATGGTAAGATTTCGATAGATATATAAACATATATGATGAAAGCAAATCTATTACACCGTTGTTCCGATGAAACCGGAGAAGCTGCTACGTGGCTTCCCGGCTTAGACATCTTACTTTGGGTAGATATTGATAATGGTATTTTGCATCAATATCACCCAAAAAGTAAAAGGGTGAAAGAACATACGTTTCCAGAAATTCCATTATTCCCTGGAAGGGACACGAACATGAAATCATTCTAACAATGAAGAATCGTCTGGTTTCCTATCATTTAGAGAAAGAGACTTATACCACCTTGTTGGAAATGCCTTGTTTACATCCGCAGCTACGTACCAACGATTGTAAGGCATCCCCAGAAGGACGTCTCTGGTGTGGAGTGATGCATATAAGTGAACATAACGGAACTGCCAGTCTATATTGCGTGGATAATGACTTATCTTTAACACCTGTTTTAAAGCAGCAATGTGTTCCCAATGGTCTGGTATGGAACAAAACGGGCAACCGTATGTATTATGCAGACTCCGGACGTGGGTGTATCGAAGAATATGCTTATGATAGTTTAACCGGAGCAGTTTATTTATTACGTACAGCTGTAGAAGTTCCACCAGAATTTGGAGTACCGGATGGAATGACAATCGATGCAGACGGACTCTTGTGGGTTGCCCACTGGGGTGGATTTGGCGTTTATATTTGGAATCCGGTTACAGGAGAGTTATTAGATAAAATAGATGTACCTGTGCCTAATGTTGCTTCATGTACTTTTGGCGGGGTGAATCGCAGACAGTTGTTTATAACTACGGCTCTTTCCGGACTATCTGCCTCCGAACGGGAAGCTTATCCCTTAAGTGGAAGTTTGTTTGTTGCTGACGTTTCAACGATTGCAGCAGGAGAGAATCATTACCCATTTACAACAGGTTAATCGAATAATACTATGAATATATCCGTTGTTGATCTGATTATTTTCTTTGTATACTGCTTTCTAATACTATTTGTAGGACTTTTTGTATCTCGCAAATCAAAAGGAGAGCAACAGGATGCAAGTGGTTATTTTTTGGCAGGAAGAGGACTCACATGGTGGGCAATAGGCGCTTCAATCATTGCCTCTAACATCTCTGCCGAACAATTTGTAGGTATGTCCGGTTCCGGATATGCAATTGGACTGGCTATGGCTACTTATGAATGGATTGCAGCATTAGGACTGCTGATTGTGGCTAAATATTTTATTCCTATATTTCTGGGAAAGAAGATCTTCACAATGCCTCAATTTCTTGAAGAACGCTTTGACCGTCGTGTAAAGACGGTGATGGCATTTTTCTGGTTGGTTGTCTTTATTTTCATCAACCTCACTTCCATTCTCTATCTAGGAGCACTAACCATTGAAAAAATAATGGGAGTCCCCATGATTATAGGCATATTGGGATTGGCTGCTTTTGCCGGAATATACTCCATTTATGGCGGACTGAAGGCAGTCGCTTTGACGGATGTCATTCAGGTAGTGTTTTTGATAGGTGGGGGGTTGATAACGACCTACATTGCTTTAGATATATTAGGAGCTGGAGAAGGAGCTATTCGCGGATTTACCAATCTCTGTGTACAAGCCGAAGATAAGTTTCATTTAATTCTGGACAAGTCTCATCCCAGTTACAAAGATCTGCCTGGCATATCGGTCATTCTAGGCGGTTTGTGGGTAGCTAATCTTTATTATTGGGGCTGTAATCAATATATCATTCAGCGTGCATTAGCTGCTAAATCAGTTCGCGAGGCACAGAACGGAATGTTGTTTGCCGGTTTTATCAAATTACTTATTCCGCTTTTGGTTGTGATTCCAGGTATTGCCGCCTTTGCATTGAATGCACCTTTAGCGAAATCCGATGAGGCTTATCCGTGGTTATTAAGCAATCTCCTTCCCGTTGGAGTGAGAGGCGTTGCCTTTGCGGCTCTTACGGCGGCTATCGTTAGTTCGTTAGCCTCAATGATGAACAGTATTTCCACCATTTTCACGATGGATATTTATCATTCTTATATTCGTCCGAAAGCCGAACAGTCACAATTGGTACATGTGGGGCGTTGGGCAAGTTTCATCTCTTTGCTTATTGCTATAGCCATAGCCCCCATGCTTTCCGGTCTGGATCAGGCATTTCAGTACATTCAGGAGTTCACAGGCTTTATCAGTCCCGGAGCATTAGCTATCTTCCTCGCCGGATTCTTCTATCAGCGGGCTACGGCAAATGGAGCACTAGCCGCCGCTTTGGGAACTTTTGTCTTTTCCACATTGTTGAAAGTGTTCTGCTCGGGTTTGCCTTGGTTGGATCGAATGGGACTAGTTTTCCTGCTCTGCTGTGGTCTGATTGTCCTACTGGGGAAAAAACCAATGCAGGCGGAAGCAGACTCTACCATGATCCATGCCGGATTGTTTCATTCCAGCAAATTTTTTAATATATTTTCTTGCGTCATCATTGCTATTCTGATAGGACTCTATTGGATATGGTGGTGAGAAATTTAAAACAAAATGATAATATGATAAAATTGAAATATACCTTATTTTCTTTCGGAGTCTTTCTGCTTTCGTTTGTAGCAATGACACCAGTAATGGCAATAATATCAGCATCCTCTTCTAGTCTAGCTTATATGTTACCTTCAAAATTAGAAGGAGTCCGTCAACCAGTGCTTTCATTAAGCGGTACATGGGACTTCAAATATTCACCGAAGAGCCGCTGGGCTACGATTAAGGTTCCGGGAGAAGCAGCCATGCAAGGCTTTGCCATTGAACATGATAAACCTTTTACATACAGGAAAAAGTTTACAGTTCCGGCAGATTATAACGGAAAACGGATTATTTTGCGCTTTGACGGAGTGTATAGCCATGCCCGGTTAAGCATAAATGGAAAGTTTATACGCGAACATCATGGAGGATTCACACGTTGGGAAACCGATGTGACCGATTGGGTACGTGTAGGCAAAAAGAATGAAATACAAGTGGAGGTGACAGACCGATTGGACGAAATATCTTATGCAGCCGGCTATGCGCACCATCCTATCGGAGGCATTCTTCGTGATGTAACCTTGTTTGCATTACCTCATTCACACGTATCCGATGTAAGCATAGAAACTCACCTTGATTCTTTGTATAAAGATGCCGACTTGCGTCTCTCCTGCCACTTTTCTGGATTGAAAGATGCTGAACTGGAATTGAAATTGAAAGCGGCAGATGGGAAACAAGTATCACTATTACATAACCGGTTCCCTCTCACTGACGGAGAGAATGTCTTTTCGCTTCCTGTGAAGAATCCTTTGAAGTGGGATGCAGAACATCCTAATCTTTATACATTGGAGATAACCCTCTATCAGAATAAAAAAGAACTTAGTCGCTTTCATCGTAACATCGGTTTTCGCGATGTGAAGATTAGCGGCAATAAAATGCTAGTGAATGGACGTTCGGTAAAACTACGCGGAGCATGTCGACATGACATCCATCCGAAATTAGGACGTACAACAACTGCCGAACTGGATAGTCTGGACGTTATTTTGTTCAAACAGTCAAATATGAATTTCGTCCGCACTTCGCACTACCCTCCTACAGAACGCTTTTTGGAATATTGCGACCGTTATGGAGTCTATGTAGAGAGTGAAACTGCTGTTTGTTTCGTAAACACCTATCGTCAAAAGAACTATGCTCCCGGCAAGACACAGAGCGATCCGGCTTATGCCGACCGTTATTTGGGACAATGTCAGGAAATGGTAAAGAGCTCTCGTTCTCATCCCTCTATTCTATTCTGGAGTATCGGCAATGAAAGTGTTTATGGTAGCAATTTCCAGCTTTGTTGGGATTGGATAAAGAAAACAGATACTACTCGTCCTGTGATTTTCAGTTATCCTGGGTCAGTAGACAAAAAAGAGAAAATATATGATATTTTGAGCATGCACTATCAAGATGTATATGGCAATCTTTCACAATGGGGAATGACTACACGTAATTTCCAAGGACATGGCATTCCGGCTCTATTTGATGAATGGGCGCATCCGGCCTGCTACACCTATAACACTTTGCAGACAGACCCGAATATTCGTGAGTTCTGGGGAAAATCACTAGATATGATGTGGAGTGGCTTATTTGATTCACCTGGTGGCCTGGGAGGGGCAATCTGGGGCTATGTGGATGAAACGTTTGCTTTACCCGAACCTCAAATGGGAACTTCGTTTTGGAAAGAGTTTGCCCATACAGCAAAACCAAAAGACTATCAAGGAAACTGTGTCGGTTATGGTGAATGGGGAATTGTAGACGTATGGCGTAGAAAAAAACCGGAATTTTGGTCGACAAAGAAAGCCTATTCTCCGGTTCGATTGCTGACAGAGGACAATATCATGTTTACACCTGGACAACGATTGACTTTGACTGTATATAATCGTTTCGATCATACCTATTTGAATGAAATTCAAGCAAGTTATACATATAAGGGAATCAAAAAGACGGTGAAACTCCCTGCTATTGAGCCTCATCAGAAAGGAACGATGACCATTCCCGGCGAACAATGGGAAGTTGGAGAACCTATATTGATTGAGTTCGCTACCTCTTCCGGCAATTTGATTGATGCTTATCGTCTGATATTGGGAGAAGAGAAAATCAATTATCCGACTACAACTGCCGGAAAAATACTGTCGGTAAAAGATAATGGAACTTTTATAACGGTAAGTGGCGAAGGATTTGAGATTCCTTTCGATAAATCAACAGGATTGATTGTCAACGCCAAAGCTGGTGATAAGATTATCATAGAGAAAGGTCCTTTCTTGAATTTATATGTCAATCTAAATCACCTGTCTGGAGCTGAAGTGCGTAAATCAGCCAATTATTTTGCGACCTCCGATGCAGACTGGCAGAAAACATCCCTTACTTATAACCAACAGAAAGAAGTAGTTTACATTGATTTGTCAGGCACATACAAAGATATAAAGGTAGATTTCAATATCAAAATCACACCTGATGGGCAATTGGATATGAATTACCTGACCTCAGGTGTTCCTAATGGTTTTCTGCGTGAAACTGGACTAAGTTTCTATGTATCGGATGCCGTACAGTATTTAGACTGGAAACGTAAAGGATATTGGAATTATTATCCCGAAGGCGAGTTTGCAGGAAACGAAGGACACACTTCGCTTTACAACGATTATCATCCTGCTTACGGCGAACGGCCTGTGCAACCTTGGCAAACAGATACACACAATTATTACTATTGGGCAGATGCAGGTACAAATTGCAAACAGCCACTTACCCAGACAGCCAAAGGAATGAAAGAGAATATCCATTACTATACACTTTCTTTAGCTACTTCGGGCGGACATCAGCTCTCGGTAGTTTCTCGGGATGCTTCAGTAGCTTGCCGAATGAATAAGCGAACCAATGAGCAACTGGGTTTGTGTACGGATAATCGTTGGGATTACCCTGAAATTGCATGGGGAAATTATTGCAAGAAATTAGAAGCTATACCTTGTTACGGACAAATAAACCTAAGAATAAAATAATGAACAATACGATAAAAAAAATTCAGTACTCTCTTATGATCACAGTTGGAGTACTTTTCTTATCCACGCCTCCAGTTGCTGCACAAGGGAGAATAATGAAACAGGTAGCATCCAATGATTGCGGTGTTGTCGGTGCTCAGCCTTTTTTTATAAAAGGAGATAATTACACAATGCCTGAAGATATAAAGGGCAGTAAAGAAGCAGTGACCTGTAACTTTGGCAGCAAAGTCATCTATGCGTTTAATCATATGGACATACATGCCGACTATCAGTTGGAAGTAGTCTATCTGGCAGACCACGAACGTCGGCAGCGTATCGTGGTGGATGGTAACGAAATTCAGAATGTCACGTTGGAAGCCGGAAAAGAACAACGTTACCGGATTGACTTACCACGTAAAACGTATGCTTACAGTCAGTTGGTATTAGTATTTGAGACAGCAGGCAAAGGAGCCAATGCCATTGTATCTGAATTAAATCTGTATTCCTCTAATCCGAAAACACCTGTACCTTTCGAGGGTAAAGAAAAGCAAGCATTGGTCAATACGCAAACTTATCAAGTGAATACTCAGGTGGATGTAGAGAAAGTATTGCCCATTTACACCCTCTTCCCGAAAAGTGTTACCGGGGTTTACAGTCCAGTGATGTCGCTCAATGGCATTTGGTGGTTTAACCCGCGTCCAGGTAAATATTTTTACAAGCAACCTACCGCTGCCGACTGGAAAACAATCACGGTTCCCGGTCAGTGGTCAATGCAAGGATTTAAAGTCGACACTGCGACATTTGCAGGTTATCGCAAGACCTTTTTATTGCCTGAAGATTGGAAAGAGCATAACGTGAAGTTACGTTTCGATGGAGTCATGAGCGAATATCGGGTTTATCTGAACGGAACGGAAGTTGGCTATCACTTGGGAGGAATGACGGCTTATGAAATAGATGTCACTCATACCTTGAAACGAGGTGCCAATGAATTAGCTCTTGCTGTAAAAAGTGAATCGTTAGCAGATACATTAGGTAGTCTTACACAGTATGCAGCCCATCAGTTAGGAGGCATCACACGCAAAGTGACCCTTTTTGCCGTTCCCGAAACGCACATATCCGATATACGAATAGAGACAGAACTAGACAATCATTATCAGAATGCCTTATTAAATATACGAACCACACTAACCAACAGCACAAATCGTAAGCAAACCAATCTACTGCTGCGTTTCTCCATAGATGGGCTGCCTACTATGGTAGAGCAACGCATACCACAACTCGCTGCGGGTGCAAGCTGGACAGGCATACTTTCCGACTCAGTCATAGCCCCACTTCTATGGAGTAACGAACGTCCTCAGCTATACACCTTGAAAATGGAACTGAGTAAAGAAGACCGAATTGTGGAAATAGTAGAAAAACGTTTCGGCTTTCGGGAGATAGAAGTTTGTGAAAATGAACTGCTTGTCAACGGCCGCCCTGTTAAGTTGCGTGGTATTTGTCATCACGAAATGCACCCTCTCATGGGACGTGTGATGACTGATGAATTGCAACGACGTGATGTCGAACTTTATCGGTCAGCCAATTGCAATTTCATCCGTACATCACATTATCCTCCTTGTGAAGAACTGCTGGACGTGTGTGATGAACTAGGTATGTTTGTCGAAGTGGAAGCTCCCGTATGTTGGGTAGGACACCATGCCAACGAAACATGGAAAAAGCATAATTATCAGGATAATAAATACTATCCGTATATTCTCCAGGCAAATATGGAAACGATTCACTTTTATCGGAATCATCCTTCTGTCTTATTCTGGTCAATGGCTAACGAATCTTACTGGAATAAAGAGTTTGCCCAAATACAAGAATATGTGGCAAAGGCTGACCCGACTCGCCCACATACTTTCCATGATCAGGCTTATGGAGGTTTCAACAATCAAGGAAGTACCGCGCCTATTGCCAATATACATTATCCGGGTGCTAATGGTTATAAAGTAGCTGCTCAAAGTGAACGTCCCATGGTATACGGAGAATATTGTCACTTGAATGTATATAACCGCAGTGAACTGGTAACCGATCCGGGGATTCGTAGTGACTGGGCATTGGCTTTAGCTCCTACTTGGGAGAACATGTATAAAACCAAAGGTGTGCTAGGTGGTTCTATATGGTCAGGCATCGACGATATTTTCCAGATGCCGGACGGCAATGCAGTAGGCTATGGTCCTTGGGGACCGATTGATGGTTGGCGACGTCCGAAACCTGAATATTGGGATATGAAGAAAATTTATAGCCCGATACGCATACATACTAAGGAATTGACGCCTTCTACTGAACTGATAGTTGACATAGAGAATCGATATACGTACCTGAATATGGATCAGTTAAAGATCTCTTATCGCTATGGTAATGAGTGGGGAACGGTGTTCGCATCCATTTCTCCGGGAGAATCGGGTAAATTGCGTGTAGCAATAAAGCATCCCGAAAAAGCAAATGAACTCTATCTTTCCTTTACTGACCCTCGCGGATTTGTAGCAGACGAGTACTTGATTCCGGTAGGGAAACAAGTGCAAAATGAATTACCTGAATGGGTGAGCCAATCAACTAAGCTAAAGACCGGCAAAGATCGTTTCATCATTACAGGAAAACAGTTTAAGTGTGAAATCAGTCGTATCACCGGACAAATCTTGTCCTTGAGAAAAAGGGAAAAAGAAATACTGAATGGCGGTCCGTGGCTGATGGCACTCCCTTTGACCGGAGGTGGTTGTTATCCCAATCATAATGCCAACACGCCTATATATAATGAACTCTGCACAGACTGGAAAGTCACTCAGATCAAAGCTAGTCAGGAGGGAGATAATGTAGTGGTGACAGTAGGAGGTAACTATAAAGAGTTTTCCGGTCATTACACATTGACAGTCAATGCCAACGGTGAGTTGAAAGTCAGTTATCAGTTCAATGCATTACAAGATGTCAACCCTCGTCAGTGGGGACTTGTCTTTGATGCGCCCAAGAGTTATGATAAAACCTTCTGGCGTCGTAAAGGCATGTGGAGTGTCTACCCATCAGATCATATCAGCCGTTCGGTAGGAACTGCTGAACGATTCTATACAGGATTACCACAGCAAGTAAATCCCCGTATGAATCCTTCGTGGTCATGGAGCAAAGATTTTAATGAATTGGGGAGTAATGATTTTCGGGCTACTCGCCGGAATATTTGGTATGCAGGCTTGATGAATGACCAGAATAGCCGGATCACCGTTCGTTCCAATGGCGGGCAACAATGGGGTTCATGGCTGGATAAAGACAAAACTCGTTTTTTGGTTGCTGACTTTGTGACAGCAGGCAATGAAATGTTTCTTGAAGGATATTACGCTCCTTACCGTAAGCCCATTAAAAAAGGAGATACCATTAAAGGTACTATTGAATTGAGAACAGAATAATTGCATTTTGTGTGTTCATATTATGAGGAGGTGTTTTTACCTTAACGGAAATCAGTAATTCAGCCACACCTTGAAAGCCGCAATTTTGTCCTTGCTGACTATAATTTTATCTTTGAAGGGTGGCAAGACGTGTACAACCGCCTTACCCAGGAAATAAGGTTCGATACGCTGAATGGCATCCACCGAAACAAGAGTCTGACGATTGGTCCGGAAGAAAACATCCGGATCCAATTGTTCACAAAGTTTATCCAGTGCAAAGTCCAAGACATATTCCTTATTATTTCTGGTAACTACAAAAGTGAGCTTGTTCTCCGAATAGAAATAGGCAACATCACTTACCGCCAAAGTAAAAAGTTTATTACCGGAAGAAATAAGAAATCGGGTGCGATATTTTTTATTCTCTACCACCGGAAGCTTCTGCGTATCAGACAAACTTTCCAACACCTCCAGTATCCGGCTCTCCCGATTAAAATCACGGATATATTTCTCTGTGAGACTCTCGAAACGTTCGATAGTCTGCAATAAACGTTCCTGATGAATCGGTTTCAGCAAATAGTCAATGCTATTCACCGCAAAAGCACGGACAGCGTACTCGTCATAAGCGGTGGTAAAAACAATCATACTATCCGGCCGAGCTTGTTCAATCAACATAAATGAATTGCCGTCCGTCAACTGAATATCCAAAAATAAAAGTTCCGGATGAGGATTCACACGAAACCATTCAACGGATTCTTCGATAGTACCGGGCAGAATCATCACCTCCCAATCCGGGCGAAGCGACTGTATCATCTCATGCAGCAAACGTGCCGCCGGCACTTCATCTTCTATTATTGCAGCTTTTATCTTATTCATGAAAGCAAGGGAATTTTTACGGTAAATTTATCAGACTCATTTTCTATCACAATATCCTGATTACAAAGGAGCTTATAACGGGCGGAAAGATTTTTCAGCCCCATTCCCGAAACGACTCCGCATTTTTTTGGCCGAATCGGATTACAGATTATCAGAGTCGGAGGTTCTTCTACATTACACAGCTCGATAACCATTGGTTTCCCCGAATGGATCACATTATGCTTGATTACATTTTCGACCAATAGCTGAAGCGTCAAAGGCGGCATCTTCATCTCTTTCCACTCATCCGGCACATTGTTGTGGACATAAATGCAATCACCCAAACGAACTTGATGAAGAAAAATATATGAATCAAGAAAACCAAGCTCATCCTGCAACGTCACCAATCGCTGATTCTGACACTGGAGAGTATAACGATATACGTCGGAAAGATGTTGTGTGAAGAGTTCTGCATTTTTAGGATTATATCTGATTTCTGAAATCAACGTATTCAAACTATTAAACAGAAAATGGGGGTTTAGCTGGTTTTGAAGAGCTGTATAGCGTGCTATGTTATTTTCTTCCTGCAAAGCAGC
>OGGZ01002597.1_pt1 | contig 12025 bp, 4 predicted proteins | sample 1571371 | NCBI WGS metagenome assembly OGGZ01 (sample SAMEA2582025, study PRJEB24529) | metagenome | biome: Human gut stool | place: China | collected 2011
AAAAATGAGGATTGTAGGTTTAACTTATTGACTTTCGGGTGGCTGTATGTAATAATTATAATGTGTTTAAAGCACATATTGCGCCAATTTAATGCTGTGGCTTGTAATGAGCCTTCATTCTAATTCAGATTGCCTGATGGTCAGAGATTGCGACGGGCATTACGCACAATATGTTAACACTTCACTTTAAATTTTTTAAAATTTTACGGAGGTAAAAAATGAAAACGAAAGCAAAAAAGTTTTCCCATAAGCTGCTTGCGTTGTTTATGGCTGTTCTTATGGCTGCTTCTTGCTTAACATGTGCATTTTCAGCTCACGCTGCACCTGTTAGTTCAGAAAAGCAGTACACAGATGACGCGTTAGAATATAACGACCTTGCTTGGAATATTCTTTCTGACGAACAAGCCGCAACAGCATTGCTTGACTATGCGGACCTTATGCTTCCTACAGTTGCTCCAACAGTTTACAACCTTCTTGCAAATCTCCCATCCGATATTACAAAGTATATGACATGGGATGGCGTTAATAAGCATCTTAATATCAACGCGCTCGGTATTATTAAATATACCTTAACAGTTAAGCTTGACAGCGTTGACGATGTAATGCTTACACTTGAGAGTGTTGCAGGTCTTCTTTCTAAGTATGGTAGTTATGTTGGTGACGCAGGTAACATTCAGCTTAAATCATTAGCTTCAAGTGATGCCAGCAAGAATTTCTGGCATGTTACAAGAGAAAACTATTCATCAACTGAGATTGTTAAGAGAGCTCTTGCTCTTCTTCAAATCAACTCAGCTGACTATGCCGGTAAGGATGTAATCGGTCAGGTATTAAGAGGTGATTTCAACCTCGGTGTTCTTAAGAGTGCGGTTAATATCTACAAGCTTCTTGCAGGTCCATTAGGCTTCAGCGATGAAAGTTATGCTAAAAACCTTGTTTATAACATTGTTCAGCAGCTTATTTTCAACTATACTAAATGGTATACACAGGATGAAATCAATGATTTCAAGAGTGGTAAAACCCAATGGGTATATGATGACCAGCTTTTCGATAAGCTCTCTACCGAGCTTCTTCAGAAGATAAGCGTTCTCGTTACATATAACCAAGAATATAATGAAAAGAACGAAGATGGCTCACTCAAGCCTATTCAGAACACATCAGCTACTCGTTATCTTGAAATCAAGGCTGAAATGACTAAGTCAGGCTCGGATTATGCAACAGCCGCTGCTAAACTCGGTTATGACCCTAACCTTGTATATTCAAGCGAATTTAAAGATGATGACGGCAATCCGCTTAATGTTCTTCTTTTTGCTTATGGACATCCGGATAAAAACGGTTATGCAACAGAGCAAACAACAAAGATTACATTTAAGCCAACCGATTCTCTTTTCAAATTCGGTTATAAAGCACTTGATCTTGCTTGGGATACAGTTCTCAAGGGTTCAATCAAGCTTCTCCATGTAAACACCCAGGGTGACAGAAATCTTGATAATGCATACTATTATTATTTCGACCAAAAGGGTCAATGGAATTCAAGCGATATTGCTTCTAACTATACCCAGGAAAAGATTAACCAATGGGCTGAAGCTAATTACGAAGCTTATGGCGATAAATCAGCAGATGACTTTATTGCAAAAGCTAAGAAGCAGCTTTCATTTGACCGTACAGCTGATGAAACATCAACAGGCAAGTGGTCAGATATTGATGAAACAAAGCTCTTTGCTAAGTTAAGATACAGCCCTCTTGCTGACTACGGTTTCAATATGCAAACAGGTCCTATCAACCTTTACTTTGCACAAACCGGAACAAAGAATATTGACGATTTCTTCAATAATGAATATTCAAATTACGGTTCAATGGTAGCAGGCTTTAACGATGCACTTGTTGCAGCAGTTAATGATTTGTTCCCACAAAGAGATAACATTATCGGCAATCGTCCGGAAATGGCAAAATCTCAAACTACAAAGGCAGACGGTGTTGAAGCAAGCAAGGGTGCAACAATCAGGAAAATCACTTCAACACTCGTTGGCAATGCACTTAAGATGGTTCAGTACACAGCAGATGCTACTGACGCTAACATTCTCAAGGCATTCTATGATGCTAACGGTACTGATGCTGTTCTTTCAGAAGCAAATCTTGAATCAGCAATGGTTCCTATGCTTGTTGCTTGTATCGGCCAGGTTAACCTTGGTGCAGGCAAACTTCAAGATATTATCCACCCAGCAGAATGGGATGGTTGTAAGGATGCAGAAGCAGTTGCTTATGTATGCCTTAAAGAATACTTATCATACGTACTTCCTAATAAGGATTATTCATCACTTGTAAATGTAGCCGACGGTACAATCAACGCAACACTTGAAGGTACAATTCTTCCTATGGCTCGTGATGCAGTTGCATATGTACTTGAAGGATATGTTCCTGTATCATACCAAGGCAAAACTTGGAAGACAGAAAACGAACCTGTTAATTCAAATGCTACAATTTTTGACCTCTTGAATTCAGTAGTTCTTTACTACGGTGGAGATTACTCAATGAAGAAGTCAACTAACTCAGGTGAAAGAGCAATGGGTGTTGCAGCTCTTCTCGGTATTTGCGATGAAAACGGTAACAGTGCTCTTACAAATGACCTTTGGGAAAATATTGATAAAGTCGCTAACAAGTTCTTCCCTGTTCTTGGTACACTCCAAGGCAAGGAATACGGTAAGTTCGATTCACATGACCTTATCTGGAACGATGTAGTTCTTTCAATTCTTAATATTGCAGATAAGAAAGACAGCGGTTTCTGTGGCGTATCTAATTTCGTTTACAAACTTATCACAATCGTATCTGCTGAACCGATTCAGTCAAAAGGTTTTGTAAATACTGTTTATGATTTGCTTGCTGACCTTATCAACGGTCTCTTCGGTAAGCGTTATTCTAAACAGCCGCAGAATTTCACAACCGTAGTTCCTAAGTCAAACGGTGACAACAAGCCATTTGATGATTTACTTCAGGTTGGCACTCTTGCAGGTACCGGCGGTACTGACATCGGTGCAATCCAAAAGGCTATTTGCAACTTTGTTGAATTCACCGGTTATGGTGCAGACAGCACCAAGGGTAATGCTAACAAGTATGGCGATTCAGTAATGAGAGGTATTTTCTTTGCTCTTTCAGCAGTTAACTCTTTCGTTCCTGAAGCTATCACTCCAATCGGAACTCAGCAGCTTAAGACTGCTTCAGCAAGCTTTGCTACACCTTCTATGAAGACAACAGCAGGCGGCGATTGCAGCGATACAGTTTCATTTACAAATAACTGCACAGGTCTTAACCGTGCATATATCTCTAACGGACAGCTTGTTCAACTTTCTCGTTACTATTACAAGCTTAAGTCAGCTACTTATATTGGCAGTGACAACGCACAAAAAGATATTACATCTCAACTCAAATCAGGTCTTATTGCTCCGAACGAAACAATAGTAACACCTAAACTTCCTATTACTTTCAATTCAGCAGCAGGAGAATCAAATGTAGTTGAAGTTCAGTTTGTATACGACATCGTACTTAAAGATGGCACAGTTGTTGCAGCTGATAACAATGTTTCAGCTTATAAGTATATGACAACCGCAACAGGTTGGAAAGAAGCTATGTATAATAGTAACAAGCAGTTCTTGCATGATACAAATAAAGCTGATCAAACAGTTGGTGTTGAGGGTGCTTATGTAAAATCAACATCTACATTTAGTAGTGATAATACTCTTCTTGCTAACTATCCTGAATACATGGTACTTGATTCATCAAACCTTGCTGATATTTCTACATATTCAGTTAGATATAGAAGTAACAGAAATAAGATTGCAGGTGGTAAAAAAGCAGTTGACGGTATCTACTTCTATGATGAAGATTCAAATTATCAGTCAAACACACTTGATGCAAATAATGTTGTAACAAAGTATGATAAAAATGCTGCTTATACAACAGTAAACATCACCAGTGAAAACGCTATCCCTGCCTGGGATAAGACAAACGGTAACCTTCTTAAGTATAATATGTATGACTACCGTGTTGAAACTGCTCCTGGTTCAGGTGAATTCGGTGAATGGAACCGTAACGAGGTAACAGAAGCAACAGCAGGTAACAAAGATAAAATTACTTATTATAAGGGTTACACAAGTGATGAAATTGATGCAGTTAAAGCTCAAACTAACCCTGATGGTACCACAGCTGAAAATATTAAGGCTATTCAGACAAGAACTCATGTAGTTTACACTCTTTCTGAAGCTATTGCTAAGAATATTATCGCAGGTTACCATGTTGGTGACGGTGATATTTACGAATCAGTTTATTTGAAGAACAAAGGCGGTCAGATTAACTACGATAACCTCTTCAACATTGTTTCAATGGGTAACACCAAAGTTCCAGGTTTCTACATTGAAAGTGAGAAGAAGGAGATTCCAAATGCATCTGCTCTTGAAGTTCAACCGTTCCGTTATGATGGTGAAACCAAAATTCAAGGCGGCGAATATCCGGTTGATATGTGTATCTACAATGGTTCTAAGTCAGGTTATGCTCACTTTACTATCCTTGTAGGTGATACCAGCCAGCTCAGCGGTATGAATACTGCTTATGATAATTTGGCATCACTTGTATCACAGTATAAGCCTTCAGACTTTACTAACTCAAACGTTTTCGAGCAAGCTAAGCAGGCTCTTCTTAATGTACTTTCTATTAAGTCATCTGCTATGACAATTGCTTTTGCACAGAGCATTAACAATAAGACTCAGCTCACAGCAACAACTAAAGAAGTTACATCAAAGTTTGGCGATTTAGCTTATGTTCCTTATACAAAATCTGCTCCAACAGTAACATCTAAAGGAAAAGAATATACAATTCCAAAGGATGTTTTGGCTAACGCTTATGTTGGTGGCGAAGCTCTTGCTGACGGTTCAGGTAAAGTAGGTGGTGTTGAAGGCGTTTACTACTTCGATGCTGCAGGTACAATGCCAATCTATTCACCATTAGCTCTTTCTGATGATAATGGAAGCGTTCGTACAACAGACCAAGCCGGAATCAAAGTAATTAAGAATGCAGATGGTAAATACTATCTTGCTAACTCAGTTGTTTATGAAACAACTTGGGACAATGCTATTACCTCAAAAGGTAATCCTTGCCAGATGCCTACTGAAACTCAGGCAACTGACGCACAGGGTAATCTTCTTTACAACCAGGTTCAGTATGTATACCGTGATGCCGATGGCAAGAAGGTTAACTCAAATGAAGATTGGTCATGTAAGTTCCCTGTAACAGATTATACTATCGTTCCTAACGAAGTTAAGTCTGACGGTTCAATCGTTGATAACCGTGGTGCTGTTGCAAAGGCTGTTGATAGAATCAACTATGTAACAAGCATTATGAATGACACACTTAAGCCGGCTGCAGATAATGCATTCAAAAACATTTCTGTTGCAAGAACCGGTCTTAATGACACAAACTTTAACATCTTAACATTCTCTAAGATGACTGACATTGCCAGAAACATTGAAAAGAACTTTACTGTTGATCTTGAATATCATTATGATAAAGTTGTTTTAGGTAAAGATGGCAAACCGGTAATTGATGAAGCTACCGGAGAGGCTAAAACTGAAGATGCAGTTAAGAAGGAATTAGGCGTTTCTCCTGCAAGTGCAGCATCAACTGTACAGAACTGCATTGACAACGGAAAGTCTTATACTTATGTAACTCATTCATCACTTTCATCAGCAGCAGTAGCTGAATATACCAGACTTTTCAATATCTTTGCAAGCGCAGCTGTTGAGCGTGGTTACCAGGGTGCACAGCTTGAAAAAGAAATCAAGTGTGCATCAGGCAACATCTATTCAACTCTTACAGCTACTAAGGCTGTTTATGCTGAAGACGGTAAGACTGTAACAACTGAAGCTTCAGTTGCAAAGAAAACAGGCGCAAACGCTCCTCGCTTTGGTAAGTGGGATGCTGAAGGTAAGCTTGTAAACGATGGTTCTTACTCTGCAGAATCATGGACCAGATATGTCAGAGCTCTTGCAGCAGCAGTTGCTCTTGCACAGTATGGTCACGGCGATTATGCTCATAAGGATCCAGCTAACTTTGTTCTTTCTGATAAGAAGGGCTACGATGCTTCACTTACAAATATCTACACTGTTGATACAGAACTTCAGGCTGCAGAGATTGCTCTTGCCCCTGCTGAAACTACAAACAGCACTGTAACAGTTAATGCTGTTGAAGGTGCTACTGTAACAATCAATGGCAATGCTTACGCAGCTCCTGTTTCAGTAAAAACCGGCTCAACAATCACAATTGATGTTAAGGCAGCTGAAGGTTACAAAGTTGTTAATGAACTTACAATCAATGGTGCAAAGGTTGCAGTTTCGGCATTCCCTTATGAATATAAGGTTGATGGCGATGTAACAATTGCTCCTTCAGTTGAAAGGGCAGCAGCTGATACAATCACTGTAAGCGGTAAGGTTCTTATTGCTACAAATGTTGACGGTACTGAATCATCAACAGGTGTTGCAGGAATTGATGTTATCGCAAACGGCGAAGTAGTTGCTACTTCGGCAGCTGACGGTTCATTCACTGCTACTGTTCCAGTTGGTACAACATCACTTACTGTTCATAGACAAAATGTAACTATCGACAGAACTGTAACACTCACCGGTACAGCAGATATTTCAAATGTTGAAATTCCTGTATGTATTTGTGATTACAACGGTGATGGTGTTATTGATGGCTTGGATAAGCTTACATTCTACACTGCATTTTCCGGCGGTTCAAACGCTTATGATCTCTACTGTGACTATAATAAGGATAATGCAATTGACGGCTTAGATAAGCTTACATTCTTTACCTTCTATGGTAAGACAGTTGAGTATGCTCCACGTGCTCTCGACTAATTAAATTAAATCATATCAGGGGTAGCAATACCCCTGATATGTAACCGTTAATTATAATGGTTACTTTATTTATAAATTCGATATAATCGGGTAATCCCCGTTTATATACCGGCCCTGTTTTTAGGGTTGGGAGGTTAAAGGCGATTGCGTTTAGTCACTGTTTATCCCTGATTTTACAATATCATTTCTTCAAAGCTTGCTTTTGCGCTTTTGCGTTTTTATAACCGAGGTTTGATTTGGTGTTGTATGCGCTCTCGTCTCTCCCTAAATTTTATTTACTTGGCAAGGAGGTAACACCTATGCAAAATGCATTTGTTAAAAAGAGAATAGGTGCTATAATTGGTACACTTACTTTCTTGGTGCTTATTGCACTTTTCGTGTGCCTTCCTAATACTTCATACGGTGCAACTGTTGGCAGTGAAAAGCCAAATATTTATTGCACTTATACAGACTCTGACGGAAAACAATATGACGGTGATAAATTGCCTGCCGGTACTTACGATGTAAACTTCTATTTAGAAGGTGTTTCCGAGTTATCGGTTGTGCAGGTAACTGCAAAGTACAGCGCAGATGCTACTGTTGATACAGCGGCAAAGTCACTTCTTTCAGATAAAGTTACCGGCATTTCGTCAATGGGAACTATTACACAAAATTCAAATTTGGTGTTCGGCTTTGTTTCTGATTCTGACTCTTGTTCAGCAATCAATAGTGATGCCACATTGCTTGCAACTTTGACAGTTGCTTTTGCTAATAAATGTGACGCGTCTAATGTAATTTCAGTTTCAACCAGCCCGAATGAGACTTTTGTTTTAACAGATTATAATGATGGGCTTAAGGATGAGTATGCACTCGTTAAACAAGCCGATGATTATGACGGTTCTTTATATCTAATGACCTGTGATGTTTCACCGAAAGGTCCGGGTTGTGATATAACAGGTAAGATTACTATTGCTACTTCCCTTGATGGAGGTGCAAGTGATACCGGTATTGGCGGTATAAATCTTACGGTTAAAACTGCAGATGATTCAACCGTTGCAACTGCAGTTACAGATTCAAACGGTGATTATACACTTGCCGATATTCCGGCAGGTGAGTACAAAATGTTAATCAGTGGTGAAACCACTATTGACAGAAAGGTTACATTAGTAGTTTCAGAATCAAAGGATGTTTCAACGGTAAGTGTTGCAATATGCGACTATAACCACGATGGCAGTATTGATGGCTTGGATAAGCTTTCGTTTTATAAAGCTTTCTCCGGTGGTGCAGAAGATTATAATCTTTACTGCGACTTTAACAAAGATAATGCAATTGATGGTTTAGATAAGCTTACATTTTTTACATTCTTTGGTAATGAAGTTAAATACGCTGATGTAACTTTGAATTAAATAGGGGGAAAGAAAATGAATAAAACTTTCAAAAAGGCAATTGCTGTCATTTTGTCAGTTCTTATGGTTGTTTTATCAGTACCTTTCACAGCACTTGCAGCACCTGGCGATTATGAACCAAATATGAAAATGTATTTTGGTACATTCGTAGAGGATAATGCAACTAATTATACTGATTATTCAACCTGTGGCACAGGCTCAGAAAAGTTTGGCTCTTATGCTTCACTTTATGGCGCACCGGTAGATTATAATTACACAGTTGTTAATGGTAATACTACTTCAGGTACACTTACTATTAGCAAGGATAAGGCAAACACATTTAACAATGCAATCGGAAATACATTTCCTACACTCGAAAATGATGTTCAGCTCGGTGTCGGTGATTATTTCACAATGACAGTTGCTGTTGAAAACATCAAAGTCCTTTCATCAATCTTGGCACAAGTTCAGTTCAGTGATTCTATTGAACCTGCCGGTATTTATTCTTATAAATCAGGCAGAAAGAACGTTTATAAGCTCGGTACTGAAACTGAAAGAGCAGCTGCTAAGGGAACTTGGGAAAAAGGTAAAGGTGGTTTATCTTACCTTCCTTTATATTCACTTTGTGAAGAAGGCGTAAGCAAATCTTCATTCACAACAGATGGTTCAAACTCTTCACAGATTATTGCTAATAAAGAAGATGGCAAGTACAATGTACTTGATTATAGCTGGTCTTGGCCAAATGTTGATACCACTTCAGTTGCAGATCCTGACGGTTTATTTGTAGACCCTACAACAGGTGAAGCATCAGGTTATACTTATACAAATGCAATTCCTGTTGCTACATTCGTATTTAAAATCGTAACAAACGATCCTATCCAGTTCCACATTTATAATCCTACAAATGTAAAGAGCTTTTCATATGTTGGTCCAAACAGTGATGGTATTATGCTTAATCAACTTACAACATATGCTAAAAATATGTGGGATACAAAAACAAATACTAACACAGGTGATACTGAATGGCCTGGTTCAAGAAAGTCGACTTTCATGGGCTTCAATGAATTTAAGGAAGCTCCTAAGCCATCAACTCACACAATCACATTTACACCTTATGGTGGTGAACCTACCACTCAAACTGTAAATGATGGCGAAATGCCAAAAATTCCTGCTAACACAGCAACAACAGCTCCGACACCGGTTGATTCAACTCATCACTCAGTAACAAGTTACAAGTGGACACCTGAAGTTGTAGCTGCAACAGCTGACGCTGCTTATACTGAAGAAGCAGTAGTAGCAAAATCTGATTGTCCATTCGAAGTAACTGAACATAAGGACGCTACTTATAAAGAAGAAGGTTATGATGTTCTCACATGTCCTGATTGTGGAAATTCATATAAAAAAGTAATTGATAAGCTCGTTTGTGACCACGCTGATACAAAGGTTGTAAACGCTACTAAACCTACAATCAACAAAGCTGGTTACACAGGTGATACAGTATGTAATGTTTGCGGCGAAACAATCGCAACAGGTACTGTAATTGCTCAGCTTAACGGTGAAGCTTACAGAGCTGCACTCAAGGCTGCAAAGGATGCTGATGCTTCTATGTATACAGCAGATTCTTATGCTAAGGTAACAGAAGCACTTGCTGCTTATGATGAAGCAACAGTTGGTGCTTACACATCACAGGATGATGTAGACGCTGCAACAGCTGCACTTAAAGCTGCAGTTGAAGGTCTTGTAGCTAATCCTACAACTGAAACTTATACTTATAACTTCATTGACGGTACATCTAAACCTCAAACTGTTAATAAGGGCGAAACACCTGTTAACTTTGATAACACTCCTGCTAAGGTTACCGATAATAAGGACGGCACTCATACAACAACAACTTATACATGGTCACAGGATGGTTTTGTATTTACTGAAGTTGGTAACGACAAAGTAGATGATTGTACTCTTAATTACGAAACCGTTACTCAGCCTACAATTAAGGCAGAAGGTTCTAAGGAAGCTACTTGCCCTCATTGTGGATATAAGGCAACACAGCCAATCGCTCAGCTTAACGGTACAGAATACTATAATGCACTTGATGCTGCACAGAAAGTAAAAGCTGATGAATTCACAGAAGCTTCTTATGCAAAGGTAACAGCAGCTCTTAAGGATTATGCTCAGGCTACAGTTGAAGCTTACACAACACAGGAAGATGTAGACGCTGCAACAGCTGCTCTTAAAGATGCAGTTGCTAAGCTTGATGCAGGTGTAGTTGTAACAGTTGCTTCAACAACACTTGGTTCAATAACACTTAACGGTGCTGATGCTACAAAGGGCGCTAACGCAAGACTTGCAGTTGGTGACGATGTAACTCTTACTGCTAAGGCAAATACTGAAACAGGCGAATTCGTAGGCTGGAAAGTTGGCACAAAGATTGTTTCAACTGATGAAACATATAAAACAGTTGCAACAGCTAACATCACTTACGAAGCTGTATTTGCTGAAAAGGTTGATGAAACATTCACAGTAGTATTTGTTGACCCATATGGTAATGTTATTTCAACTCAGCCTGTAACAAGCGGTGCTGATATTAAGGTTCCTACAGCTCCAACACTTATTGGTTACACATTCACAGGTTGGTCAATGAACGAAGAAGAAATCAGCAAACTCACAGACGGTGCTACAATCTATGCTCAGTATAAGAAGGACGATGTTGCTAAGTACACAGTAACTGCTCCTGAAGGTGCTACTCTCACAGTAGACGGTGTAGAAACAGCAAGCCCTGCAACAGTTGCTTATGACGCTAAGGTTAGCGTTCATAAGGACGGCGTTGCAGCATGGCAGGTTGACGGTGTAACAGTTGCTTATGGCGATACTTACACATTCTTCTGCGGTTCAGATATGAATCTTGTAGCTGTTGATAATGTAGTTGAGCAGAAAACAACAGTTGTAATTACAGGCGTAAATGAAATTGCTGGTTCTGTTCAGGTTTCATTTGCTGCATCTCGTAATGTTGCTCCTGGCGAAACAGTAGTTAAGCAGGGCTTCATTTATGGTAAGAATTTAGCTGATTCTGAACTCACACTTGATAATGTTGGCAATAAGGGTGCAGACGCTAATGCAGGTACTGTAAAGATTGCTTATACTAAGAATTCAGCAGCAGATATTTCTCTTAGATATGGTCTTTCTAAGAAAGACGGTAAGGTTTCAGCTGCAGCATTTGTTATCACAAAGACTGCTGATGGCACTTTGAAGAAAGCAATTTCTGAAGTTAAATCTTACACTTATCACTAACAAATTATAATTTATTGATGCTATTGCCTCTGCCTAATCGGCAGGGGTAAGGCACCGGTAAATTTGGGAGGAAAACCAATGAAAGAGCTTTACACAAAGCCAATGTCACAGATTGATGAATTCAAAACATATGATGTTGTAACTACATCAACAACAGGTAGAGAAGATGTAGAGGGCGGTTTAGACTAATACAGCCTTTTCAATCTGACATTGAAATAAAGCTATGGGAGACGGTAGAAATACCGTCTCCTTTTGCTTTTTATAAACTAATAAAATAAAGGTGTAAGCAGCATAAGATTTTGGTTGACATAAAACAAAGCCATCGGTTAAAAACCGATGGCTTTTATACTGTTGATAAACTGAATTAAAAGTAATACAAAATCCGACGCACTGCTGTACGACAGATTTTGAGAGGCGGAGCAGTGTAATGAGTGAAATTAACAGCGCCACTGTTATTGATAACATATGTCA
>OGGZ01002608.1_pt1 | contig 11973 bp, 10 predicted proteins | sample 1571371 | NCBI WGS metagenome assembly OGGZ01 (sample SAMEA2582025, study PRJEB24529) | metagenome | biome: Human gut stool | place: China | collected 2011
AACCTCCTAAAATCATAAAGAGGACCTTTTCTCAAAGGTCCTCTTTATAGGTTTTAATAGGTATTAGTCTTTAAGGCAAAAAGATTGTTTAGGTTATCTGCTTACAAAGATGAGGCATTTTAAATTACTGAACAAATAAAAAAAGATATTATAAAACACATTTTTAAGATTATCGAAACTTATTTGCAGCTTCTTCTATTTTTTAACAATATAGAACTGCTACCGAAATGCCGATTCCGAGACGTCAAAATCACCTCATATCTTTGATTATGAAGCAAATTAACACATAACATTTTTATTTTTTGCCAAAAAAGTTCATTTTTACGATAGATCCTCCCCAGACCTTTGTTTTAAATACATACAAACAGTTACAGATATTTTTAATATTTCAATACATTAAGTACCGCTTCGGAACCCGATTTTTTCAGTAAATTTGCACCTTGTACCGAGGTGACATTAGGTGCAGACATAACATTCTAAAATAGTTTTATCGTATGTATACCGTTATCAAACGTATGGAGATTTCGGCAGCTCACAGTTTGCTGCTTTCCTATCCGAGCAAATGCGAATATCTGCATGGTCACAACTGGATTATCACCGTGCATTGCCGTTCCAAAGAATTAAACGCAGATGGTATGGTAATCGACTTCAGCCATATCAAGCGGGTTGTGAAAGATCAACTCGATCACCGGAACCTCAACAAGGTGCTCCCTTTTAATCCCACAGCCGAGAATATCGCCCGGTGGATATGCAACCAACTACCCACTTGCTACAAAGTAGAAGTTCAGGAATCAGAAGGAAACACAGCGATCTATGAGAAAGATTAATGAAATATTCTACAGTCTTCAAGGAGAAGGCTTCCATACGGGCACACCTGCCGTTTTCGTCCGCTTCTCCGGATGCAACCTGAAATGCAGTTTTTGCGATACCCGGCATGAAGAAGGGATCTTGATGTCTGATGAAGATATTTTACAAGCTATTTCAGCCTTTCCTTCAAATGTCGTTATCTTGACAGGAGGCGAACCTTCGCTCTGGATCGACCAGACTTTTATCGATCTGCTACACATGGCAGGAAAATATATTTGCATCGAGACTAACGGGACAAAACCGTTGCCGAAAGGCATCGACTGGGTGACCTGTTCCCCGAAAGGCACTCCCTTGCAACTGACACACATAGATGAGGTCAAAGTAGTTTATACGGGACAAGACCTAACGGAATATACCGGATTGGAAGCGACTTGGCATTTCCTCCAACCTTGTTCCTGCCGAAATACAAAAGAGGTGGTAGAGTACATCCTCCACCACCCCCAATGGCACCTCAGCTTGCAAACGCACAAACTTATTGATATCAGTTGAAAGGTGAAAGTTATAAAGAGACGTAAAATTAACTTTCACCTTTCAACTATACCGAGCTTCCATCCCGCGAACCTCATCATCCACCCGTCCATTATCATAGGCCAGTTGCCCGTTGACGAATGTTTTCCAGACGGCATGATGGAATGTATAGCCTTCAAAGGGAGACCAGCCGCATTTATACAATATATTTTCTTTTGCCACCGTCCAAGTTTCTTTCGGATCAATCAGGACAAGATCGGCATAATAACCCGGACGAATATAGCCGCGGCGATCTATGCGGAAAAGTTCTGCCGGCATGTGTGCCATCTTTTCCACAACCTTCTCGTAGGTGAAACGACCTTCCATTGCTAACTCCAACATGACAATGAGCGAGTGCTGAATCAGCGGTCCTCCGGAAGCAGCTTTCAGGCAACTTCCCTCCTTTTCGGACAGGAGATGCGGGGCATGGTCGGTCGCCACAATATCGATCGTGTTGTTATTAACGGCTTCACGCAGTGCCGTACGGTCTGCCAGCGTCTTAATCGACGGGTTCCATTTGATACGGTTTCCGAACTGTTCATAATCGCCATCGTAAAACCAAAGATGATGCACACATACTTCACCTGTGATCTTCTTTTCACTAATCGGAAGCTTATTACTCAACAAAGAAAGTTCTTTTGCTGTCGAAAGATGCAGAATATGCAGACGGGAACCGAGACGGGTAGCCAGTTCAACTGCCTCGGACGAGGAAGCATAGCAGGCTTCCTCGCTACGGATCTTACTATGGAAGGAGATATCCAGGTCGTCACCGTGCAAGCCCGTATAATGAGCGATGTTCCGTTTGATGACCTCCTCCTTTTCGGCATGGATAGCGATAAGCATTCCGGCTTCGCCAAAAATACGTTCCAGGCTATCCTTCTTATCGACCAGCATGTTACCAGTGGAAGAACCGAGAAAGAGTTTCAGGCCCGGCACACGGCTACGATCCAGTTTACGGATTTCATCCATATTGTCGTTCGTCCCGCCGAAGAAGAAGGAATAGTTAGCAACCGACATTTCAGCTCCCCGTTGCAATTTCCATTCCAGATCGGCAAGAGTTGTCGTCTGAGGCTTCGTATTCGGCATATCCATGAAGGTAGTCACCCCACCAGCTACGGCGGCACGACTTTCGCTGGCAATATCGCCTTTATGCGTCAATCCCGGTTCACGGAAATGCACCTGATCGTCGATAGCACCCGGAAGCAAGTATTTACCTGTAGCATCTATCACGGTCGCATCACCGGACTCAGCCGGAATTGTCCCTTCATATACTGCGGCAATCTTATCATCTTCGATCAGTACCGAACCGGTGAAGGTGCGGCCTTCGTTAATGATAGTGGCGTTTTTTATCAGCGTTCTATTCATATTTCTTTTATTTTAGTCGTGACAAAGGTACGAAATTCTCCAGTTTTAATATTCCCAAAGAAGACGGGATATGGAAATCCGGTTCGGCAGCATCAGGGACGATCCAGGATGACCAGATCACGCGCTCCCCGGCATCGTCGAAATAATCGGCCCGGTAAACACCCATGCGGATTTCACCTTCCGGAGAAATCAACCCTAATTTTCTTAGCGTCTTCAACGAAATGCTCCCTTCCACACGGTAAGAATCTTTGCCGACGGAAGTTGCCAACTTCAGATCCTTGAAGTTCCAGTTAAAATCAAACTTACGATAGTTATGCGCTTCATAATCCATCACTTTCCCCTTCGGATCGATCTCCGCACAATAATACGTCTTCATCTCCGGATCCTTGCTCATAAAAAACTCGATCCGGTCTCCATTACCGACAGAAGCCTCCGTCTTCTCGTCATTATAAACCAAAGTAGTATCAGACACCTCATACAGGAAATACAGGTTCTTTTGATCATGACAGGCATAAAAAGCGGTTTTGTCTTTTTCCGCCCCGTCCCAGGGAGCGATTAGACCAGTTACAGCCGAGACGTTTTTCCAGTCGTCTTGTTTACCATCCACTTTGATTCCTTTGGAAAAAGGAGCACTGATAAACGGTTGGGCAGAAATGCTTTTTCCCGGTTCATGGCAGGGGGGGAAGACGATTTTCACATCCTTCCTATTCATTTTGAGAGACAGGGAATGTTGCTTGTGTGTCGGATCGGCAGCTTCGATCAACCAATTTCCATTATGCAGACGGAACATATAAATACCCGGAGTCTGTAAATCGACCTGCAAGTCTTTTTGCAAGTTTACTACCTGCGGCTCATACGCCGTCACATAAAAACAGTTGCCGACAGCAACAGCCTGGATGGATGTGTCATTCCGGATCACCCGGATATCCTGTACTGCAAAAGCTGCGGTTTTTTCGGCGGTAGAAGCAGGAAGGACCAAATATTGGTAATCGGCGTTATCCTCTCTTCCATGATCGATATAGAGACTAACAATCTCTCCTTCTACCATTTTAGGAGCATATGATCCCATAAAATCACACCAGCGCCCGGATCGCTTTTCCGAAATGGCCACATAGGCGGAAGGTTGTAACAGAATATACCCTGTGTTATCATGGAAGAAACGTTGTTCCTCCGGAGAAGAAACATACTTTCCCTGTACCGGCAACCAATTACCATCGGCATATCGGAGCAAATCGCCCCGTTTCACCCGCTGGTCTACAGATGTCGTAACCGCCAAAATGCTGTCCGAACGAATCCCGGCACCTAAGCAAAGGACATAATCGCGGGTAAAGATCCAGGACTTGTGCGCCTGCAAACCATCCCGATCCAAGACCATTGCCGTCATTCCGGTTTCACCATCCGTCACACCTCCGACAAAGGCAGTCTTATTCCTCACATGCGCCCCATAATTGAAAAAAGCAGGAACGGGAGCCTCGCTCTCATAAGCGGTAATGCCTGGAATCTTCCGCCAGTCCCAGAAAGGAAAAATATTCAGATACTCGTCACCACGACAGTACGTATAAAGAGCACCGTCGCCCATATAAAAGCCTTTCAAATTATCTTCGTTCACCAACTCCGTGCCGATCACCCGGTCAGAGGCCATCTTGACCGAAGCCATCCAGGTGGAGAAACGATGAACGGTCTGATCAGAATCCCAGAAATGTTTATGCCCGATGAAAGCGCTACCTTTTCTTTTGGGAGCATAGTTATCTTTCAGGAACTCATTCATCTGCCGGATATCTTCGGCGGAACTGCCACGCATCAGGGCATTTGTGGCAAAAGCCAAACTGAACGCCTTGTGTATCTGCCCACTATGAAACAATTGCCGGTCCAGAGCATTGACATCCATATACCCTTTCCAGACAATCCAACGATAGCCGTTCAGAAGGAAAGAATTCAAAATTCCCTGTTGTTCCTTGTTCAGGGCAAAAACGGTTCCCGCAAACAGGCCGGAATAAGAACTCATCTCCGTCAGGAAAGCCAATCCGTAGTTTCCGAATTGTTGCTGCGGTCCGTGCTGATGAAAGCTCCAGTCGCTTTTAATCCCTTCCTGCATACCAGTCGTAATCTCGGATACAATAGTATCACGGGCAGCCTTTACCAATTCGAAATCATCCTGCAACAGTCCTCGCATCAACACATTCCCGGCAAGCCAGACTTTATTCTGTCCTGTCATGCCGAACCTGGCATTTTCCATCACCTCGACGGCGGCTTCCTTTTCCTCCGGGTTCAATTGTTCTTTCATCAGGAGGAAAGCTGGCCCCAATGTCTTGGGAACACCGATCTGGTTATACCACCAGTTCTTACAGACCGGTTTCTCCCGGAACCAGTAGCCCAATGCCAGGTGAATGACCGATTCGAGCTTCGGTTCCCAATGACAATCGCCCTCTTCAGCCCTGTACAGCTTGGCTAGTCCCAGCACCCGGTCGGCATGTTCCTTGACAGACCAGCCCGATCGTTTCTGGTCGTTATAGTTAATATCCGGCCAGGAACCGTCTTCTCGGATCGTTTCCATATATCCCGCTATTTTCTCCACGTTGAAAGGATAACGCTGGTGGAGTTCAACGACAACCTGATCGGATATTTCCGTTTCAGGCTGTATACCTGACAAGAGTTCCACCAATGAAGCCATCCGGTCGTCATTCGATATAAAAGACTGGATATAGTTTTGTTGAAGCCGTTCCAATTCCTGCTGTGGTGTCTGTGCAAACAATGGAACCGACACAAAAGAGAGTAAAAGAAAAGAGACTTTATTTCGTAAATTCATGGTATATATTATAGATTATTCATACAACTAGTCCGCAGCCCAATTCAAGCTCCTACCGACCGCTTTATGCCATTCGGTAAGCAAAGTCTCGGCCGTTTCTTCATGCATTTCAGCACTAAAGATATTATCCAAGGACCACTGTTCTTTCAGTTCATCCACATCTTTCCAGTAACCGATCGCCAACCCTGCCAGATAGGCGGCACCCAAAGCCGTTGTTTCAAGGACACGAGGACGAACCACCGGACAACGACAGATATCCGCCTGGAATTGCATCAGGAAGTTATTAGCAATCGCTCCACCATCCACACGGATCTCTTTCGGCTTGGCATGTATATCGTTTTCCATAGCCATCAAGACATCGTAGACCTGATAGCAAATACCTTCCAAGGCGGCACGGGTCAGATGGGCTGTACTTGTTCCGCGCGTGATTCCGATGATGACTCCACGGGCATACTGGTCCCAGTAAGGAGCTCCCAACCCGGTCAGTGCCGGAACAAAATAGACACCTCCGTTATCCGGCACGGAATTAGCCAGCTGCTCCGTGATAGCGGCACTCTGTATCAAACCTAACTCGTCACGCAACCATTGAACGACCGCACCACCAACAAAAACACTTCCTTCCAACGCATACGTCACTTTCCCGTCCAGTTTCCAGGCAATAGTCGTCAACAAATTATTTTTAGATAAAACAGGCTTGCTTCCAGTATTCAGAATCATAAAGCATCCTGTTCCGTAAGTCGTTTTAATCATACCGATATCCGTACACAATTGTCCGAACAGGGCGGCTTGCTGATTACCGGCCATTCCCGAAAACGGGATACCGGTCTTAACTATCGGGGTGGAAGTCTCGCAATACACTTCGCTACTACTTTTCACTTCCGGCATCATGGATGCCGGAATTTGGAAAAGGTCAAGCAGTTCCTTATCCCATTCCTGCGTATGAATATTGAACAACATCGTACGGGAGGCATTCGTAATATCCGTAATAAATTCGGTTCCGCGGGTCAGTTTCCAAACCAACCAGGAATCGACCGTACCGAAACAAAGCTCCCCACGCTCGGCACGTTCCCGGACACCCTTCACATGATCAAGAATCCAACGTATCTTCGTAGCAGAAAAATAAGCATCAATCACCAATCCGGTCTTCTGCTGGATCAGAGAGGCATACCCCTTTGTTTTCAATTCTTCGCAATAGTCTGCCGTACGTCTGTCCTGCCAAACAATGGCGTTATAGACAGGGAAGCCGGTCTCCCGGTCCCATATTATCGTCGTTTCACGCTGGTTGGCAATACCGATACAGGCAATATGCATATCCGTCACATCCGCTTTAGCCATAGCCTCCTTGATGGCAGACGATTGTGTGTACCAAATCTCGTTCGGGTCATGTTCCACCCAGCCAGGCTTAGGGAAATACTGCTGGAATGTTTTCTGCGCTAGTGTGATGATATTGCCCTGATGGCTGAAAAGGATGGCTCTCGAAGAGGTCGTGCCCTGGTCGATAGCCAGCACATATTTATTTCTGAAATTCATATCTTTCGTCTCATTAGATTATTCATTAATACAATGGGAAGCTACCCAGTTAAAGTCTTTCAACCGGACGGTCTACCATGTTTTATCTTTTCCCCGTTCCATATCCCATATCATGAAAAGTTAACACATACAAATCTAACAAATAAATTCCAATTAAGGTTCCACCGTCATGAAAAAGAAACACACGGATATAATAAAAAATGCATGGCCATAAAATGAAAATTCCATAACCACGCATTTTTTATTGCACTTAAAAGCAAGCCTGTTTCTTATTCAAACATCTTATCAATGCCACCCACATCTGCCGGAGTCTGTTTTCGTTCCTCTTCGGTGGCCATTTTACAAGGATTCTGATACTGTTCGGGAATGTCGAAATCCTCTTCCTGCGAATAGCCCAACGTTTTGTCGGCATAAACTTTCTGCATGTAAAGTCCATAGATTGGCAGAGCCATACTAGCTCCCTGTCCTTCCGACATCCGGTCGAAATGGATAGAACGATCTTCACCGCCGACCCAGACACCGGATACCAAGCTCGGCGTAAAACCCATAAACCAACCGTCGGAGTTATTCTGCGTCGTACCGGTCTTTCCTCCCATCGGCGCTTTGATGCCATAACGGGCACGAATACGACCACCAGTACCACCGTCTATCACATTTTTCAACATGTGGAGCATCTTATAAGAAGCATCTTCCGTCAATACTTCACTCATCTGCGAATTGAAATTCGCAATCGTATTGCCGTAAGGATCCTCTATTCGGGTCACATACAAAGGTTCGACTCGTATGCCTTTGTTGGCAAAAGTCGTATAACCGCTTACCATCTCACCAACCGAGACATCTGGAGTCCCCAAACAAATCGAAACTACTGGATCCATTTCGTTCTTTAATCCGAACGAATGCAGCAGACGAACAAACGTATAGGGAGACAATTGGCTCATCAACCAAGCCGTCACCCAGTTGTCGGAATTCTGCAATCCCCACTGTACAGAAACCATCTCACCGATCCGTTTCTTATTCGAGTTACGGGGTTCCCAAAGCCGTCCGTTCTCATCGGTCAGGCGTTGTTGCACGTGCAACATCTCGTCACACGGACTGATACCTTCGATCATTGCAAGGGAATAGAGGTAAGGTTTAATCGTAGAACCGATCTGGCGACGGCCTCCATTCACCATATCATACTGGAAATCATTATAATCGATACCACCCACATAGGCTTTCACATGACCGGTGCGCGGATCCATCGACATGAAGCCGGTACGCAGGAAACTCTTATGATAGCGGATCGAATCCAACGGAGACATCGTCGTGTCTATAGCACCTCCCCAACTGAACACACGCATCTCGACCGGTTCGTTAAAGGCAGCCTTTATCTCTTTCTCACTCGCTCCCGCCTTCTTCATGGCACGGTACCGATCTGTCTGGTGCATAGCATGCATAAAGATCGTATCAACCTCGCCTTGACGTAAATCACGGGAAAACGGAGCATAACTTTTTCCTCTCTTCTCTTTAAAAAATGCAGGTTGAAGATAACCTCCGATATGCTCACGGACGGCATCCTCAGCATATTTCTGCATACGGGAATCAATGGTCGTATATATTTTTAAACCATCCGTATACAAATTATAGAATTCTCCATCAGCCTTTTTGTTCTTGTTACACCAACCGTATGCAGGATTCGTTTCCCAGGCAACCGAGTCTTCCTTGAACTGCTGCATCTGCCATCCCCGATAGTTTTTACGCTCAGGTTTCTTCGCCGTCAAAAATAAGCGCAGATATTCGCGGAAATAAGGAGCCAACCCTTCCTTATGATCCATACGACTAAAATGAAGTGTGAGCGGCAAAGCCTTCAGCGAGTCACATTCCGCCTGCGTTATATAGCCGGCTTTCTGCATTTGTTCCAAAACCGTGTTACGCCGTCCGCGTGTCCGCTCGTTATGGCGCCTGGGATTAAAATAAGAGGGATTCTTACACATTCCGACAAGTGTCGCCGCTTCCTCGATCTTCAACGTCTTGGGCGTCTTTCCGAAATAAACACGGGCAGCAGACTGGATTCCCACGGCATTATAAAGAAAGTCAAACTTATTCAGGTACATATTAATGATCTCTTCCTTCGTATAATAACGTTCAAGCTGGACGGCAATCACCCACTCGATCGGTTTCTGGAACAAACGTTCCATCACATTGTCAACACTTGGAGAAAACAATTGCTTTGCCAATTGTTGCGTAATGGTACTACCACCACCACCACTTTTCTGCATCAAAATACCTCTCTTGACAACTGCACGAAACAGTCCCTGCGCATCGATACCGCTATGTTCGGCAAAACGGACATCTTCCGTTGCGATCAACGCCTTCACCAAATCGGGAGATAGATCGTTATAATTGACCATGATACGGTTATCCTGGCTATGCGCATAGATACCGAGTGTTTTCCCATCAGCAGACACGACCTGTGAAGCATATTTATCAATCGGGTTTTCAAGCTGTTCGACCGGTGGCATATAGCCTATCGAGCCTTTGGCTATTGCTGAAAACAATAAAACTACAGCACCTACCGCTATGGCAAACAGCAGCCAGAATGAAATTACAATACCTTTTGTTACCTTTGAAGCCACTTTTCTCTATCTTTCTTGTTTTGGGCACAAAGGTAATAATTTATTAAGACACTCTCTCACCACAGCATCAAGCAATTTATGTTAAACCAAATACTTCGCCAACAAATAGCCGCCACCTAACAACCAGATATACAATACTGCCGCCAAGATGAAAGGTTTCGCTCCGGCTTTCTTAAACTTCTCGATACTGGTTTCCGTACCCAATGCCGTCATGGCCATCGTCAACATAAATGTATCTATATTATTGATCCCGTCCACAACTGTATGAGGCAACAGATCAAAAGAATTAAAACCAATCACAACCAGAAAACCGAAAGCAAACCACGGGATTGTGATCTTACCCCGTTTTGCTGTAACGGCTGCTGTTTCCTTTACGCTATCAGATACGGCTTTCACGGCAGTACGCGCCAAAGCAAAACTCATCATCACCAAGACGGGAGCCAGCATCATAACGCGAATCATTTTCACGATAATAGCCGCATCCGAAATTTCCTTTCCCATAACATTACCTGCACCTACGACATGCGCCACCTCGTGCAAGGTCGATCCGGTATAAAGCCCCATTTGTTCAGGCGTCAGATCCAACATACCTGCACGATATATGGCCGGATAGATAAACATTGACAAGGTTCCGAAAATAACGACCGTCGAAACAGCCACCGCTGTTTTATGCGGCTCGCTTTTCACGACCGGCTCGGCTCCCAATACGGCAGCAGCCCCACAGATCGCGCTACCGGTGGATGTCAGCAAAGCGAGATCTTTATCCATTTTCAGCAAACGCCCGACCAATAAACCTATGAATATGGTAACCGCCACTATAATCGCATCGATCAGGATGGCCGGAAGCCCGATCTCGACCACGCTCTGAAATGTCAGCCTGAAACCATACAACACAATACCGGCACGCAGTACCTGCTTCGTACAAAACAAAATACCGGGCACCCATGTCTCAGGCAGATGATTGCGCAAACTGTTCGCATATACCATTCCCAACAGAATACCGACGATCAGAGGACTAAAGGATAGATTTTTGACAAAGGGAAACTCCGCAATATAAAAAGCAGAACAAGAGAAAAGGGCGATCAACAGAATGCCATGAAGTACGTTACTCCTTTTTTCGCTAAACATATTCAATCAAGTTTAAAATCCATTATTTTTTAAAACCGTGGCAAAAGTAAGGCTTTTTTCCTCTATCCTTTCCTAATATATTTTTATAGAGTATAACATCAGGTTATCGCCAGTTTTGGCAGGCATATCGGATGAAGCTCTCTTACACTCCCCCGTTCTGTCCCTGCGGCTCGGCAAAGGCAAACATCCGTTCGGCGCGGAACCCCTCCACTTCGATCACCTTCAGCCTGCCGGACATCAATTCGCGGGTCACGGCACGGATAGAAACAATTCCCAACGCCTCGGAGTTCTCCAAAAACAACTTAATACTTTCCGTACTCCCCATCTGCAACACCACATTCAGTTGCGAAAGTTTCACCTGATGTTCCGCCAAGGCAGCTTCCACCACATCCAGCGTTCCCGAACCGTTTTCGCGCAGGACAAGAGGCAGCGTACGAAGCTGTTCGAGCGAAATCTCGTCATAGGCCGCCAATGAACTGCCCGTATGCGCCACGACGACCAGTTCGTCTCTCATAAAAGGGGTATAGTGAAGTGTGCTCTGGTGCGCCGTTCCTTCGATCAGGCCGAGGGTGATCTTTCCCTCCCGCAAGGCCTGTTCGATATCGCGGCTGTTCCCGTTCAGCAAAGAGACTTTTATCTCCGGGAACTTCTTGATAAAAGAGGCGAGGACAGGCGGCAGCACATATTGGGAAATCGTCGTACTTGCCCCCAACCGCAGTTCCCCGGCAAAATTATCCGTCAACAGGTTCATCTCGAAATCCATCTGCCGGTATGCAGCCAACAGCTGTTTCGTATGCGACAATAACAATTCACCCGCATGGGTCAGTCCGATATGGCTTCCCACCCGATCGAACAACGGTGTTTTATATTGCACCTCCAATTCATGAATATGCTTGCTGATGGCTGGCTGACTGATAAACAACTCTTTTGAAGCCTTCGTAAAGCTCAAATTCGTGGCTACGCTGTGAAATACTTTCAGACGAAAATCCATAAATATATTACTTTTTACTTTACCAAACTCATTAACGTGTCATAACTGTCAATCTTGCCATACTTAACTTCGGAGAAACTCTGATTTAGAAGACAATCTGCTATTAAGGTCATCTACGACATGTTCATTTATATTTTTTATTAGTTTAGGGCTCCATACTACTC
>OGGZ01002610.1_pt1 | contig 11968 bp, 10 predicted proteins | sample 1571371 | NCBI WGS metagenome assembly OGGZ01 (sample SAMEA2582025, study PRJEB24529) | metagenome | biome: Human gut stool | place: China | collected 2011
TTTGTCCCATACATTTTTGTGATCTGCAAAGATCTGGTTTTCCTGTTGGTAAAGATCATTCAGCTTTTCATTCGGATCAATCGAAGTGCTTGAAGCTGTTGCGGAAGTATCTTCCTGTTTTGAGCTTTCAGTTGTTGCAGAACCAGATGAAGTTCCGCAGCCTGTGAATGAAAAAAGAATGGAAATGGCAAGAGATGCCGCGATTGCTTTTTTTAATTTCATTGATTTTGCTCTGCTTGTTTTGTTTTTCATGATTTTTACTCTCCTTTTGAATATTATTTGATTTATTTTAGCTTATTTATTGCCGGCCTGTTTCTTGTCTGAAAATCCGTAATGATAGCAGATTGCATTTGTCGGACAGACTTTCATACATGCTCCACATCGGATACATTCCGGGTGATTTGGTGTGTCTGTTACATTTACATCCATTTTGCAGGCATGACTGCATTTTTGACAGTTGACACATTTTTCAGAATCTACCCTGATCTTAAGAAATGATATTTTGTTAAACAGCGAGTAGACAGCACCAAGTGGGCAGATCCACTTACAGAATGGACGGTAAAACAAAATGCTTAAGATGATTACAAGTACAAGGATCGTAAACTTAAACGTAAATAAATGTCCGAGTGCTGCACGGATTCCTGAATTAGCAAGTGAAAGTGGAATTGCGCCTTCAAGTACGCCTTGTGGGCATATGTACTTGCAGAAGAACGGATCGCCCATACCCAGCGAATTAGTTACAAGTGCCGGAAGCAGTATAACAAAGACGACCAGAACTGCGTATTTCAGATAGCGCAGAGGTTTTAGTTTTGCAGTAGATAGTTTCTTGCCTGGAATTTTATGCAGCAGATCCTGAAACCATCCAAACGGACAGAGAAAACCGCAGATAAAACGTCCTAACAGAACTCCAAGCAAGATAAAGAATCCTGTGATGTAGTAGGTGAACTTGAATTTTGATGAACCGACTACAGCCTGGAAAGCTCCGATCGGACAGGCACCTGTGGCAGCCGGGCAAGAGTAACAGTTCAGCCCTGGGACACATATTGTTTTTGCATTTCCCTGATAAATTTTCCCTTTAAACAGATTCGGGATATGAAGATTGGTCAGCAGTGTTGCGGCTGCCTGAAACCATCCGCGGAAGCGAACCAGGAAGTTCATGTTTGATTTTAATTTTTTATCCAATTCCGACACACTCCAGACATAATTTTATTGCCTTGCTGAGTACAGTTGCAGCTTCTCCGCGGAAAATTCCAACAAGAAGAAATACGAGACCAGCTGCAAGTAGAAAAATTTGTGCTGCTTTTTCTGATTTCATTAAGATACCCCCTGTTACTGTAAATAGTAACTGCTCCTTTCGATGTTATTGATCAAAGTCGGTCTATTGACCGTTCCATGGTTACATTATATAATATGGAATGTAAATTTCCTGTTAAGAAAATGGAGAAAAGTAAATTGAGATTATTAGTTGTTGAAGATGAGAAGAAATTATGTGATATGATTGCGAAAAGTCTGCATATGGCAGGTTATGAGGTGGATATGTGTAATGACGGAGAGCAGGCACTGGATATGATCTATGCGGAACTATATGACCTGATCGTGCTTGACCTTAACCTGCCCGGGGTGGATGGGATGGAGATTCTTCGGGAACTTCGCAAAGAAAATGAAGAGACATAATTATTGATCCTGTCTGCGAGAAGTCAGATCGCAGATAAGGTTGAGGGACTGGATTCCGGTGCAAATGATTATATGGAAAAACCATTTCACCTGCAGGAGCTGGAAGCTCGCGTGAGAAGCCTGACAAGAAGAAAATTTGTACAAAAAAATATCTGCCTGGAATGTGGAAAACTTCGATTTGATACGAGAGAAAGGGTTGCATATGCAGAAGATACCCCGGTTGCGTTGACGAGAAAAGAAAATGGAATTTTAGAATATCTTCTTTTAAACCAGGGAAGACCGGTCAGTCAGGAAGAACTGATCGAGCATGTCTGGGACTCTTCTGTGGACAGTTTTAGCGGTTCGATCCGAGTACATATGTCTTCTTTGAGAAAAAAACTGAAAGCAGGACTCGGATATGATCCGATCGTGAACAAAATCGGTGAGGGCTATAAAATAGGGGGTAACAGCAAAGAATGAAAAAAATATCACTCCAGTGGAAATTAACACTTCTTACAACAGTGCTGATTACCATATTATGCGGATGTCTTACCCTTTTTTTATATAAAAACGGAATCTATTGTTTCGATACGCTTCAGGAGTCTGTCACAGATCAGGGTACATTGCCGGAAGCGGTGTACATTGATATTCCAGATGATGAGTGGGATGATTTTGTGGCACAGTTTTCCTTGAAGGTTTATGACTCCAAATCAGATTATAGAACCAGAAGCCTTCTGATTACTGCTGTTGTAGCGCTGCTTGGCGGAGCAGCGACGTATTTTATCAGTGGACGGGCATTGAAACCACTCAGGGAATTTTCAGAGACAGTGGAAAAAGTCCAGGCACAGAATCTGACAGATTATACAATCGAAGAGAATAAGATTGCAGAGCTGGACAGACTTCGCATATCTTACAATAAAATGCTTATGCGGCTTTCAGAATCATTTGAGACGCAGCGTCAGTTTACAGGAAATGCAGCACATGAGTTACGTACCCCACTGGCTTTGATCCAGGCACAACTGGATCTGTACCATACAACAGAACATCCGGAGAGTACAACAACGGCAGAAGAGACAATTCAGATGATAACGGAGCAGAATGAACGTCTTAGCAAGTTGGTCAGAACGCTTTTGGATATGAGCGAATTACAGACAGTAGCGCGAAATGACAGAATTGAGATCCATAGCCTGATCGAGGAAGTGCTGGCAGATTTAGAACCGCTGGCACAGGAAAAGAAGGTTGAACTGATACAGAAGTCACAGGGAGAAGGAGAAAAGGCAGATGAAGAATTATTTTTGACAGGAAGTGATATTCTGATTTACAGAATGCTATATAATCTTGTGGAAAATGCGATTAAATATAATCGGAAAGATGGAACTGTTACGGTATCAGCAATAAAGGATAAGAACGAAGTTGTTCTGACGGTTTCGGATACAGGAAATGGAATTGATGAAGCATTCAGGGAGCAGATCTTTGAACCGTTCTTCCGGGTAGATAAGTCAAGAAGCCGGGAACTTGGAGGTGTGGGGCTTGGACTTGCGATGGTGCGGGAAGTTGTGCGGGTCCATGACGGGACGATTGAAGTTTATACAAATAAACATAACGGGACAACATTTGAAGTGAAAATGAGTATAGGGGCAGAAAAAGAGCATAACCTCTGAAGATCAACATAAAAATAAAAGAAGTACAGAAACATTATGAAAAGAAAGCAGACAAGGAGAAACTGACATGGAGAAATCAACGGTTTATTTTACTGATTTTCGCTGTCCGGTAGGGACCCGCCAACTGGACAAGCTGAAAAAACTTTGTATTGCCGCCGGCATCAAAGATATCGATATGGATGGAAAGTTTGTGGCAATAAAAATGCATTTTGGAGAATTGGGGAATATGGCTTTCCTTCGGCCAAACTATGCAAAAGTAATCGCAGATCTGTGCAGGGAGCAGGGCGGAATGCCGTTTCTGACAGACTGCAACACGCTGTATCCGGGAAGCAGAAAGAATGCACTGGAACATCTGGACTGCGCAAATCTGAATGGTTTTAACACAACTACAACCGGATGTCAGATTATTATCGGAGATGGTCTGAGGGGAACGGATGAAATAGAAGTTCCGGTTGTAAACGGAGAATACTGCAAGACGGCTCTGATCGGACATGCGATCATGGATGCGGACATTTTTATCAGTCTGAGTCACTTTAAGGGACATGAGGCAACCGGATTTGGCGGAGCCATCAAGAATATCGGTATGGGATGCGGCAGCCGCGCAGGAAAAATGCAGCAGCACGCAAGCGGAAAACCGGCGATCAATACGGAAGTCTGTCGTGGCTGCCGCCGCTGTGCAAAAGAGTGCGGAAGTGATGCGATCACCTATGTAAATAAAAAAGCAGTCATTGATTATGATAAATGTAAAGGATGCGGACGCTGTATCGGAGCCTGCAGTTTTGATGCGGTATACAATCCGAACGATAGTGCAAATGAACTTCTGGATCGTAAAATGGCAGAATATGCACAGGCAGTCTGTCATGGCCGCCCGCATTTCCACATCGCACTGGTACAGGATATCAGCCCGAACTGCGACTGCCACGGAGAGAACGATGCACCGATCCTTCCGGATATCGGAATGTTTGCAGGTTTTGATCCGGTCGCACTGGATCAGGCATGTGCAGATGCCTGCCTGAATGCAACACCGATCGCAAACAGCCAGCTTGGAGAACATCTGGCAGAGCCGGGATGGCATTGCCACCACGATCATTTCAAAGATTCCAACCCGAATATCGAGTGGAAAGCAACGCTGGATCAGGCAGAGAAGATTGGCCTTGGAACAAGAGAATACGAATTAAAGAGAATCAAATAAGGAACTTAACATAAGCAGCTGAGCCTGGAAGACAGGTCAGTTGCTTTTTTTGGCGGTAGTACATCATATTGCCGGGTGGCATATAAGAAAATATTAATACAGAATAAATATTTTGCAAAAAAATGATTTAAGCATTGTAATACTAACCGTTTGGCTAGTGTACAATAATTTTTTGATTTTGTATAATGAAGATGACAGAGTTAAAAGAGAAGGAGGAAAATGATATGAGAAAACGAATTGCAGCAGGATTACTTGCATTTGCACTTGCATTTACCGCAATGGATTTTGGTGGTCTGGTAAGTATTCAGGCAAATGCAGCAGGACTGGCACAGGTTACTGAAGAGAATCAGACTAATTTTCATTTAAACGGAGATTATGCCGGATATTATGCGATCGCAGACAAAGAAGATCTGCAGGCATTTGCGGCGAAGGTCAATGCCGGAGAGAAAGACATCAATGCAGTGCTGACGGCAGACATTGATATGACAGGCGAAGACTGGACACCGATCGGAGATACAAATGACGGTTATACAGGAACCTTTGACGGAAACGGACATAAGATCAGCAAGCTGGTCTGCGAGCGGACAGGGGATAAACAGGTATCAGGCTTGTTTGCACAGCTGATGGAAAACAGCGTTGTCAAAAATCTTGGCATGGAAGATGGCGTGTTCACATCGTCAACGAGTACGGCCGGAGCAGTTGCAGCAAAAAGCAGTCTTGGAAAGGTGATCAACTGCTGGAACAGCGGAAAAGTAACCGCGCATGATTACGCAGGCGGCATTGTAGGAAGTTCCAAGGGCTGGATCGAATCATGCAAAAACAGCGGAGCGATAAAAGCAACGTGGGGCTATGGACGCAGCGGAGGCATCGCCGGAGAGCAGGTCTGCGGCAGCAACAGTTCCCAGCAATATGTGAGAACTTATATCAAATATTGTTATAATACCGGAACAGCAGATGCATATTATGCCGGCGGGATCGTCGGTTATCAAAGCTATAGAAATGAGGAAGCCTGTGATATCATCTCCTGCTGGAGCGATGCAGCCATGACAGGAAGTATAACAGGTGGAATCGCAGGAAGTCTGGCTAGGGGGGGTACAATCCAGAACTGTGTTTTTAATACCGACCGCTTTAAGGGAGGGGTCTATAATAAAAATCAAAATGGAAGTGTCAAAGATTCAGAAGGGATGACAAGTGCAGAGTTTGCATCCGGAAAGGCAGCCTGGGTATTAAATGGAAAGGATAATTCCCTGGTTTCGCAGGCAAAGTGGTTTCAGAATCTTGAAGAAAATCCAGATGCTTATCCGGTAATGGATGGCACACATGGAAAGGTTTATTATCTGGAGAAAAGCAACACTTACAGCAATCATCCGGGAAGTATAGCAAAAAATGAGATTTTGCTGGTATCCGGTAGATGGTGAAAACAAGCGACAATCTGTCTCAAACAAAGCCATTATCTCTGAAGAAGGACGAAGTTTTCAGTTGGAAAGGGGACGGACAGATAATAGTCGGCTATTATCTGGATGAAAAGGCACAGATACCGACCACAGCACAAAACAGCGGAGCGGTTGAAAAAGCTGGAGCACCGGCTCTGCCGGGGCAATATTATGTAAAAGTTACGGCTCTGGAAGTGAAAGATTTTTATCAGGAAACTTCAGAAATTTTTTCCTATCAGATCAACTTTGATGCCAGAATTTGGATGCAAAGAATTGCGGACAGCGAGAGCATAGATTATGCATATACGGGAAATCCGCGGGAACTGTCATTGGAAAAAGGAAGAAAGATCACCTGGAGCTGCAGGGAAACACCGACATCCATAAAGACCACGTATTATAAAAGCAAGGATGGAGTGCTGACAAATGCAGAAAATGCCGGTGCACTTACCGAAGGCGGGGCACCGGCTGCTAAAGGCGATTACTATGTAAAAGCAGAACTGACATTCCGTGAAAAATACAAATCAGAATCGGATTATCTGTTATATAAAATTTCGGATGGGGAAATTGAGGTAACCATGGATGGACATTCCGAACCATATGTTACTTTGGCAGAAGCATTTCGTGATACAGAGAGAAAAACAGCACAGATGAAGCTGTTGAAGAATATTGAACTAAAAAGGGAAGTGGAGGTAAACAGCGGAAATCTGATCCTGGATCTGAACGGATATCGTCTGCAAAGTTTGAGAAAGATTTTGCTGAATCCGGATGTTTCTCTTAAAATCACTGACAGCAGTGAAACGCAGACGGGTGTATTTTCCGGCGAATTAAGAGTAGAAAGTAAGAATATAGAGTTTGCCGGTGGAATTTATGAAAATCAGTCGGACAACTATGTTATGCATAACAGTGGGAAAATCAAGGTGAGCGGTGGAAAATTCGAGCGTATTTCAAAAGCATGGGCAGAACTTGGAGAAGAACGTTGCCTGGTGGATAATGAGACAAATGAGAAGCAGCCTTATGCCGAGGCAAGTTGTACAAATGTGCATGTCGAGGTATGTAAGGAACATGATTATGAACAGGATTTACAGTACTGTACGTGGTGCCACAAGAGAAAGCCGGACTTCCAGGGTTATATCCGGATTACGGTAAATGGAGAAGAAACTTATGTAAATACACTGAAAGAAGCATTCGAATACGCAAATGGAAAAGAAGCAGAGATTACCCTTATGCAGTCCATGGAAAATACGGACAATCTTCCTGCTCTGACACGCGGGAAAATATCGCTGGATTTAAATCAAAAATCCCTGACAGAGAAAAACGCTAGCCTAATCAACATACGCGGAGCAGAGGTTACGGTAAAAAACGGAACCTGTGATATACCAATAATACGGGAGCAAGGAAAACTGAAAATAGAAAGCGGCAATTTTCAAATACTCAAGGATCAAAGTAGTTTTCGAAACAGTACGGAAATTACCGGTGGAAATTTCCAGAACATCATATCAAATTCAGGCAGTGCAGTAGAAGATATGCTTCCGCAGGGTTATGCGTTTTACAGTACAGAAGCTGGATGCTTTCTGAGCAGAGAAGAAGTACTTGCCCATACTACTCTGCAAAAGGTTGAGGTTCGAAATACAGGCATGAGCTGCGAGACACTTCCGCAGATTTCCGGAATTGCAGATCAGACGCTGCAGGAGTATACCTTGATTCAGGGCGTGGTCAGGACAGATACCGGAAATGGAGAAAGTACACTGCTGGAAGGAACCTGGAGTTTTAAGGAGGAAGAAAATCTGGAAGTGATACCGAAAGCTGGAGAAACAATGACATGCGATCTTATTTTTACACCGGAAGATGATAATTATCCTTATTATAAAGTAAAAGGTGTAGAAGTTCATGTTGAGAAAAAGACCCCGCAGCAGGCTGCATTTCATGAATCGGCAAGTTATATTTATATAAAGGGAGTTACTAGTATGTCTGTGGATCTATGGGAAAAACTTCCGGCGGACAAAAAGGGAGATCGTTATTTCTGTTCTGTAACAGGGGATGAGCAGATTTTTAATGCGTATAAGAAGGTTACGCAGACTGGAAAGTTATATTATAGCGTGAACGACTTTACAGACAGGAGCATGATCGGAAAAACGGCTACGCTCCATGTAACGATAGAAATGGAAAATTATACGGATGTTTCTTATGACTTAACGGTCACACTGACAGACCGGAAAAAGGTTGTCCTGAAAGAAGGCAGTGAGGTAAAAGTTTTACAGGATCAGAAGCTTACTTACGGGGGAACATTATCCGATCTGAAACTGAATCTGGAAGGGGAAGAACAGGCAGTCTTTGTTGAGCAGGGAACCGACAAGCAGGTTCAGGGAAGTCTTGTATGGAACTTCCCCACACAAAGACCGGATACATCCGTGACAAGTGCAAAATGGATCTTTACACCGTATGATATAGCGTATGTAGATGCAGTAGGAAGCACAGCGATTACCGTAGAGCCAAAAGAACTGAAAGTCTTAGCGGCAACGGCAGATGATAAAGTATATGACGGAACCGCGGATGTCAGCTTCAGTGATATTGTTCTTGAGGGCATTGAAGAAGGAGATGAAGTTTCGGCAGACATCGGAACGATCCGCGGGACTTTGAAAGATGTAAAAGCGGGAAATTATACTTCGGTAACTTTGCCAGAGCTGAGATTAACCGGAAAAGACAAGGAGAATTATATTCTTGTGCAGCCGACAGATGAAATTCCTCTGACCAAAGCAGTCGATGTGGCAAAAAGCAGTGGACTTCAGATCGAAGAACAGAATAAAAGTTACTTCTATTTAAAGGATCAGGAAGAGCGGATAAATCTCAGGGAAATCCTACCGGTGGACTGCGGGAATGCACAGTATGCTGCACCGGAGATGACCGGAAACATGGAATATATCACAGAACCGAGTATAACAGACGATATATTGTCTTATACAGTGAAGCAGGGGGCACTGGACAGGAAAGGAAAGATCCAGATCAAAGTTACGACTGAGAACTATGAGGACTTTGTGATCACCTTCAATCTGGAATGTAATGACCAGATACCGGTCAGATTACAGGAAGGAACAGAAGTAACCCTGAAAAAAGATAGGCTTACTTACGGTGGTCTTTTGTCAGCACTGGAGTTTTCGGAAGCAGAATTTGTGGACGGAGAAGGAAATACAGTGGAAGGAACGCTTGCGTGGAAAGACGGCACACAAAGACCGGATACATCCGTGACAAGTGCAGAATGGATCTTTACACCGGATGATGCGGTATATGCAAATGCAGAAGGCAGCACAGCGATCAAAGTAAATGCAAAAGAACTTACGGTAACAAAGGCAACCGCCAAAAATAGAAAATATGATGGCACAAATCAGGTTTCCATCACAGAAGTGCTGCTAAACGGTATGCTGGAAGGCGATGAAGTGAGCGTAGATCTGACGGATCTGTATGGAACGTTAAAAGATAAAAAAGCAGGCGAATATACTTCGGTAACATTACCGGTACTGACGCTTGCCGGAAAAGACAAAGCAAATTACAGGCTGCTACAGCCAGTCACAGAAATCCCTCTGACAAAAGCAGTGACGATCGAGACACAGGATACAACGGAAACGCCGGATACAAAGGAAACACCGGAGACACCACAAAAACCGTCAGATCCAGGCACAAAACCGGGAACTTCTGAGCCGATACAGAAGCCAGCAAAAACAGAATATCTGAAAAAAGGAAGAAAGTTCACCGGAGCGGACAATAACCAGTATAAAGTAACCTGTGCGGACGGAAAGACATTTACAGTGGTATATCTGAAACCGAAAAAGGGTGTCAAAGGAACGGTAAACATACCGGACAGCATTACCGTAAACCATGTTACTTATAAAGTCACAGAGATTGCAGCGAATGCATTTAAAAAGAATAAAAAGATCAGAAAAGTAGTCATACCGTCCAGTATAGAGAAGATCGGTAAGCAGGCATTTTATGGCTGCAAGAACCTGAAAAATATCACGTTCAAAACGACAAAGCTGACAAAGAAAAGAGTGGGAAGCAAGGCATTTTCCGGCATCCATGCGAAAGCAGCCATCAAAGTGCCGAAGAAAAAACTCTCTGCTTACAGGAAGATGCTCAAAGCACGCGGAGTCGCGAAAAAAGAAAACGTGCGGGCATCCAGGTGAAAATAGTGCAAAGGACAAAAAATGCCCGGAAAGGATGAAACTATGCAGGGAGCAGAAAATACAGAAAAACAGCAGCTTTCCGCCTCATTGAGAGCACGTATGTGGGAATACCGTATGATCAGTGTGATCGTTTGTGCATTTTCTTTCTGGATCGCATCAAAAGGGAACTGGAATAAGATCCCGGTCAGCATAGCAACGGTTGTCCTGATCCTTGGTATTGCGATCTGGATGCTGGGATCGCCGGATGATTATAACGCTTCAACGGATATCTGCAGCATGATCGCCATGGATTGTCCAAGAAAGATTGAAGAATTTTATGAGGCCTACAAAGATGTCCGAACGCCGCTTGGCTCTGCTTATCTTGTTCAGTTTTACACGATGAAGCAGCCGGCTCTGATGTTCGGACCGGATAAGAACGGAGATTTTCTCTATTTCTGGCTTTCAAAAGACGGGAATATCGGTTATCTTGGCTATTCGTTCATGACCAGCATGATAAAGGGAAAATATAATGATCCGATATTTCCGGCAGAAGAGGATTTTGGCGATAATACAGCAGAATATGTCTGCTATCAGTCGGATGTGCTTCTGATGCAGAAGCAACTGAGGGAGAGCCTGGAGCATTTTGTGAAAACAAAACAGGTTTTGGAAATTCCGCAGTCCCGCCCATCGGAAGTCTATACTTTTACGGAGGATTTTAAACTGACCGGTCAGCATTTTGATCTCTGTGACAACGAAGGAAACCGTGTTTTCGAAATCGAAGGAACGGCTCCGCTGCGCACACTTTCTGTTTATGACAATCAGCATAACGAGATCTTTAAAATGACCAAGAAGATCGTAAGCGTACTGCCGACCTACCAGTTTTATTACCGGGGGGAGCTTTACGGCACGCTGGAGAAGAAATTTGTGCTGGTCAAAGATAAGTTTGAGATGAAGGTCAAAGAAGGAAAACTGGAACTGACGGAATATGCCGGTTCGATCGGCCATAATTTCTGCGTGACCTTAAATGGCAAAACGCTGGGGACGATCCTGGACAACCTGGATCTGAAAATGGAAAATATCGTCTTTGACAATGCAGTGATCATTGCATATGAAGAAAAATATCTTCCGCTGCTTACGGCAATGGCGGTGATGGCAGCACGCGAACTTGCACGGGATCGCAGTTAGGAGGCGTGAATGAAAGAAAAAGCAAAGATAAGAAAAGCGGTGTATATCGCAGTGATGTGGTGCATTCTGGCAAGTGTTCTTTTGGGATGCAGAAAATCTAATGTCGAGTCCTATGCATCTGCAGAGGAAGCAAAGCAGGCAATGAGTCAGTGCCGGACATTTCTGGTAGAAGGAGATCTGGAGGAGGTCAACCAGGAGGGGAATATCCTTGCGGACGGGAAAATAGCCGGGCGGTTAAAAGAAACAGGTATTCTCAATACGAAATGGACGGTATCGGTCGATGGCAAACCCTGGTTCTGGATGAAATTTGTGACTGATGAGCCGATCAATAACATCGATGGCGTAATTGCCGGGACAACCTATGGTTATTATGATGAAAACAATCAGTGCCTTGGCTATGCACAGAAGCGGGTGTTCGAGAACGAAAATCTGGAACGTGAATATTATCTCGTATTTATGGATGCAGACGGAAATCCCAAAGATTATCTGGCAGAAGAACACGGAGAGGAACTTTACGATTACGAGGGCAATCAGATCGGAAGTGGAAAAGCAGAACTCAAGGGTTATATTGGGGAGAAATGCTATTTCGAAATTGATACCGAAACGGGTGTATCTGTGGATGCAGTGGATAAAATGGCAATGTATCTCCAACTGTTTAGTAAATTTAATGAAACGGCAGGAGATTAAATG
>OGGZ01002611.1_pt1 | contig 11967 bp, 9 predicted proteins | sample 1571371 | NCBI WGS metagenome assembly OGGZ01 (sample SAMEA2582025, study PRJEB24529) | metagenome | biome: Human gut stool | place: China | collected 2011
AACTCCTACACCTCTCAGATGGTCCGTACCATTAAGTACTTCGCTGAGAACTGCTAATCACAGCTCTACGCTCAAAAGTGCTTGAGGTGCTGTGCCGAATAACGGCTGATACCGGCTTTGCTGGTGTGAATATGCTGTGATCGGTATGACAACAGGATAATGAGTTTAACACCCTTCCTTTTACGGGTTTCCGTGAGAGGAAGGGTGTTTTTGTGTGTCTGCAGGGAGAAAATCTGCAGAAAGGGTGATTTGCTTCAAGAATTGTGCTATACTAGATCCACAGTGTCCCTGATTCGATGCACTATGCGGATGACAATGCTTTTTTGCAGGTAGCATCGTGCGACGGGGAAAAGCATATACACTATTAAAAGTTCACTTTTGGGAACGAGGTAATCAAGAAATGGGAAAGTACTTTGGAACTGATGGCTTCCGTGGTGAAGCTGGTATTGATCTGACTGCCGACCACGCCTACAAAGTTGGCCGCTTCCTTGGCTGGTATTATAATATGCTCCGCAAGCGCAACGGCAACAGCGAGCCTGCCCGTATCGTTATCGGCAAGGACACCCGCCGCAGCTCCTATATGTTTGAATATAGTCTTGTCGCTGGCCTGACCGCTTCCGGCGCAGACGCCTACCTGCTGCACGTCACTACTACGCCGTCTGTGGCTTACATTGCCCGCGTGGACGATTTCGATTGCGGCATCATGATTTCTGCCAGCCACAACCCCTACTACGATAACGGTATCAAGCTGATCGACTGCTACGGCGAGAAAATGCCTGAAGAGACTCTGCTGCTGGTGGAGGACTACATCGACGGCAAGCTTCATGTGTTTGATAAGGACTGGCCGGAGCTGCCCTTTGCCCATCGCGAGCACATCGGCTGCACGGTGGACTATGTGGCAGGCCGCAACCGTTATATGGGTTATCTGATTTCTCTGGGTATCTACTCCTTCAAGGGGGTCAAGGTCGGTCTGGACTGCGCCAACGGTGCAAGCTGGAATATCGCTAAGAGCGTTTTCGATGCTCTGGGTGCAGATACCTATGTTATCAACAACAAGCCCAATGGCCTGAATATCAACAACAATGCTGGCTCTACCCATATTGAGGGTCTGCAGAAGTTTGTGGTGGAGAACGGTCTGGATGTCGGCTTTGCCTTCGACGGTGACGCAGACCGCTGCCTGTGCGTGGATGAAAAGGGCAATGTTATCACCGGCGACCACATTCTGTATATCTACGGTTGCTATATGAAGGAACGTGGTAAGCTGTTAAATAATACAGTTGTCACTACGGTGATGTCCAACTTTGGTCTTTACAAGGCTTTCGATGAGCAGGGTATCGGTTATGCTAAGACTGCTGTGGGTGACAAGTATGTTTACGAGTACATGGCTAAGAACGGCTGCCGTATCGGCGGCGAGCAGAGCGGTCATATCATCTTCTCTAAGTACGCCAGCACCGGTGACGGCATCCTGACCAGTCTCAAGATGATGGAGGTCATGCTGGCGAAGAAGATGCCTATGAGCAAGCTGGCTGAGCCCCTGAAGATTTACCCGCAGGTTCTGGAGAATGTCCGTGTGACTGACAAGAAAGCCGCACAGAACGACCCGGCGGTGCAGGAGGCCGTCAAGGCCGTTGCAGAAGCACTGGGCGATACCGGCCGTATTCTCGTCCGTGAGTCCGGCACTGAGCCGCTTGTGCGCGTGATGGTGGAAGCCCCCGACCACGACACCTGCCAGAAGTACGTCTCTCAGGTCGTGGAGGTCATCAAGAACAAGGGTTACGCTGTTTAAGACTTATGCCCGTGCGTAAAAATGCACAATGCTATAAAATAAACCTATAAAAGATCAAACCGCGAGGAAGCGCTTTTATGAACGCATCCTCGCGGTTTTTTAATGGCGAAGCGTTTTGCGTCAGACGGGATGCCTGCCCCTGCACGATGGGACGCCATTACCCGCAGAGCATGACCTTGGCGGAGAAAACGCCATCCTGATAGGTGAACGTACTTGCGCCGCCGGTCTTTTCTGCAATATGCTGGACAGACTGGATGCCGATCCCGTTTTCTTTTCGCTTGGACGAGCGGAAAACTCCGCTTTTTTCGTTGACTTCACCGTCAAATGCGTTTTCCACCTCGACCAGAAGCAGCCGCTCGGCATGGACATACGCGGTGATCCTGATCTGCCGCCGGGCGGGTGCGGTGCGCAGGCTGGCTTCGAATGCATTCTCCAGCAGATTGGACAGCACCAGACACGTATCGATCTCGTCCACAGGAAGCGCCTGCGGCAAGTCGAGCTTGGCACGGAAGGGGATACCCTCGCGCTTTGCAAGGGTGCAGTAATAGCCAACGACGCTGTCTGCCGCACGGTTCTCGCAGAAACTCATATCCAGATTCGGGATCCGGGAGACGGTTTTTGCAAGGTAAGCTTTCAGGCCATCCAGATCGCCTGCTTCGGCCAGCGCAGAGATCTGATTCAGCTGGTGGCGCATATCGTGCCGCGCCTGCCGGACTTCTTCAATAGCGGCTTTCAGGCTTTCATAGCGCTGCTGCTGCATGGATAGAAACTGGTTCACCTGCTGCAATCTCGCATTCCTGTTAAGGCTGTTTGCCATCAGCAGGAAGATCGCGTTGAACAGGAACATCAGGAACAAAAGGGCAATGCTCATAACAATGTAGACCTGCAGCACCCGCCCTGTCCGAAGCGTTATCTGGTAGCGCGGGATCATAAAAAGATTCAGCAGGATGAACACCAGCGGCAGCACCCAGAACACGTACCACGTCTGCGCAAAGTTTTCATCCTCGACCATGGTGCGCACTGCGTGGGTGGCGGGATAATACGCCGCTGCTGCGGTCAGCCAGCAGACCATATTATAAAAAATGCAGGCACTAAAGCAGAACCACGGCTTGTCCGACGGCAGCTGCAGCAGGATCGTGATCGCCGCGCCGACGGCACGGGACAGACTGTTCAGGCACGCAAACACCGCGCAGACCGCCAGCGCGATCGTCCCGGATTTCCAGAGAGAGATCCGCAGCGTTTTGAGATACAGAAAAATTGCCGCAAGCGTGATGAGCAGCAGGGGGAACGCGGTGGAGAGACAGAAATGATAGCAGAGCAGTCCGCCGCCAAGGCAAAGCCCGAGCAGCAGCGGCACCGCCCATGCGGCAAGCCTTGCGGGAGACTGCTTCAGATAGGAGCGCACCGGAAAATACGCGAGCAGCAGGCCGGGAAACACAACGGTAAGCTCCAGGAGCGGGCGCAGAATGTCCTTCAACCCACACGCCCCCTTTGCAGCAGAAATTCCATAAACGCCTGCCGGGCTGCTTTCAAAAGCTCCTGACTGACATAGACACGGCTGCCGTCCGTCATGCAGAAGGCGGCATCCTGAAAATCGGCAGCATTCTCCATATTGATGATCGCGCCGCGGCCGCAGACGAAAAAGCGCGGGTCTTTTTTGAGCGGCTCTGTGAATGCCTTGAAGCTTTGGCGTGTGGCAAGCGTTTTGCCGGCAGTGGTGCGGATGTTGATCATGTGGGCGAAATGCTCGGCAGATATGATGTCCCGATAGTGCAAACGGATGTCGCTGCCATCCACCTTCACCGTCAGGATCGGCTCCGGGCGCGGGAGTTTTGAGAGCATTTCATCCAGCAGACCGGAAAGCTCGGTTTCGGAAAATGGCTTGACCAGATAATGAAATGCCCGCACCTGAAAGCCCTCAAGCGCATGGTCTGTCGAGGTGGTGGTAAAAACCAGAAGGCAGTCCGTATCTGTTTTCCGAAGCTCCCTTGCCGCGTCCATGCCGCTTAAGCCTTCCATGTAAATATCCAGAAATGCGGCGGTAAAGCGCCGCTCTTTTTCTGCCGCCAGAAAAGCTTCGCCGCTGTCAAATTCTAAAAGCTCTGCTTCTGTGCCGCGCTGGCGCAGCTGCCGCGCTAAGCGCTCCTTCAGCAGCGTGCGCTCGGGTTCAAGGTCGTCAACGATCGCAAATCTCATGCTGTACCAAGAAGCCATTGTTATAGCTTCCAACCTCCTTTATAAACTCTTTCATCCTGATTATAGCACAGTTGCCCGGTTCTGTCGCAGCAGAAAACGGGATTTCGTGACGGAAACAGTGCTTTCGTGCCAGATACCTTGAAAAGGCCGCGCCTGTCCGTATACTGGAGACAGAAGCCCCCAATAAGGGAAGAAGAGAAAGGAGGAAAGCTGTGTACCGAATCGCCGTGCTGACAAACAGCAGGGCGCAGGAAGCTTTTTTAGCAGAGCAGATCTTGCAGTTCTGCGCCGAGCATTGTTTGTTTCCCCAAATGGACTGTTACCACGATCAGGAAAGTTTTTTTGAAACCGCACGCAGCGAGCCGCTGACAAACGCCGTGATCGCCCTGCCGGGTGTCGACGGCTTGAATGCAGTAGAGCATCTGCGCGCGCTTTGTCCCCAAACACGTGTTATCTGGTGCAGCGATCTGGATTTTTCGCTCCATGCCTTCCGGCTGCGTGCAGACTATTTTCTGCTGGAGCCGGTGACCGAAGCCGCCTTGCGGCAGGGTTTTTGCATCTGGCTGGATCAAAAAAATCCGGCAGAGCAGCGCCGACCTGACCGCAACGAATACAACAAGGAGAACGGTTTATGAAAAAGAAAAGAATCATCCATTCTGCGTTAAGCTTGTCGCTGACCGCAGCATTGTGCCTGTCCATGGCCGCCTGCGGCGGTACGCAGACGCCCGCAGACAGCGGCGCAGCTTCGCAGCCCGCGGCACCGTCCGCTGCGGTGCAGCCCTCTTCTGCACAGACGACCTCTGCGGCGCTGCCGGTAAAGGTATTGAACCCCAAGCAGGTGGAGGAAAACCCCTATATGGCCAAGAGCGATGCAAACATTCATCACGACGGCTATAACACCGACTCGACGGATGAGATCCTGCCGCTGGGCATTTATCCCGAGATCAACGTTTCCTACGAGACAACGAATGCAAATGCTTCTCCCGCCATCTATTTTGACAGCTACGGCCATGCTGTTGTGCCGCTGCTGGGCGGCATTGCCATCCGCGACCTGAACGCCGAGGAGACAAAGACGCTCGGCTATTTCTCCCCGAAGAAGCATGACGGCGGCGGGTACGTCATCCAAAGCTCCTATACCTTCATGGACGCGTCCAACCGCATCGTCTGCCCCACGAGCAACAACCATGTGCTGATGCTCCGCGCAACGGACGAAAACGGCAATGTGCTGCCGGAATTTGAAAAGGTGCTGGACATTGATATCAAGGCGGCTGCCGAGGCTGCACTTGGAAAAGAACTGACGCAGAATCTTCTGTCCGTGGTCTTTGACTATGACGGAAACCTCTGGTTTGCAACGGGCGGCTTCCGCATTTACCCGCAGCGCCAGCAGCAGGGCGTCATCGGCTATATTGCCCGTTCTGCCATTGACGCCATCCTGAACGGTGAGCAGGCAGACCTTTCAAAGGCTGTCTTTGTCCACGAGCTGACCCCCGGCGAGGGTGCCGAGAACGGCATCGCCGCCTCCAAGGACGGTGCGGTGATCCTGACCAACCAGAACTGCTATCTTCTGCGCGCAGAAGAAGGCGTAGACGTTGTGTGGTGCACGCCCTATGAGAGCGCAGGCGCAAAGGTGAGCGGCGAAGGCGATAAGACCACCGGCGGCGGTCTTGCATGGGGCGGCGGCTGCTCGCCCACGCTGACACCGGATCTTGTGCTGTTTACCGACAATCAGGATACCGTAAACCTTCTTGCGCTCGATATGAAGACCGGCGAGGTCGTGGCAAGCGCCCCGGTGCTGGATGACCTGCCCGAGGGCTATCAGGTGGCCGTTGATAACTCTGCCATCGTCTATGATGACGGCAATGGCACCGTCAGCACCATCGTCTGCAACTGGTTCGGCGCGGGCAATGCAGGTCTGGCGGATCCCAACAACGACTCCTCTATCCAGAGTTACGCCAATATTTACGATCAGAACTGGCTCATGAAGGGCAACGTCATGATCGCCCCGGGCATTGAGCGCATGGACACCGTAAAGACCGCAAACGGCTACGAGATGAAGAGCATCTGGAGCCGGAACGACCTGAGCGATACTTCCATCCTGAAGCTTTCCACCGCAACGGGCTATATCTACGGCTATGTGCAGGATGTGACCACCGGGATGTGGCAGTACATCATTCTGGACTTTGAAACCGGCGAGACTGTTTTCACGATGGATGTTTCCAACAAGTACGGCTACAACAACATGGCCATTGGAATGTATGCCGGCAACAGCGGCAACGCGCTCTACTGCCCGACAGGCTATCTGGAGCTGCTTCGTCTGCAGGACCGTTTCGTTTATCTGCCCGAAATGCCCTACCGCAAGGTCGATCTTGATCAGGCTGCAAGAAATGTCCTCTCGCAGGAGCAGTTTGCGCAGGACGGCGGCGAAGGCACCGTTGCAAGCTGGCGCAATACGGCGACAGTCCGCAACGTACATCCCAACACCACGGTGGCTTTCCGTATGAACAACCTGTCCGGCAGCACCTCCGGTCTGACCCTCTATGCCTATGGCGCGGACGGCAGGCTGGCAAAGGTCGATTCTGCACTGTGGTCGATCACAGACGAGGACGGCAATGCTGTGACGGAGCTTACCGCCGGTACGCTTTATGAGCTGCGTGTGACTGTTGCCGACGGCGGCGCTCTTGACCTGAGCGAGACGGAAAAGGAAATCAAACTCTCCGTTGTGCTTGGAAAATAAATCCGCTTTGGGCGGCTGAAAAGCATTACACAAACCCCGGAACCTTTTTCGGAGCCGTTATGGCTCAAAAAGGGCTCCGGGGTCCTGTTTTTGCGCGGGAGTGTCTCGTTAAATAATCTACTAGCGGGAAAAACCTTGTATCCAACAAAACCCTGTGGTATCCTGAAACAGGAAAGCAAAAAGCAGTGGGCGTGATCGTGGCGCTGTTGGTCAATTATTTCCTGCCGCGGGAGCGGGTGGTGGCCTGCTGGGAAAAGGTCAAGGGACTCTTCCGCCCGCTCGAGCACTCCTGATGGAACACCCCGCGCTGCGGCGGTGTTTTTACAAAATAGCAAAAGGCTGCTGTACAGTGAGATCCTGTGCGGCAGCCTTTTTTCAGGTCTGCTTCCGGTCTGTTACAGCGGTTTACTTTTGGCAGGAGAAATGCTATGATACATCTTAGAAAAAAGCAAGGAGGAACTACGATGGGCATCTCGGGAAATGAATGGGGTTTTCAGGTGGGCAAGCTGCCCAAAGGTGCGCTGGATAAGATCAGCGATGTGCCGGGCGTGACGGTGGGGCACTGCACGCTGGCAGATGGTGTGGTGCAGACCGGCGTAACGGCGCTGCTGCCGCACCCGGGAGATATTTTCCACGAAAAGGTGCTGGCGGCCAGCCATGTTATCAACGGCTTTGGCAAGACCACCGGCCTTGTGCAGATCGACGAGCTTGGCACGCTGGAAACGCCTATTCTGTTTACCAACACCCTCAGTGTGGGCACAGCGCAGACCGCGCTGGTGAAGTATATGCTGGAAAAGAACCCCGATATCTGCGAGACCACCGGCAGCGTGAACCCGGTGGTCTGCGAGTGCAACGACTGCGGCCTGAACGACATCCGGGGACTTCATGTCACCGAACAGCACGTCTTTGCTGCGCTGGCGGACTGCAAGGCAGACTTTGCCGAGGGTGCTGTAGGCGCAGGGCGGGGAATGCGCTGTCACGGGCTCAAGGGCGGCATCGGCTCTGCCTCCCGGGTGGTGGAGCTGGACTGCAAGCAGTACACCATCGGTGCACTGGTGCTCTCCAACCACGCGCTGTTTGACGACCTCATCGTGGCGGGCAAGCCCATCCATACGCTGCTGGACGACAGCATCCCGCCCCACGAGGACAAGGGCTCCATCATCACGGTGCTGGCTACGGATATCCCCCTGAGCGAGCGGCAGCTGCGGCGGTTGTGCCGCCGGGCGCTGGTGGGGCTTTCCCGCACCGGCTCCTACTGCGGCAACGGCAGCGGCGAGATCGTTATCGCCTTTACCACTGCCAACCGGGTGCCGCACTATTCGGACAAGGCGCTGCTGCCCATGACCATGCTGCACGATGATGCCATCAACCCCTTGTTCCGGGCGGTGGCAGAGTGCGTGGAGGAAAGCGTTCTCAGCAGTCTGCTCCATGCCGAGACCGTCACCGGCAGCCATGGCAGGACCTTCCGCAGTCTGACGGAGCTGCTGAGACGGGACGTCTGACGCACCGAAATAAAAAAGCTGCTGCCCCAGCAAAAATGCCCCGGATGCCTTGACAGATGCAGCCGCAGGGCGTATTATTTGGGCGGGAAGGCCGCTGGATGGCGGCTTTTCTCAGAAACAAAAGTTAGCTAATTCTAACTATTGCTTCTGCCCTGCACAGAGGATGTGAAGGAAAAACGATGATCGTCATAAGAAACTGAAAGAAGGTACAAAAATGTTCCAGACAACCGTAGAAGTGGACGGCATGGCCTGTTCCATGTGCGAAGCGCATATCAATGACACGATCCGCAGTGAGTTCCCGGTGGAAAAGGTCTCGTCCTCGCATTCTAAGGGCAGGACCGTGATCCTTTCCAAGGAGCCGCTGGACGAAAAGGCACTCCGCGCCGCCATTGAGGGCACCGGATACCAGGTGGGCGAGATCTGCCGTGAGCCCTACGAAAAGAAGGGATGGTTCGCCTTCTTAAAAAAGTGATAGTTTACGCCTGCACCCCTGCGGGGCAAAAGCAACGGTCTGGCTGCCGGTCTGCCGGTGGAAGCCATCATCCTGCTTTCTCCCATCTCCAGCATCGTGGATATGGCGCGTACCGCTACGAACGTTGTGGGTGCGGCTACCGCCACCACCCTTGTGGCCGCTACCGAAGAGCAGCTGGACACTGCCGTTTACAATGGCACGATGGAGACGCTCGCGGCAGAAGCCTGAGAGTGACATCAAAAAACTGTTTTCCATAAAAATACAATTTAAAAAGAGAAATCAAGAAAAGCACTGGTTTGCACATGAAAAAGCGAATCGGTGCTTTTTCTTAATAAAAGAAAGAAATAAGATGAAAATATACAGACAGAATTGAATTAAAAAGGATTTTCAATTGAAACGCTCTTTACATGAAATGTGCTCAAGAGTGAAAATTATACAAAAACCAAGAAAAACTTCCGGCAAAATGTTGGATAAACCGCAGAAATGTGCATTTGACGAGGACAAATTTTCAAAAAACTCTTTTCTTTCGGAAAACACGGATGTATAATGCATCCATAGCACAAGGGCGTGCAAAGTTCCAGAAGGAGGAACGGACATCCCTTGTGTATTTTCAGAACGCAACGCTTTAGCAGAGTATAAAGCTAAAGCAGTGAAGAGAGGGGAAACATCTATGAGATTTGATCGTCGTATTTCGCGCCGCAGCTTCCTGGCAGCTGCCGGTGTTACCTCCGCAGCACTGGCTCTGACAGCCTGCGGCGGCTCTTCCAGCTCCGTGGCGGCTTCTTCCGCTTCCGGCACTGCTTCCTCTGCAGCTGGCACTGCACAGGGCGGCACCCTGAACATTATGCTGGAGACCGAGGTTCAGTCGCTGGACCCGCAGATCGCCACCGACGGCACCTCCTTTGAGGTCATCGCCGATTACACCGACGGCCTGATGCAGATGGATGCCGACGGCGCAGCAGTTCCCGCTATTGCAGAGACTTATGAGATCAGCGAGGACGGCAAGACCTATACCTTCCACCTGCGGGATGTCAAGTGGTCCAACGGCGATGCCGTTACCGCTGCCGATTTCGTGTTTGGCTGGCAGCGTGCCGTAGACCCCGCCAACGCTTCCGAGTATTCCTATATGCTTTCTGATATCGGTCAGGTGGTCAACGCTGCCGAGATCATTGCCGGCGAAAAGCCTGTCACCGATCTGGGCGTCACCGCAGTGGACGACAAGACGCTGGAGGTCCAGCTGAATGTTCCTGTCAGCTACTTTTTGAGCCTGATGTATTTCCCCACCTTCTATCCGGTCAACGAGGCTTTCTTCAACACCTGCAAGGATACCTTCGGCACCAGCCCCGACACGGTGCTGTCCAACGGCGCTTTCAAGCTGACGGATTACCAGCCGGCTGCTACTGCCTTTACGCTGGAAAAGAACCCCGATTACTACGATGCTGCTAAGGTCGCACTGGACGGTCTGGCCTATCAGGTCATCAAGGACAGCCAGCAGGCACTGATGAGCTACCAGACCGGTGCTCTGGATATGACCCTGCTGAACGGCGAGCAGGTGGATCAGGTCAAGGATGACCCCGAATTTACCAGCGTGGGCGCCGGTTACCTGTGGTACATCAGCCCCAACATCGACGGTGTGCCGGAGCTTGCCAACGAGAACCTGCGCAAGGCCATCACCTTTGCACTGGATCGTGACGCCATTACTGGGGACGTGCTGAAGGATGGCTCTGCACCCTGCTACACCGCGGTTCCGCCGCAGTTTGCCACCGGCCCCGACGGCAGCGATTTCAGCGCCGACCAGACCAAGTTTGCAGAGTTCTGCGCTTATGATGCCGACAAGGCCAAGGAGTACTACGAGCAGGCCAAGAGCGAGCTGGGCAAGGACTCCTTCACCTTCAACATGGTGGTGGATGCCGACGACGCACCCCAGAAGGTGGCACAGGTCGTCAAGGAGCAGCTGGAGACCACGCTGGCAGGCTTTACCCTGAACCTGACCGTGGAGCCCAAGAAGCAGCGCGTGCAGGATATGCAGGACGGCAACTTTGAGATCGGCCTGACCCGCTGGGGCCCCGACTACGCCGACCCCATGACCTATCTGGGTATGTGGGTGACCGGCAATTCCAACAACTACGGTCTGTGGAGCGATGCCGACTACGATGCCATCATTGACGAGTGCACCACCGGTGATCTGTGCACCGACCCCGAGGGCCGCTGGGCTGCTTTGTACGAGGCAGAGCAGATCATTCTGGAGCAGGCAGTCATCTTCCCGCTGTACGGCCAGTGCAACGCCGAGATGGTCTCTTCTGCTGTTACCGGTGTGGAGTTCCACCCTGTGGCACTGAACCGCGTGTACAAGAACGCCGCTAAGAGCGTGTAAAACAAAAGCATACTGAATAAGGCCGCACAGTGGCCCGCAAAAAGCCACTGTGCGCCTTTTTGCCATTTGACCTGTACGCGGCAGGCGAACGATTGACCGCGAAAAACGCTTTGGACAAAGGGGGTCCACCCGACGTGAAAAAGTACACACTCAAGCGAATCCTGACCTCGCTGTTCACGCTGCTGGCAATCCTGCTGGTGCTGTTCATCCTGATGCAGCTGATGCCCGGCTCGCCCTTCAATGATGAAAAGCTGACGCCCGATATGCGGGCAGCCCTATATGCAAAGTACGGCCTTGACCAGCCCATCTATATCCAGTTCTTCCGCTATGTGGGCAATATGCTCCGGGGCGATCTGGGTGTCAGCTACAATATCTCCAAAAATACGCCCATCTCCCAGCTCATCCAGTCCCGTCTGCCCATCTCCATTCAGGTGGGCGGCATGGCGGTCACGCTGGGTGCCATCGTAGGTCTGGTGCTGGGCATCCTCGCCGCCTTAAAGCGGGATACCGTGGTGGACACCATTGCTACCATCATCTCGGTCATCGGCGTATCGGTGCCGTCCTATGTGTTCGCACTGGCGCTGAGCTACACCTTCGGCTTCAAATTCCGCTGGTTCCCCATGCTGTTTTCCGCCAAGGACATCTTTGGCTCCAGCGTGCTGCCCAGCATTTCGCTTTCCATGTTTACCATGGCATCCATTGCCCGCTTTACCCGCAGTGAGATGATCGAGGTGCTGGATTCCGATTATATGCTGCTGGCTGAGAGCAAGGGCATCTCCGGCCCGGCGCTGATCTTCCGCCACGCGTTGCGCAACGCCCTGATTCCCATCATTACGGTGCTGGCACCGCTGATCGTGGATCTGATGACCGGCTCGCTGGTGGTGGAAAAGATCTTCGCCATTC
>OGGZ01002632.1_pt1 | contig 11901 bp, 8 predicted proteins | sample 1571371 | NCBI WGS metagenome assembly OGGZ01 (sample SAMEA2582025, study PRJEB24529) | metagenome | biome: Human gut stool | place: China | collected 2011
AGTTGATCTTTCTTACGATCTCTGCTCCCTGTTCCGTATCCGTGATCGCCATTCCTGCATCCGCCCCGTGATTATGGAGTGGTTCCAGTAAGAGTGTCACCCGTTCCTTTTCCAGGATCGGCGCTATCATTTCCAGCGTCTTTTCGATATTCGAGACTTCTTCCTGCCAGCTGTATACGGATCTGAGATCTGAACTTTTTCCATTTTCGAAATGATTGGAAAAGGCGATCAGCGAATCACATTCCAGATAATGCGCCGCATCGATCGATCTTTTTACCCACTCAACATATTCCCCGCTTTTTCTTCCGTCACAGAGCGACTCATTCTGCTGCCCGCTGAAGGCAGTTACTTTCACGCCCTGATCCAGGCAGATTTCCCGGATCCGGCTGATATCACGGTCCGCCCAGCTCCAGAATTCAATTCCGGTGATCCCGGCTTTCCGTACCAGCGGTATTTTTTCATAAATGTCTTTTCCAGGGAAAAGCGGTTCTATATTTGCCGCATATGTGATCATCGTACTCCCCTTTCTGTGTTTGTTTTTATCCGGTCACGCACAGTACCTTATTCTCCGAATACCGCACGATAGTCCTTTTGGAATTTAATGATGCCGGCGTCTGTCAGCGGATGTACCAGCATCTGCTTTAAGACTCCATACGGAATGGTTGCGATATCCGCTCCTGCCAGTGCACACTCCGTTACATGGATCGGGTTGCGGATGCTGGCTGCAATGATCTTCGTGTGAATATTTTCATAATTTGAAAAAATTGCAGCAATCTCACGGATCAGAGCGCTTCCGTCCACCGAGATATCGTCGAGACGCCCAAGGAATGGAGAGATGTAGGAGGCTCCCGCTTTTGCCGCAAGAAGTGCTTGATTTGCAGTAAATACAAGAGTTACATTTGTCCGGATTCCTTCTGCTGCCAGAACCTTTACAGCTTTCAGTCCCTCTCCTGTCATCGGGATCTTCACTACCATATTCGGATGGATCGCTGCGATCGCACGTCCTTCTTTTACCATTTCGTCTGCCTGCGTGGTCGTCGCTTTTACTTCACCGCTGATCGGTCCATCTACGATTGATGTGATTTCCCGGATCACTTCATTAAAATCCCGTCCTTCTTTTGCGATCAGAGACGGGTTTGTCGTAACTCCGCAGATCACACCCATGTCATTCGCATCCCGTATTTCTTCCACTTTCGCTGTATCAATAAATAAATCCATGTTTCATCACACCTCTCATGCTTTTAATTCTCTGCCGCTTCGACATTTTTTGTCATTCCAAGGCGCCAGCGTCCTTCTGCCAGTTCTTTTTCCACATGTCCATACTCTTTATCCAAGTGGTAGAAAATCAGTAAAACTGCGATTCCACCCCATGCGATAAACGGAACCATCAGATAAAGTTTCTCGATCGCCGCTACTGCAGTTGCCGGAACAGTTGCTGCCAGTCCGTCAAACCCTGCATGATCCATAACAAATCCACAAACTGCATTTGTCAGGCCGCCGCCCAGTTTATATCCGACTGCTGAAGCACAGTAGCAAAGACCTTCATTTCGAATTCCTGTATACCAGTGTCCATATTCAACCGTATCGGCCAGAAGCCCGTAGACGAGTGCTCCCACGGTTCCGCCTCCAAGACCACGCACGATCAGTCCGACTGTCAGGAATGTCAGGTCATGTGGATTGGCAGCCATCAAAAATGCTCCTGCCAGAAAAAGCACGCTGCCTGCGATCGAACAGTTTCTCTTTCCAAGTTTCTTAACAAACGGTGCTACCAGAACTACCGACAGGATCAACGGGATCTTCTCAGCCAGTGTCAGAAGCGTTACCCGCTCATTGTTTCCAAGTGCATACTGTGCATAGTAAGATACCATCATGCCATTCAGGGAGAAATACATTCCCCAGAGGATAAATACGCCTGCGATGATCAGCCAGTAGCGGTTTTTAAATAATGCTCCGATACTCTTTCCGATCGGAACTGCGGTGTCAGCCACTGCGGTCGGATCTTCCGATACCTGTTCTTTACAAATTAAGAAGGAGATCAGTAAAAGGATCATGGAAATAACTGCATAACCGATCGAAATTGTGATCCATGCTTTCTGGTCTCCTCCCAGATGGTTCGCCATCGGAAGCGTAAATGCGGTGACTACAACTGCTCCGATCGGTGCGATACACATCCGGTACATGTTCAGTACGGTCCGTTCATTCTGGCTTGTTGTCATCAGAACAGCCATTGCTCCATATGGGAGGTTCAATGCCGTATAGACGATCGTCACAGCGAAATTATTTGTAATAAATACGTAAATTGCCTGTACCATCACACTGGCATTCGCCGGGACCATGAACATAAGCACTGCCGCTGCACCAAACGGAATGATCATTCGGAGGACCCATACTCTCGCTTTTCCGTACTTTGATTTTGTGCGATCAACGATTATACCCATAATCGCGTCACTCACTCCATCAAACATTCTCGAAAGAAGAAGGATCGTTCCGACGATCGCTGCCGACATTCCAACAACATTGGTATAGAAGTAAGATGCCATATTTGCTGTTGCCGCGAAAAGAATGTTGCATGCCAAATCTCCAAATGAATACGATAACCTGGTTTTAAACGATAATTTTTTCTCCTCCAAATTAAAATCTCCTTTCTTTTTCCGAACCTCCCCATGATTCGGTTTATAGAAAGATCGTCCCATCAAAATAGCAAAATAGTCCCAGCGTATAGCAAAATCATATCTTGAACTCTTCATATGGATCTGGCGTTCCTTTTTGCTTTTCAACCGCTTCCTATTTATTTTTATCCAGTTACATATGCAGTTCTTTGATTTTTGTCTGCTTTTTGCATAAATTTTCGACTTTTTCCCGAGACTATATTGACATTTCCTACACATCATGACTATACTGATGTAAGAAATGTTCTCTGTTTCTGACATTATCTTACCTTAACCGTCTGTTGTTCCGCAATCTCAATCATCCCGTGTTTTGGTAATATAGTTCCATATATGATTTTTAATCCCAACGATATCAAAACTGACATCCGCCGAAAGGAGTTTTTATTTATGATCAATCAGGAGGTTATTGTAAATCAGCAGCTTCAGGAACGCATCCACTATGAAAATCCGGAATTTCCTCTCGCACGTTTCATCGATCAGATGGACTACTTTGCAGATGGAGAATTTCTCTGTCACTGGCATCCGGAGTTTGAGCTGGCTGTCATCTTAAACGGCAGCATTGAATATCAGATCGATCAGCAGATTTTCCAATTAAAACAGGGAGACGGGATCTTTATTACTTCTCAGGCCCTCCATTCTGCGCGGCAGGTTCAGCCTGGCTCGGTCATCTTTAATATCGAATTTCCTCCCTCTCTGTTTCACACGGTCGGAACATCGTTTTTATACCAGAATTATTTTAATCCGACCTTCCTGCGGAAAATGGGCAGTGTAGCCATTTCCGCGGAACAGGAAGAGGGAAAAGAAATCCTTGACCGCCTTCTGCATATTCACGACTCTTCTCCTAATAAATACGCATATGAACTCCTGTGTATGGAAGATATTTTACATATATGGCGAAATCTCCTGGGACTCTTTCAGCACTCTGCGCCTGCTTTCACAGACAATGACGGATTCATCCGTGAACATCGAATGCGTAAAATGGTCAGCTACATCCAGTCTCATTTTGAGCAGCCTCTGACCATCGAAGATATCGCAAATGCCGCCAGTATCAGCCGCAGTGAATGCTTTCGATGTTTCTCAGATTTCTGTCAGGTTTCACCGATTGAATATCTAAACCGTTACCGTCTGCAGGATGCAGCACAAAAGCTTGCTTCTACTTCCACCAGCATCTCCGATATCTCATTCCAATGTGGTTTCAGCAGTATCAGCTATTTTGGAAAAGCATTCCGGAAAATGTACAATCTATCTCCTTCGGAATATCGGCAGAAGAAAAGACCGCATTCTTTTTGATCATTCAAAAGGCTGCACCGGAAGATGACCTGGTGCAGCCTTTTCTCTGTTTCTTGACATTGTTCTTCCGTCCTCTTATACTGAAGCTGTAAATATAACTTTTCAGTTAAAAAAGCTTATATTCTCTGATCCTGTCTGCTTTTTCAGACAGTTTTGACTCTGTTTTATCATACAAAAGGAGGAATATCCATGGACATTCAGACCTATCTCGATACACTGAAATCATATGAGCCTTCCATGATCCGGACGCGCCGCGATCTTCACAGACACGCGGAGACCGGCTGGCTCGAATACCGCACCACCGCGCTTCTTATTAAGAAGTTAAAGGAACACGGGATCCCGGTGAAATACGGAAAAGAGATCATCAACAAGGATTATCTCTGGGCTTACCCGTCTGAAAGCGTTCGGAAAAGCGCCATCGGCCGGGCGCTTGCAGAGGGCGCCGACCCGGAAATCATCGAAAAAATGGACGGTTTCACCGGTCTCTGCGCCGTGATCGAGACCGGAACGCCGGGACCTGTCCTCGCACTCCGCTTTGATATCGACTGCAACGATGTCACCGAGAGCACCGATGCGGACCGCCAGCCTGTGAAAGACGGATTCTGCTCGATCCATGACGGCTCCATGCATGCGTGCGGTCATGATGGACACGCATCCCTGGGACTCCACACCTGTATCGCGTTGAATGAGATCAAAAATGATCTTTGCGGGACCATCAAAGTCATCTTCCAGCCCGCCGAGGAAGGAGTCCGCGGCGCACAGTCGATCGCGGAAGGCGGGATCCTCGATGATGTGGACTATCTTCTCACCGGACACCTCGGGATGGGATGGAATACCGGTTCCCTCGTCGCCCTCTCAAAAGGATTTCTCTCCACAACGAAGGTCGATGCCGAATTTAAGGGAGTCTCCGCTCATGCCGGAATGTCCCCGCAGGACGGAAAAAATGCAATCCTTGCGGCATGCTCGGCAACTCTCGCCATGCACACCGCCTGCCAGGACTCCAGAGGCGCATCCCGGATCAACGTCGGAACGATCCAGGGCGGAAGCGGACGGAATGTGGTCCCGGCGGACGCCATGATCCGCTTTGAGACACGCGGGGAGACCGCCGATATTCAGGAGCTTGTCCTGAAAAAGGCGATGAGCGCGGTAAACGGGGCCGCTGAAATGTTCGACTGCTCCGTGGATACAAAGATCATGGGCAGCGCTTCAAGTGCCGACAGCAGTGCAGAGCTGGAACCGTTCATCAGGGCCGGAGCCGCGAGAGTCCCGGAGCTCACCAATTATGTAAAGGAAGCCGCTTTCTCCGGGTCTGAGGATGCCACCTACCTGATGGCAAAAGTCCAGTCCCACGGCGGAAAGGCTGCTTATATGTGCATCGGCTCCAATATTGCTGCTCCGCACCACAATGATCATTTTAATTTTGATGAGTCGTCCCTGCTCACGGGGCTGCGGCTTTATGTCTCCACCGTGTGGGAGATCATGCACAGATAGAAGAAGGCAGCACAGACTCCTCTCCATTTCAGTTAGTGAAAGCCAACAACTTTCTTTCAGAACATTGCGCTCTGCGCTCCGTTTCGATCGGCGCACCCCATTGTCTTCCAGACATATGCGCCTTCGAGGAGTGTTTATCTCAGCCGGAGATTGGACGCAGCTGAGACAAATTGGTGTTACCTAACATCCAAAAGATGTGGGGGTTTTATCTGACTGAGACAAATTTTGATCAAAAAAAGCCATGGAATCGTACATGATACGCATTCCATGGCTTTTCTTATACTTCTTTATAACAACTGTTCAGTTCCTGTGATCTTGCGATCCGCACAGGAAACTTTCGGACTTTCCGCAGCTGCTCCATCTGTTATAACAAGCCTGTCATCCAGCCGAAAATTATACGTTAAAGCGGAAGAGAACAACATCTCCGTCCTTCATCACGTAGTCCTTACCTTCCATGCGGACAAGTCCTTTTTCCTTCGCTCCGTTGTAGGAACCGCAGTCTAAGAGATCCTGATAGTTGACTACCTCGGCTTTGATGAAACCGCGCTCAAAATCAGAGTGGATCTTTCCAGCTGCCTGCGGAGCTTTGGTGCCGACCTTGATGGTCCATGCACGTGTCTCCTTCTCTCCTGCTGTCAGGTAGCTGATAAGACCGAGGAGACGGTAGCTTGCCGCGATCAGCTTGTCAAGTCCGGACTCCTTTAAACCAAGGTCATCTAAGAACATCTTTTTCTCATCGTCATCTAACTCGGAGATCTCCTCCTCGATCTGCGCGCACACAACAAACACTTCGCTGTCGTTCTCAGAAGCGAACTTGCGGACAGCCTGTACATGCGGATTGGAAGCGCCGTCATCGGCAAGATCATCCTCACCGACGTTCGCAGCGAAGATCACCGGTTTCCAGGTAAGGAGATCTAAGGAAGCAACAAATGCCTGCTCCTCATCATCCTCACACTCAAAGCTCTTTGCAAGCTTGCCGTTCTCGAGGTGTTCCTTCACAGCCTTTAAGATATTTAATTCCTTCGCAAGTGCCTTGTTGGAAGCTGCGCCCTTGCCCATCTTCGCGATCCGGCGGTCGATGACCTCGATATCGGAGAAGATCAGCTCTAAGTTGATAGTCTCGATGTCGCGGAGCGGATCAACGCTTCCGTCTACATGGATAACGTTCGGGTCCTCGAAGCAGCGGACAACGTGAACGATAGCATCTACCTCACGGATATTCGCGAGGAACTGGTTTCCAAGTCCCTCACCTTTGGATGCACCCTTTACGAGACCTGCGATATCTACGAACTCGATCACAGCCGGTGTGATCTTCTCGGAGTTGTAAAGATCCGATAAGAGCTTCAAGCGGAAATCCGGTACCGGAACAACGCCCACGTTCGGGTCGATGGTACAGAACGGATAGTTTGCGGATTCAGCGCCCGCCTTTGTCAAAGAGTTGAATAATGTACTTTTACCTACGTTCGGCAGGCCGACAATGCCAAGTTTCATGGTAATTTTCCTTTCTAAACCTTTATACGCAAAAATATGGTTTTTACATAATTTAATGTGATCCCATACGACCACAAGTGTATTTAGCATAGCACAAAACATGCGGAAAAGGAAGGGAATTTCCGCAAAAAAGGAGACAAAAAGAGTTCATCCGGGCACTTTTTTTGTGACAGGATATATCTTTTTGACTCCATCAATGCTTTTTATCTTTGTCTCCGAATCAGTTTTCCTGTCAGAAACATATCTCCATTTTCCGTTGCTCTGTTGATGAACCCAGCCTGGAAACACTATTTTGCTCCCGGCTTAGTCGTCTAAGTCTTCCTCGCTTACGATCTCATCGTACTCCGCTGTATCAAGGAACTCGTCGAAGGCGTCCGCAACGATCTCGTACTCCTCGTCGCTCTCGATATTCTGGATATCCGGGTTGCCATCTGCGTCCTCTGTATAGCGGTATAAGTAGACCTCTCCGTCCTCAGCCTCATTGCCGTCTAACGGGAGAAGCGCAATATATTCCTTATCAGCCGCCTCGAAGATCGTAAGAACCACGCACTCTAAATCTGTTCCATCATCCAGTGTCAGAGTGACAGTCATCTCCTCGTCGTTTGCTGCGTCCTGGTTCATGTTTTTTTCCTTTGCCATAACCTTAATTTCCCTCTCATTTCCGGCAGTGTGCCGTTAATTGACAGCCGTTTTTTCTGCGGCCGCTGTTTTTTATAGAATACCAGTAAATATCCATAAAATCAATAGAAAGAATTGCCTAAATCCACTACCACCGTTACAATACACGGGCACTCCATGCCCGCGCACTGTAACTGGATTTTGCCGATGCTTCGCATTCCGAATCGGCAAAATCCGCGGTCATAACGGTATCATACGGAATTTTCAGTTCAGAAAATTCCTACCCATGAAAAGTAACCTACCACCACTGTATTGTACGGAATCTCCAGTCCGGAAAATTCCTACCCATGCACAGTAACATCAGTATTCTACTCCGCGTCGTGCCATGATTCCCTTGTCAAACGGATGCTTTCTCTTGCAGATCTCCGACACATAGTCCGCCGCCCCAAGTAGCGACTCCGACGGGTTCCGCCCCGTAAGGACAATTTCCATCCCATCCGGCTCGCCCTTTTTCGGCCGGTTTTCCAGAAAATCCAGGATGTCCTTTTCCGGTACCATCCCGTAGTTCACCGCCGCCATGATCTCGTCAAAGACCACGAGATCCGCAGTTTTCGCCAGCTCTGCCGCCTCCAAAAACAGATTTCTGTTATAATCCGCGCACTCTTTTTTCGTCTCCTCATCCATAGACCGGACAAAGCCAAAGTTCTTCCGGCACGGGATCAGTGTCACCTCCGGAAGTCTCTTTAAGATCTCCACTTCCCCGGAGTTATCTGTCTTTAAAAACCGCGCGATCACGACACGCCTACCGCTGCCCGCTGCCCGGACCGCAAGCCCTATCGCCGCGCTGGTCTTTCCTTTTCCGTCACCACAGTAAATATGGACAAGTCCCATTTGTCTCCTCCATTCTTCATGCATTCACAGCAGGAAAGAACTGTTCTCTGCTATGGTGCCTTTCCGGCGGCCTAAGCCGCAATGACTCTGGCTCCTCTCTGAATCCTCTACAAACCTGCTTCTTCAATAAACCTCGAAACATCCGTCTTCCTGTGATACCGCTCCCGCACCGCCGCCACATGGAGCCGGTCCTTTGCTCGGGTCAGAGCCACATAAAACAGCCGCCGCTCTTCCTCGATATCCGCCGGGAGTCCCGCCTTGTGATGCGGAACGATCCCCTCATTCACATCCACCACGAACACCACCGGATATTCCAGCCCCTTCGCGCTGTGCATCGTGGACAGTGTCACCCGGTCTTTCGCTTCCCTGGTCTCTTCGAGATTCTGCTTTTTCAGTTCTTCCTCGTACCGCACCGCATGTTCCTTCCAGGTCTCGAAGGTCTCAAACTCCGCCGCACTCTCCGCCAGCTTGTCTGCTGTCTCGAAAAGTTCCTCCGGTTTCATTCTCCGGAACTCCGCGTAGGACCTGAGATAATCGTCATATCCGATGACTTTGCGGATATAATTCACCGCTGCCACAGGCTTCAGTCTCGACATGGTCCTGAGATCCGCCTCCAGGTCGCATATCCGGTCCTCCATCCAGTCCCTGTCCTGATAAAAGGACTTTAACCGGTCGAAGGACACCGTCGGCGTATCAAAGGCGTCCCTGCTGAAATACCGGTTCGGACGGTTCATGATCCGGTAGAAATCCGACCGTTTCCTGCTGCCCGCCGCGATCTCCATGTAGGCAAAGAGGTCCTTTGCGATCCAGTGGCTATAGAGGTTTGGGATCACATCCCGGAGCTGAAAGGGAATATTGTATCCCATGAGCCGCTCCGCCATCAGCCCGGAGTTCGCTCCGGTGCGGAACAGCACCGCGATCTCGTTCCACATGTACCCGGCGTCATGGTACGCCCGGATACTCTGGGCCACCGTGTCCATCTCATGTCCCGGATTGTCAAAGACCCTGAAATCCACCGGCCGCCCGGATCCCCGGAACGGCTCCAGTTTCTTCTCAAAGCGGACCGTATTGTGCCCGATGAGCTTCAGCGAAGTCTCCACGATCTCCTTTGTGGACCGGTAGTTTGTTCCAAGAAGAACTCTCTTCGTCCCCGGAAAGTCCTTCTCAAATCCCAGCATGATCTCCGGCTTCGCCCCGCGGAACCGATAGATGGACTGGTCATCATCCCCGACGATAAAGAGGTTATTTTCCGGCAGCGCTAACATCCGCACCACCTGGTACTGCAAAAGATTGATGTCCTGGAATTCGTCCACCAGAATATACTTGAATTTTTTCTGCCAGGCAGACAGAATGTCCTTCCGCTCCGTGAACAGCTCATGGCACATGACGAGCATATCATCGAAATCGATCTTTCCCGTCTGCTCCAGCATCTCATCGTACCCGTCATAGAGCTTCTTAAACCACTCTTCCGGGCAGTTCTGGGAATAGTAGTATTTTAAGTCAAGGCGCTCGCCCTTCACGTAGCTGATCTCGTTGATGATGGAGGAGATAAACTCCGCCTCGTCCTCCACCTCCATTCCGGACTCATCGAGAAACTTTTTAAAATACTGCCGTTTTTCCTCCCCGCTGATCACATTTCCGGCGGGAAAGCGGTACGCCCACTTTAAGATGTGGTAAAAGACGGAATGGAAGGTTCCGAAACTCACACGGCTGCCCGCGGCTTCCAAAGAATTTCCGGCTCCCTGCGCGCGCTGCCTGGCCTCGGCTGCACTCTGTTGGCTTTTTTCCGGCCTGTGCAGACTCCATCCGTTTTTCGGCAGGTGATCATCCTTCTTCCCCGCCTTTCTCCGCTTTTCATCTTCCTCCCGCGCCAGTCTGAGAAACCGCTCCTTCATCTCCGCGGCCGCCGCTTTCGTGAACGTAATGACAAGAATGCCGGAGGGGTCAACGCCCGCCTCCAGCAGTCTCTTGATTCTGTGTGTAATTACTGTCGTCTTTCCGGACCCCGGACCCGCTAAGACCATCATCGGTCCATCCCGGTGCTCCAAGGCCGTCATCTGTGCTTTATTAAAATCCATATTTATCCATTCCGGTCAGGTTTCTTTCTGTTTCTGCCCGGTCCGCCGCTTGATCGTATTGCGGTTTTGAGACTGTTCAGTCCTCTCACCGTTACGCGATTTACAAATTACTCAGCAGCCTCCAACAGCTCAATTCCCTTCCTGATACGTGTCAGGGACTCCTCTTTTCCGATGATCTCCATGATCTCGGTAGCGCCTGCCGGTGTCATCTGTTTTCCAGATACCGCTGTACGGATCGGCCACATAACGAAACCAGTCTTTACGCCCTTATCGGCAACATACTTGGAAAGAGCCTCAAACAGGGCATCATTGCTGAAGTCATCCTGTTCCTCAAGGATCGGAAGAACCTCCTTTAATGTCTCTAAGGAGTTCTCCTTTGTTGTCTTCATCTTCTTATGGATATACATATCCGCACTGTACTCCGGCATCTCCTCGAAGAAGTCGACCTGATCCGCGATATCGCACAGTGTCTCGATTCTCGTCTTCACCATTCCGGCGATCTTCTTTAAGTCTAACGGTTTCTTGATCGCAGCCTCAAGGTACGGCTTTGCAAGCTCGAAGAACTTCTCATCGTCCATCTTCTTGATGTACTCGCCGTTCATCCAGCGAAGCTTTGTCATATCGAAGACAGCCGGGGACTTGCTCATATTGTGGTAGTCGAACGCTTTTACAAGCTCCTCAAGAGTAAAGAACTCCTGGTTGTCTGTCGGGGACCATCCTAAGAGGGCAACGAAGTTTACGATCGCCTCTGTTAAAAAGCCCTGCTCGAGAAGATCCTCGAAGGAGGAATGTCCGCTTCTCTTGCTTAATTTCTTGTGCTCCTCGTTTGTGATGGTTGGGCAGTGTACATATACCGGAACTTTCCAGCCGAATGCATCGTAGAGACGGTTGTACTTCGGGGAGGAAGAAAGGTACTCGTTTCCGCGGACAACGTGTGTGATCTTCATCAGATGGTCATCCACAACGTTTGCGAAGTTGTAGGTTGGGTATCCGTCGGATTTGATAAGAACCATATCGTCGAGCTCTGCGTTGTCTACCGTGATATCTCCGTAGATCTCATCGTGGAATGTTGTAGTTCCCTCTTTCGGGTTGTTCTGGCGGATAACGAACGGCTTTCCTGCCTTTAAGTTTGCCTCTACCTCTTCCTTGGAAAGGTGCAGGCAGTGCTTATCATAGGTCATGATCTCTTCGCCGTTTACTTCTCTCTTTAAGCTGTTTAAGCGTTCCTGATCGCAGAAACAGTAATAAGCTTCGCCTTTATCGATCAGCTTCTTCGCATATTCCATGTAGATGCCCTGTTTCTGACGGTCGCTCTGTACATACGGGCCAACCGGACCTCCGATGTCCGGACCTTCGTCATGCTTCAGTCCGGT